>Ga0209633_10001485_pt1 | contig 23916 bp, 24 predicted proteins | sample Cruoilmetagenom1_FD_187290 | JGI IMG/M metagenome (GOLD analysis project Ga0209633, IMG submission 187290) | Oil polluted marine microbial communities from Coal Oil Point, Santa Barbara, California, USA - Sample 1 (SPAdes) (version 2) | ecosystem: Environmental > Aquatic > Marine > Oil seeps ...
GTTACATGCCAGCGAAGTGACCTTTGATGATGGGCACAAATTATCCGTCTGCGTCATGGATGGCGGCGTTGTGGTAAATTCAGGCGGCGTCACGTCTTGCTGGAACCCTGTAACGGACGAGATAACCGATTGTGACAACAGCCAGCGTGGCGAGCCTGATGGCTGTTACACAGAACCTGTGACGCCCATTCGCGACCGTGGTGGCAATATGACCAAACCTGTGTTGAACACTGATCTCATGATCATGCAGCCTGATACCAACTCGACTGTTGGCGCTGGCGCAAAACCTGCGGGCGGCAAATTGGACCGCCAGGTTCTGAAACGCAACGGATCATAGCGACTTGAAAACAACGTCCGGCCCTGTTGCAATTGTCGGAACATTGCCGGACGATCTGTTTGCGGTTTGGGGGCTTAGCGGCCCTCAAAATTTGCAGGGCGATTCTCGAGGAACGCCAGCACGCCTTCTTTAAAGTCGCGCGTTTTTCCAGCCTCGCCTTGCAAGCGCGCTTCCAAGGCCAATTGCTCATCCATAGAACTGTCAAAGGATCCGCGAATTGCCTCTTTTACACGGGCATAGGCAGCGGTTGGGCCTTTGGCCAGTTTGGTGGCGCGCGCATACCAATGGTCGGCAAAGGCGTCATCCTCCACGGCTTCCCAGATCATGCCCCAATCAGCAGCTTGCTGGGCTTTGATGGGTTCGGCAAACAGTGCCGCCCCCATTGCCTTGGCCGCGCCCATTTGGCGAGGCAACCAATAGGTGCCGCCGGCGTCAGGGATCAGCCCGATGCGGGTGAAGGCCTGCAGGAACACCGCAGATTTTGTGGCAATCACCACGTCGGCGGCCAGCGCAAGATTGGCCCCGGCCCCGGCAGCCGCACCGTTCACAGCGGCAATCGTCGGGATTGGGCAGTCAAAGATCGCTGTCAGCATCGGCATATATTCGTCCCGCAGCGTACGCTCCAGATCAATATCAGCGGCATTGGCACGGTCGCCCAAATCCTGTCCCGAACAAAAGGCGCGGCCCTTGCCGGTGATCACCAACACCCGTGCGGTTTTGCCAGCTTCGTTCACTGCATGGGTGATTTCGGCTCTCATTTGGGTGCTCAATGCGTTCATCACATCAGGACGGTTCATCGTCAAAACCGCGACATCGTCACGAACAGTCAGCAGGATTGTGGTATAATTCATCTCGCGTCTCCAATAGCTTTGCCCATAGGGATACCGGCTTGACAGGCAATTGAAAGAGCAACATTGCGTAATTCTTTGGCTTATTCTTTTAGAATCTCGGCCAGCCGGGCTTCTTCAACCTGTGAGAGTTCAGCATCCGTCGTATATTGGGCCCGGCCGCGGCCACGCAAGTAAAAGAACCCGGCAAAAAGTGCGAAAAGCAACAAGGCTGGTCCGGAAATGTAAAGGATGATGTTTGAGCCCGCCCAAGTTGGGCGCATCAATACATATTCGCCATAGCGGTCGACCACGAAATCCAAAATTTCCTGATCGGATTCGCCCGCCACCAAACGTTCGCGCACCAGCAGGCGCAAATCGCGCGCGATGCCGGCATTGGATTCGTCGATGTTTTCGCCCTGACACACCACACAGCGCAATTCTTGACCCAAACTGCGGGCGCGGGCCTCAAGCACCGGGTCAGATAGAACTTCGTCCGGTTGCACCGCAAATGCGGGGCTGGCCAACAGGGTGAGGATCAGGATCAGATGTTTCATACCATTTACTCCGCCGCCGCCATTGCGGTTCTGCGCTGTTTACGCGCGCCCGCGGCAACACGATAGCGTCGATCCGTTAGGCTGACCATTCCACCAAGCGCCATGACGATGCACCCCGCCCAAATCCAGCTGGCAAAAGGTTTTATGTAGGTGCGCACTGCCCAACCGCCACCCTGTTGGGCATCGCCAATCACCAAGTAGATGTCGCGCAAAAACCCGTTGTGGATGGCGGCTTCGGTGGTGGGCATGGCCTGTACCGGATAGACCCGTTTCTCGGGTTTTAGCATTGTGATCAACTTGCCGTTTTCAGTCACCGACATTTCCCCCATGGTGGTGACATAGTTCGGCCCCTGCAAACGCGATACGTCGAGCAAAGTAACCTCCAACGTACCCACGGTGAAGGGCTCATTCAGGTTGGCGACGCGGATGTCCTCTTCGGACCAAGCGGTCAAGCAGGCAATACCGGTGATGGCAATGCCAAAGCCGCCATGCGCCATTGCCTTGCCCCAATCCGCACGGGGCAGTTTAAACATTCGCGTGACGCGGGCAGAAAACCCGTTGCGCCCTGTGCGCATCCACAAATCCTTGATCGCGCCCAGCACCAGCCAGACACCCAATGCGCCACCAACGGGACCAAGTGCCGTGCGTCCGGTCTGCATTGACCAGATCAAAACACCGGCGGCCAAAGCCAATGCAATCAGGCCCGACATCGACTTTATCGCGCGTGCCAAGCGGGCCCGTTTCCACGGCAGGATCGCACCAATTGGCAGGATCACCGCCAGTGCGACCATGAAGGGTGTAAAGGCCATGTTGAAAAATGGCGCGCCGACCGACAGTTTGCGATCAAACGCAACTTCCGCCACCAGCGGCCAGACTGTGCCGATAAACACCACAAAAGCCGCGACGGCCAGCAAGACGTTGTTCAACACCAAGGCGGTCTCGCGGCTGGCCATTGAAAAGATACCCTTTGCCTCCATCGCCTGGGCGCGGATGGCGAACAGGATCAGTGATCCACCGGTGAAAAATGCCGTGATGAACAGGATATAGACGCCGCGTTCGGGGTCCGTTGCAAAGGCATGCACCGAAGTCAGGATGCCCGAGCGCACGATAAATGCGCCGATCAGCGAGAACCCGAAGGCAAGGATGGCCAACAGGATGGTCCAGCTTTTCAGGGACTCTCGCTTTTCGACCACAATTGCAGAATGCAGCAATGCCACAGCGATCAACCACGGCATAAAGGACGCGTTCTCGACCGAATCCCAGAACCAAAAACCGCCCCAACCCAATTCGTAATAGGCCCACCATGAGCCAAGCGCGATGCCGATGGTCAGGAATATCCACGCCGCCAACGTCCAGGGGCGCACCCATCTGGCCCAGGCCGCATCGACGCGCCCCTCGATCAAGGCTGCCACGGCAAAGCTGAACGACATCGACAGCCCGACATAGCCCAAATACAAAAACGGCGGGTGAAATGCGAGCCCAGGGTCTTGCAACAACGGGTTCAAGCCCTGCCCGTCAAAGGGCGGGTTTTGCAGGCGTGTAAACGGGTTAGACGTGAACAAAACAAAGCCAAGGAAAGCGGCCCCAATTGAGGATTGCACCGCCAACACACGTGCCCGCAAGGTCGGCGGCAGATTGCCGCCAAACCACGCGGCACAAGCGCCAAACAAGGTAAGGATCAACACCCAAAGCAGCATCGAGCCTTCGTGATTGCCCCAAACACCGGCCACTTTGTAAAGCATCGGCTTGGCGGTATGCGAATTTTGCACGACCACTTTGAGCGAAAAATCCGAAGTCACAAAAGCATAGGTCAACGCCGCAAAGGCAAAGGCCGTCAAGAAGAACTGCGCATTGGCCGCAGGGATTGAGACAGCCATCCAGCCCGGCCACCGCTTATGCGCGCCGATAAGAGGAATGATCGCCTGCACAAGGGCAACAGCGAAAGCGAGGATCAGGGCGAAATGGCCAAGTTCAATAATCATGCCCCCTTCATAAGCGCATCCGACGCCTAGGCCAACGGTAATTCACGCATTTTGCAGGGGCGCATTGTCACAATGGGGTGCGTTTTTCACGCCATTACATGGGCGCAGGTGTTGTGGATGTTGTCCCTGCCCCGTGTTGACGGCCATTTATCTGCCTGACCACTCGGAAAGGGCTGCGTTGCCGTCCGCCTTGGCCGCGAACTTGCCCAAATCGTGATCTGCAACGCTGGGGCTAAGCGCATTCAAACTGCGGATGTTTTCAACAACCTGCGGCACCCGCAGCATGGTTTCGGTGATCGAACGTTGGAACTCTTGCCCCTTAAACTGATGCCGCGCACCAAAATAGAACGACACAATGGCACCCAGCAGCCACCACAGAGGTTCTGGTACCAGCGCCAAGCCTTGCATGCGCGTGGCAAACCAGATTGGATCGACCATCGCCGTCACGAACAACCCCAAGGTGCCAAAGGCCAACAAGGGACGTGGCAAGCGGTTAATGCCGTCCATGAACTGGTCAAACCCGCCCTTTTGCGGGTGATTAAACTCTTGGCCGTGCTGGGTCAAAGTGGCGGTTTGCAACTGTGTTTCACGGGCCGCACTGGCCTCGGCGTTTTCGCGAAACACTTCCGCGGTTTCGCGCACCACATTGCGTCCGCCGCCGAAAACCAATGAAAACAATCTTTCGATCAAACCCATTTTGCAATCCTCCTGCGATGTTCATCACTTGTGAGATGGAACCTAGGTGCGATAAATTCTTCAGCCCGTTTGATCCAGCCGCCTTTGCCACCATCGCGGCGACGGGCGTATTTGCGGCTGGCCGGACGTGCATCGGCCAAGGCATAGTAATAATTACGTCGCGCTATCCCGTAAGCATCGGCCAGATGGTTCGGCGCGGCTGCATGGGCCGTTTGGGTTGCCGAAATAGTTTGCGGCCCAATGCCGCCATCGACACCAACCGCATGGCCCATCTCGACCAGCAAGCGCTGCAAAATCTTGACCGCATTGGCGCCGGCATTAACATACATGTCAAACACGCTGGCGTGCAGCACTTCGGGCAGCTCCGCCACATGGGGGCGTTTGAAATAGTGGGTGATGAAAATGTCGACGGCCTGTTTGCGGCTCAAGGCACGTACATCAGCCTCGGTAACCCGTCCGTCGCGGGTCAAATCCAGCCCCAAACGGCGCATGGTGTGGATCGTGACGCCAAAGTTTGTGGCCCCGCCGGGATCGTCCGGGTCATTCACATAGCCGCCTTCACGGGCGACGATTTCTGTAGCGATTTGGTGAACTGTATGCATCTTGGCCCCGCTGGTTAATGCCCGCGAGGATGGTATAAATTTGGTTAATTTAGCCCTTAGCTACCGTTCTCTGCCGCATCAGGGTCCTGGTAAACGCCCTGTTCTTTCAGGGCATCGACAACCTCTTTTGGCATGTAGTTTTCATCGTGTTTGGCAAGAATTTCAGTGGCCAAGAACACGCCATCAACATAGCTTCCGGTGGCGACGGTGCCTTGCCCTTCTTTGAACAGGTCGGGCAACACGCCGGTAAAGCTGGCATCAATCGTGGCCCCGCCATCCGTGATACGAAAGGTAATCGCTTCGCCTTGGCCACGCATCAACGAGCCAGCTTCGACCAGGCCACCCACCCGCAAAACTTGACTGGCTGGCGGTGTTTCGGCGACAATTTCAGATGGGCTTTTGAAATAGTTGATGCCATCACGCAGTGCATATCCGATCATCCCGGTCGAAATCACCAGTGCCACAACAGCAACCAGAATAACTTGTATCCGGCGTTTTTTCTTTAAACCCTTCATGGCACTTTACGGAAAAACAGGCGCGGCCATCAGACCGGCTGTTTCATCCTCTCCCAACATTAGATTTGCGTTTTGCAGGGCTTGGCCGGATGACCCTTTGGTCAAGTTGTCCAAGGCCGCGATGATGATCGTGCGCCCATTGATGCGGTCGGCCACCACACCAATATGGCAAAAGTTTGAGCCGCGTATGTGGCGGGTTGAAGGGGCCTCGCCAAAAGGCAAAGTCAGCACGAACGGCTCGTCCCGATAGGCCGCATCAAGCGCCGCGTGGATTTTCCCAGCGTCACCTTTCACATAAATGGTGGCCAAAATCCCGCGATTGGCAGGTATCAAATGCGGGGTGAATTGCACCTTCACAGGGCGGCCCGCGTGGCGCGAAAATTCTTGATCAAACTCGGCCAAATGCCGATGCGTGCCGCCAACAGCATAGGCGTGGTATCCCTCGGACAACTCCGCATGCAGCAGGTTTTCCTTGAGCGCGCGCCCTGCCCCGGACACAGCCGCCTTTAGATCAATCACGATGTCGTCCAGATCAATCAGCCCGCCCGTCATCAGCGGATTCAACGCCAATTGCCCTGTGGCCGCGTTACAGCCCGTGCCGGCCACCAAACGGGCGGCACGAATTTCCTCGCGGTAAAACTCGGTCAGCCCGTAAACCGCCTCGCCTTGCAAATGCGCGGCACCATGCGGTTTGCCATACCATTTGGCGTATTCCTCGACGTCGCGCAGCCGAAAATCAGCAGACAAGTCGACGATTTTCAGATCCAGCGGCAGTTCACGGATCACGGCTTGTGATGTGGCATGAGGCAAGGCGCAGAACGCCAGATCAACGTCAGCAAAATCAATCTCGTCGATTTTCACCAAGTCGGGCAGGTCAAGGTGGCGCAGATGCGGGAACACATCGCGGTAAGCCATGCCGGCCTTGCGCTCGCCCGACAGGGCAACGATTTCCATCAAAGGATGGTTACTGATCAGGCGGACCAATTCGGCGCCGGTGTAGCCGCTGGCACCAAGAATGGCGATTTTATGGGTCATGACAGGACCTCTCATTTCATATGTCGATATAATAGGTGTTTGGACGTGCTGCAATCACGCAGCTTCGAAAGCGATCTTTCGTCGCAGGAACTGCGTGGCACGGTTAGACACGGCCGCCGGATCGCCCGTGGTCAAAAACAGCCTGTCCGCGCCCTCACCAATCATATTGGGGTGGCGTTCCAGATAGTTGGCAAGGCTTTGTGCCACCAGATCAGCCTGCGAATAGACCTTCACATCGGCCCCCAAAGCCGCCTGAAAATGCTTTTCCATCAAGGGGTAATGGGTGCAGCCCAAAATCGCCGCCTCTGGTTTTGGCATCTTGCGCATCAAGGCCTCGACATGGCTGCGCACCATGGCTTCGGCCAGTATTTCGTCCCCATCCTCGATGGCGTCGACAACCCCGCCGCAGGCTTGCGCCTCGACATCAACGCCAATCGCGCGAAAGGCCAATTCGCGCTGGAACGCCCGGCTGGCGACCGTGGCGGGGGTCGCAAACAGCGCGACATGTTTCACATCCACCTCACGAGGCGGTGAATTATCGCCCCATTCGCGTTCCGTCAGCGCCTCGATCAGTGGCACAAACACGCCCAGAACCCGCTTGCCCGGGGGTATGCCCTGTTCTTGCATCCGGCGCAGGGCCGCCGCACTTGCGGTGTTGCAGGCCAGAATCACCAGATCGCATCCGGCCTCCCACAACCGTTCAACCGAGGCTTTGGTCAGGTTGTAAACGTCATCAGCGTCACGCACCCCATAAGGGGCATTTGCGGAATCTCCGAGGTAGACGAACGGTACATCGGGCAACCGTTTGCTGACCGCATCCAGCACGGTAAGGCCGCCCAGCCCTGAATCGAAAATACCTACCGCCATGTCAGCCTCGTTCTACATTAAATTCCGCCCCAGCAATAAGCCGCTTTGAGGGGGAAATCCATGCTTTATTCGGCGGCCTGTGCCGCGGTTGGCGCAGGGTCGCGAAATTGCGCCAATAATGCCTCGCGCTGTTTTGCAGCAGTGGCCTCATTGGCCTCTTTGACCGGACCAAAACCACGGATGCTCAGCGGCAATTCAGCCAAGGCAATTGCGCTGCCCATAGATTGCGCGGTCACATTCCCCAGAATTTCGGCCATATCTGTTTCAAATTGCGCGATCAAAGCGCGCTCCATTTTGCGCTCGGCAAAGCGTCCGAATGGGTCAAACGAGGTGCCGCGTAGCCCCTTCATGCGGGCCAGCAGACGATAGACCGGCATGACCCAGCCACCAAATTCACGCTTTTTCGGGCGGCCATTGGCATCCTTGCCTGGCAACATTGGCGGTGACAAATGAAAGCGCATTTTGAAATCGCCATCGAATTGCCCGCGAGCTTTGTCGGCTGTGTCCAACATCAGCCGCGCAACTTCGTATTCGTCTTTATAGGCCAACAGTTTGTGATACCCTTTGGCGACGGCTTCTTTCAGGGCGGGATCTTGCGCCAGATTGACCAGAGACAAGAACCGCTGCTTCAACACATCATTTTGATATTGCTCAAGAAAATTAGCGCGATAGGCAATCATCTCGTCCAGCGATTTGGGCGCTTCAACCTCGGCCGGTTGCAACACACTGGCCGCGTCCGCCGGATGCTCGACCGCCCAGCGACCAATTTCAAAGGCACGTTTATTGCCCTCAACAGCCGCCCTGTTCAGCTCAATCGCTGCCATGATCGATTCAAAGCTGAGTGGCAACAAGCCCTGCTGCCACGCCGCCCCAACGATCATCATATTAGAGTAAATACTGTCGCCAAGCAAAGCCCGCGCCAGTTCCGAGGCGTCAAATTCAGTCAAATTGCCTGACAGGCGCGCCTCAAGTTGCAGCGTCAGCCGATCAAATGGCAGCTTGAATTCGGTGTCGCGGGTGAAATCGCCTGTGATGATCTCGTGGCTGTTGACCACAGCCCCCGTACGCCCAGTTTTCATCAAGCCAATGGTTTTGGCCCCTGCGGTGGTGACCAGATCGCCACCCAAAACGGCGTCGGCTTCGCCCAAGGCAACACGAATCGCGCTGATATCTTGTGGCCTCTTGGCCAGCCGCAAATGAATATGCACGGCTCCGCCTTTTTGCGCCAAACCAGCCATTTCCATCATGCCAGCGCCCATGCCGTCTATATGCGCCGCTTGCGCCAAGATCGCACCGATGGTGACAACACCCGTGCCGCCAACCCCGGTGATCACCACGTTGTGGGTGCCGTTGATTTGGGGCAATTTCGGGGTCGGCAAGTCTGGCAGATCAACCGTTGTGGTCACCGCCTTTTTCACCACCGCCCCGCTGAGCGTTACGAAAGACGGGCAAAATCCGTTGATGCAGGAAAAATCCTTGTTGCAGCTTGATTGATCAATCGCCCGTTTGCGCCCCAGTTCAGTTTCGACCGGTACAATCGACACGCAGTTGGATTGCACACCGCAATCGCCGCAGCCTTCACAGACATCCGTGTTGATGAAAACCCGCTTATCTGGATCGGGAAACAGCCCCCGTTTACGACGGCGGCGCTTTTCAGCAGCACAGGTTTGCACATAAATTATAACCGATACACCTTTGATTTTGCTATAGTTGCGCTGAACGTCCATCAGTTTTGACCGCGGGTGCCATTCCAAATTGGACGGGAACAACCCACGATCCACATCTTCGGCCTCGTCATAGACTACGGCAATGTGTTTCACCCCCATCGCCTGCACTTCTTTGGCGATGCGTCCAGCGTCCAAACCGCCCTCATTGCCCTGGCCACCAGTCATCGCGACCGCGTCGTTGAACAGGATTTTGTAGGTCATCGTGGTGCCTGCGGCCACAGCCGAGCGGATCGCCATGATGCCGGAATGGTTGTAAGTGCCGTCACCCAGATTTTGAAAAACATGCTCGGTGTTCGAGAACAATGCCTCACCAACCCAGTTCGCGCCCTCGCCGCCCATCTGGGTGAATCCGGTTGTTTCGCGGTCCATCCATTGCACCATATAGTGGCAACCAATGCCCGCATAGGCGCGGGACCCTTCGGGCACTCTGGTCGATGTATTATGCGGACAACCTGAACAGAAATACGGCAGGCGCGCTGCAATTTCTTCTGCATTATCAGCGGTGCGCGCGGTTGAGAGCAGTTGCATGCCCGCCTTGATCTGATCCGTTCCATGCCCTTCTTCAATCAAAATACCACCGATTTTCTCGGCGATCATAATCGGATCCAACGCCATGCGGGTCGGGAACAACTCCTCGCCTTGCTCGCCTTTGTGCCAGCCGTAAACGCGGCGCCCTTGACGGTCATCAAAGATCGCTTCTTTGACCTGAACCTCGATCAGCTTGCGCTTTTCTTCGACCACAATGATCAGGTCCAGCCCGTCGGCCCAGTCATTAAAGCTGTCCATATCCAGCGGCCAAACCTGCCCTATTTTATAGGTGGTGATGCCCAGGCGTTCGGCCTCGGCGGCACTTAGCCCCAGCAATTCCATCGCATGGGTCAGGTCCAGCCAGTTCTTACCAGCCGCTACAAATCCGATTCTGGCACCTGATTTACCCCAGACCCGTTTGTCAATTTTATTTGCTTTTGCAAAGGCTTGAGCGGCGGATCTCTTGTAGTCAATCATCCGCGTCTCTTGGGCAACGGGGGTGTCGATCAGGCGGATGTTCAACCCGCCTTCGGGCATATCAAACTCGGGCGTGACAAACTGCATCCGGTCCGGACTGCCATCCACCACGCTGGTGACTTCGATGGTGTCCTTCATTACTTTTAGGCCGCACCAAACGCCGGCGAACCGCGACAAGGCCCAACCATATAGCCCGTAATCCAGAATTTCCTGCACCCCAGCTGGCGACACGATTGGCATATAAGCGTCCACCATCGCCCAATCGGATTGGTGCAATGTGGTCGAGCTTTCGCCAGTGTGATCATCCCCCATCGCCATCAGCACGCCGCCTTTCGGGCTGCTGCCGGCCATGTTGGCGTGGCGCATAACATCGCCGGAACGATCCACACCCGGCCCTTTGCCATACCACAGGCCAAACACGCCATCGTATTTGCCCTCGCCACGCAATTCGGCTTGCTGGCTGCCCCAAATTGCGGTGGCGGCCAGATCTTCGTTCATGCCGGGTTGAAAGGTGATCTGGGAGGCATCCAGCTCTTTCTTGGCCCGCTCCATCTGCATATCAACAGCGCCCAGAGGCGAGCCGCGGTACCCCGTGCAATAGCCCGCCGTGTTCAGACCTGCCGCGACATCGCGCGCGCGCTGCATCACCATCAAACGCACCAATGCTTGGGTGCCATTCAACAGAACGGGCGATTTCTCCAGATCATACCGATCGAATAGGCTCACAGAATGGTCAGTCATAGTGTTACTATCCCCTTAAGCGCAGTGTAACACAACATTAGGTCATAAACCTTGACCTACCAAGCGAAAAATAGTGATATATTGCTATTTCCTTTCATGATGGTTCAGTCGATAATTCTATTTCACGACGGGACAGTAATTATGGTGGTTGATGCTAAATGGATTGGGATAAGCTAAGAATATTTCACGCAGTTGCAGACGCAGGCAGCCTGACCCATGCGGGCGAGGTTCTGAATTTATCACAATCTGCCGTCAGCCGCCAAATTCGCGCGCTTGAGGAAAGCCTGAACGCCACCCTGTTTCACCGCCACGCCCGCGGCCTGATTCTGACCGAACAAGGCGAATTGCTGTTTAACGCCACCAGCGCCATTGATCACCGCCTGGAAACCGCCACGGCACGCATACGTGACAGCACCGACGAAGTGTTTGGCGAACTGCGGGTCACCACGACCACGGGGTTTGGTTCGCTTTGGTTGGCCCCGCGTCTCTCAAAGCTTTATGAAAAATACCCGGATCTGAAAATTGATCTGATGCTAGAGGAACGCGTACTGGACCTGCCAATGCGCGAGGCCGATGTGGCGATCCGCATGAAAGAACCCAGTCAAGCCGACCTGATCCGCAAACGCCTGATGGGCGTCAACATGCGCCTTTATGCGACTCAGGACTATCTGAACGCCAATGGCGCGCCTGAATCCACTGATGGTCTGTCCAACCACCGTTTAATTTGCCAAAGCACCACCGCCGCCCAAGTCAGCGCAGGTGCAAGTTTCGTGCAACATCTGCTGACCTATAATGTGCGCTCGTTGCTGACAGTGAACAACTATTTCGGCGTTTTGCAAGGGGTGCTGGCAGATCTGGGCATTGGTGTGCTGCCCGACTATGTCACCGAGGATTTCCCAAATCTTGTGCGGGTGTTGCCAGAGTTGGAATCTTCTGAAATCCCTGTTTTTTTGGCCTACCCCGAGGAATTGCGCCAATCAAAACGGATTGCGGTGTTTCGGGACTTTGTCACGGACGAAATCATCGCGCGGCGAAAAAGACTGCGTTCAGAGAACCTTACTTGAGCTATGCGCTCAGCGCATAGCGGCTTTGCCTCAAAATCGCATATTTTTTCTTGAATGGGTCCACATGGCTGCCTAGATAAAACTCATGAAGGCGGCAATCGAAGCAATTCTTGCTGGCTTCATACCTCCCTGTTGGACTTTGGCCGAGCCTTATGCGCTCGGCCTTTTTTTTGGCTGATTGGAAATTTCCGCGATCCGGTTTTGTAAAAAGGCCACCTCGCCTTGCGTCTGGGTAATAGCCAAAGCACGTCCATAGGCGGCAATTGCTTCTGGACCGCGCCCCATCCGCCGCAACATATCTGCGCGGGCGGCATGATAAGGTTGGTAATCCGTCAAGCGATCCGCCAATGGGTCCAGCAAATCCAACGCCTGTTGCACCCCCTCACCATAGGACACTGCAACCGCAAGGTTCAGCGTGACGATCGCACTTGGCTCGATTTGCGCCAACAAACGGTAGAGCGCCGCAACCTGTGCCCAATCGGTGACTTGGGACGATTTTGCCTCGCAATGCAGCGCCGCTATGGAGGCCTGCAATTGATAGGGGCCGATTTGGCCGCGCTTTAACGCGCGTTCAAGAACGGTTTGTCCTTCAGAAATACGGCGTTGGTCCCAAAGGCTGCGATCCTGTTGATCCAGCGGGGTATACACCCCTTCATGATAGCGCGCCGCACGCCGCGAATGGGTCAGCAAGATCAGCGCCAACAGCCCCTCAATTTCAGGCGTTTCGGGGCTAAGGTCGCACATCAATCGTGCCAAAAATATAGCTTCATCGCACAGGTCAACGCGGATCGGGCGCACCCCCTTGGTGGTGGCGTACCCTTCGTTAAAGATGAGATAAATCACCGCCAAAACCGACCCCATACGGTCCTGCAACTCAGCCCCATCGGGGATTTCGAAACCAATGCGGCTTTTGCTGATCTTGGCGCGCGCCCGCGCCAACCGTTGCCCCATTGTGGCGGGTTTGTCCAAAAATGCCCGCGCAATCTCGTCCGTGGTCAAGCCGCCCAAGGTGCGCAGAGTCAACGCCACATGGGTTTTGGTATCTAACGCGGGGTGGCAGCAGGTAAAAATCAACCGCAAACGGTGATCCGGTATGTCGTGGTTGTCGGCGGGCGCGTCGATCTCGGCTTGCTCCAACACCATAATTTGGGTGGATTTTTCGCTAAAATCTTTGGCGCGACGGAAACGGTCCAAAGCGCGGCGACGCGCCACCTGCAACAACCAGCCTCGGCGCGATTTCGGAATGCCATTCTTGGGCCAATCCTTTAGGGCTGCAATCGTTGCGTCCTGCAGGCACCCCTCGGCCATCTCGAAATCACCAATGACGGCCGTCAAGGCCGAGATCAGCCGCCCCCGATCTTGACGCAAGGTGTATTCAATCGCTGTGTGTACGGCGTCGGGGGCGGTGGTCATTTTTAGTCAAATGTCATAATTGGACGCACTTCAACCGTACCATATTTCGCCGTGGGGATCATTTTGGCGTATTTGATCGCATCGTCCAGCGTGTCACACTCGAACACATAAAACCCGCCCAACTGCTCCTTGGTTTCGGCAAACGGGCCGTCTGTCAAAATGGCCTTCCCGTCACGGATGCGGATCGAAGTGGCCGTTTCCACTGGCTGCAAAGCCTGACCGGCAACAAAGACATCATCGTTAACATAGGTTTCAGACGCTGTCTGGTACCCCGCCATCATTTCATTAAATTCTGGTGTGTTTGGCTGCGGTTCCTCTTCAGCGGCGGCATAAATTAGTGCAAGATATTTCATAGCATTTCCTTTTTAATTTTTTGAGAGTTTCCCCTCGATGAATGGGATAATCAATCCCTTAGTAAAACTGTGTCCAAACGTTGGCCCCAGTTGCAATTACAAGCGCCAGCAATGATCCGGTATTGCCGATGATGCGTAAAACATGATTTGGGTTGTCGTGGCGCAGGCCAAACGGGTGCACCGCACGCCCAATCACCAGCAAAATCCCTGCCACATGCAACGCCGTTCCATTCGCGCCGCGTATCTCGGCGATCATCATCATCAGTATCACGACTGACACCCATTCAATGAAATTCCCGTGTCTACGGATTTTTTCATGCAACACAGTATCGCCGTTGTTTCCAATGGATACGCCCATCGCAGCGCGTGTTTTGGTTACACTCATCCACAAAACAATCATCAACACGGCAAGTGGCACCACGTACACTGATGTAATTTCTAAGTTCATTTTGTCCCTCTTTTTTTGTTGGTTACGGGATAAAGACGAATGGGGTGGTCAGTTTTCGACAACCCGTCGTAATTTTCTTTCAGAATCTCACGCCCCCCCTTCCCCTGCCCGTTCCCATCGCATATGAGATCAGGCATCATTTGCCATCCGGGGGACGGACAATATGCAAGAGCCGCAGATCGACGACGCGCTGATCGCCAGCCATGGGCTGAGCACGGACGAATACGCACTCATTCTGGAAATCATCGGACGGGTGCCAACCTATACCGAACTTGGCATCTTCTCCGCCATGTGGAACGAGCATTGCTCCTATAAATCCAGCAAAAAATGGCTGCGCGAATTGCCCACCAAAGGCCCACAAGTCATTTGCGGCCCCGGTGAAAACGCAGGCATCGTTGATATTGGCGACGGCCAATGCGTGGTGTTCAAAATGGAAAGCCACAACCACCCCAGCTATATCGAGCCTTATCAAGGCGCTGCGACCGGCGTTGGCGGCATTCTACGCGATGTCTTTACGATGGGCGCGCGGCCCATTGCTGCGATGAACTCGCTGTCGTTTGGCGAACCCGCCCACCACAAAACCCGTCAATTGGTGCATGGTGTGGTTGAAGGCGTTGGCGGCTATGGCAATTGTTTTGGCGTGCCAACGGTTGGGGGCGAAGTGCGTTTTCACCCCGCCTACAACGGCAACTGTCTGGTCAATGCGTTTGCGGCGGGTCTGGCCGACACCGACAAGATTTTCTACTCTGCCGCGTCCGGTATAGGTATGCCAGTGGTATACCTTGGGGCTAAAACCGGCCGTGACGGGGTTGGCGGCGCGACGATGGCCTCGGCTGAATTTGACGACACCATCGAGGAAAAACGACCCACCGTTCAGGTTGGCGATCCCTTTACTGAAAAACGCCTGATGGAGGCCACGCTTGAGTTGATGGCCACTGGGGCGGTTATTTCCATTCAGGATATGGGCGCGGCTGGTCTGACCTGTTCGGCTGTTGAAATGGGCGACAAGGGTGATTTGGGCGTGCGCCTAAACCTAGAAGACGTACCCGCCCGCGAAGAAAACATGACGGCCTACGAGATGATGTTGTCCGAATCTCAGGAGCGCATGCTGATGGTGTTGCGCCCCGAACTTGAAGCCGTAGCCAAGGCTGTGTTCGACAAATGGGATCTGGATTTTGCCATCGTGGGTGAAACCATCGCGGAAGATCGCTTCATCATCATGCACAATGGTGAGCTGAAGGCCGATCTGCCGCTGAAAGCGCTGTCCGGCAATGCGCCAGAATATGACCGTCCCTGGGTGGAAACCCCCGCCGCCGAACCACTGGCCGATGTGCCAGAGATCGACGGTATTGACGGGTTGCGCGGGTTGATTTCATCGCCCAATTATGCCGCCAAACAATGGGTTTATGAGCAATACGACACGATGGTGATGGCGGATTCTGCCGTTGTGCCCGGATTGGGGGCGGGCGTTGTGCGCGTGCATGGCACCGACAAGGCGCTGGCCTTCACCTCGGACGTAACGCCACGCTATGTCATGGCAAACCCGTTTGAAGGCGGCAAACAGGCGGTGGCCGAAGCTTATCGCAATCTGTGCGCTGTCGGCGCCAAGCCATTGGCCACCACAGATAATATGAATTTCGGCAACCCCGAAAAACCCGAGATCATGGGCCAATTCGTGGGCGCCATCAAGGGTATCTCCGAGGCCGTTTCGGCGCTGGATATGCCGATCGTTTCAGGCAATGTCAGCCTTTATAACGAAACTGACGGCACCGGCATCCTGCCGACCCCGACCATCGGGGCTGTTGGATTGATCGACCACATCGACATGCTGATCAAGGGCGAAGTGCGCGATGGTCATGTGGCCTTGCTGGTGGGCGAAACCTTTGGGCATTTGGGACAATCCGCCCTGCTGGCCGAAGTGTTCAACCGTGAAGATGGTGACGCGCCCCATGTTGACCTAGAAGCCGAGCGCCGTGCGGGCGAATTCATCCGCACCAACGGCGAGCTGATAACAGCCGTGACCGATCTGTCCGACGGCGGGTTGGCTGTGGCCGCGTTTGAAATGGCCGAGGCGGCGGGCGTTGGCGTCACCCTTGAGGCGGGCGACACACCGACCCTGTTTGGCGAAGACCAATCGCGCTATTTGGTGGCCTGTAACTTTGATCAGGCCGAGGCCTTGATGATCGCCGCCAGCACGGCGGGTGTGCCGATCACTTCCGTCGGACGGTTTGGCGGCGACCAAGTCAGTTTTGGCAGCTCATCTGCGCCACTTGGTGAATTGTCTGACGTGTTCCGCAGCAGTTTTGCTGCCACAGTCACCTAAGTCATGATCCGCAAGGCGACTCCGGCAGACTTTGCCTTCATCCACACCGTTACAGCGCGACCAGAAAACGCCAGATTTATCGTCGATTTGCCGGATCAAAAGCTTACGGCGCACCTGAACGATCCCGAAATGGATTTGGTCATTTGGGAACAGGGTGGCAGCCTGGCCGGATATGCGTTGTTTTGCGAAATAGGCAATCCTTCGGGACGGGTGGAGTTGCGCAGCCTAGGACTGAATGTCACGGGCAAAGGATTGGGGGCATCGTTTTTGCATGCGCTCATTGGGCACGGATTTGACACCCTAAATGCGATGCGGATTTGGCTGGATGTGGTGCAGGACAACCCCCGCGCCCAAGCGGCCTATCAGCGTGCGGGGTTCACCCATGAGGGCACCTTGCGCCAAAACTGGAAGCGCCCAAATGGCGATATCGTGGATATGCAAATCTTTGGAATGCTCAAGAGTGAACGACCAAAATAGCACCGCCACCCTTGCGCCGCCCCTAAACCCGACATAAATACTAGGTAACTGTTGAAAAGGGATGCGCTCTATGGCCATGCAAGCAAATGAAATCGAAGACCTAATCCGCGCCTCGTTTCCGGCGGCCGAAATCACGATCACTGATCTGGCGGGCGACGGCAACCATTGGGCCGCTGAAGTGGTAGACGAAAGCTTTCGTGGACTAAACCGTGTGCAACAGCAACGTGCGGTTTACGCGTCGCTTAAAGGTAAGATGGATGGCCCTTCTGGTGATCTACACGCCTTGGCCCTGACCACCAAAGCGCCGGAGTAACGGCGATGATCGGATCGCTTTCCCTGTGGCAAAGCATCCCATTGGGTATTGTTGTGCTTGTTGGTATTGCGATCCTGATTGAAATGCTGATCAAACGGAACCGCCCACGGCGCAGTTATGTTGAGCAGTTTTTGGGTGACGAGGTGAATGACGAAAACTACGACAAACCCGAATTGGGCATGGAAGCCGTTGACATGGATGTGATCCGCGCCTCAGAACGGGGGAATAAGACGGCTGCCTCTTTGGGGGCGCGCGACATGCAGTTCTGGACCAAAACCACAAGGCAACGTCCTTCCCGCAAGAAAGACAAACCGCTTACGCGGACAACTGGAGAGAAAAAATGAGCAACGCTGAAACACAAATCAAAGACACCGTAACCGCAAACGATGTGGTTCTGTTCATGAAGGGCACCAAAGATGCGCCGCAATGCGGCTTTTCCTCGCGCGTGGCGGGCGTTCTAAACTTCATGGGCGTCGATTTTTCGGACGTGAATGTGCTGGCTGACGAAGGTATTCGTCAAGGCATCAAAGACTATTCGGATTGGCCAACGATTCCGCAACTGTATGTCAAAGGCGAATTTGTTGGCGGTTGTGACATCATCACCGAGATGACGCTATCTGGCGAGTTGGATCAAATGTTTGAAAAAGAAGGCGTTGCCTATAGCAAAGAAGCGGCTGACAAGATCCGCGAAGCAAACGGCTAATCAACCACACCTGACGCATGACTATTCTATTGGAGGGGCGGTTTCTTACCCCCCCTCGCCTTTTGCCAGGGTTTGCGAATAGCCTTCGATAGTGTGGCACTGCTCTTCGATCGCATCCATTTGGGCGTCCAGATTTTTCTGAAACGCTGCTAACTGGTCGATGACATCTATCAAGCTGCCGCCACCGGCGGGTAGCCTTGCGCTTTCGATGTTGCACATCACGCGGGTTGAACTAAGCCCTAACGCGAAGCGGCGCATCATTGCGATCGCGCGTAAAGTTTGCTCGACCTCTTCAACCACTTGAGCCAATCCTGCATTGGCTTTTTCAATAAGTGTCGCCGCCTTTTCGCTCATCAATGCTTTCTCGTTGTCAACGTCCAAGCTCCCTAACGAACGGCGTTCGGCACTGAATTTGAGGGCCACTTCGCTCATAACCTGCGAGATTCCACAATAAAACTGACTGCACACCAACTTTTTTCGGATGGCGGAAAAATTGCTGTCTGCCCCGCTGACATAATCTTGAAACCAGCGCGACATCTCTTCGGACATTTCCCAATAGTTTTGCGCCAGCGCACTCACCGCGCCGCCCGACGGCTCCAACCTGGCCGCAATGATGCGCATGTTGGTAGGCACTGTGCCGATCGCCTCGAACCCAGCTGATAATGCCGCGGTTTCAGTTTGCAAATCATCCGAAGCTGTTAGCATTTTTTGAAATAAGTCGCTCCCGCCGGGCGGTTCTTGCCCCATAGCCAAATCCCGCGCGGCAAGTTCTTGCGCCAATGCATCACTGGAAAATTCGAGGTAGTCCTCATATCCAAGTACCTGAATATCTTGCAGCAAAATGGCCGCACTTTCTTCGGCAGACACGCCATCTTCGACCTCGGCTTTGCGTAGGGATTCATATTTTTCTTCGGCAAACGCCAGCAATTTACTTGTTGGTTTCATCCAGACTGACAAATACCCGCCCTGAATTGGCATCGCCAAGGCAAACACCCAATAGTACAGGCCATCAGACGCCCTGTTTTTGATGTAGGCACCAACGGAGCGGTCCTTATTCAACGCGTCCCAGAACAACCAGAACACGCCTTTTGGCATGTCTGGGTGGTGGGTCACCTTTTGTGGCGCGCCCAGCAAGTCTTTCCACTCATAGCCGGACACACGTTTAAAAATATAATTTGCAGCCTGAATGACACCACGTTCATCCGTGCGCGAAAAGAATAGTTCACTAACTTCGAAGGGGGCCTCACCAGTGGCGGGGCGATAGGTCTCTCTCCTCTCTACAAAACTCAACGCTCAATGCCTTTCGAAAACTCCAACCTTTTTCATAGGTGCAAACTCTTGCTGCTGGGTTAACTGCCGCCGTTTTTCTCCCAAATGCGTTTGATCATGAAACGGGTTGAAAACAATTTCTTCTTTATTCACTAAAGAACCGAACGGAAGGCCCTGAAATGTCCCCCGAAATGAACAGCCGAACATGGATTATGTTACTTATACTTGCCGCCCTTTGGGGGGGCTCATTCTTTTGGGCCGAGGTCGCACTGCAACAGTTGCCCGCCCTTACAATCGTATTGTTTCGTGTGTCTTTGGCCATTCCTGCCTTGGCGGGTTACATTTTGTGGAAAGGGCTAAAACTGCCACGGGCGCCACGGGTATGGCTGGCCTATATGGGCATGGGGGCGTTGAACAATGTAATCCCGTTTTCGCTGATCGTTTGGGGGCAGACCTACATAACCGGTGGCACGGCGTCCATTTTGAACGCCACGACCGCCGTTTTCGGAGCCGTTGTCGCCGGATTATTGTTGGTGGACGAGCCACTGACGCCTCGTAAAATAATTGGCGCGGTGGTTGGGGTTATCGGAGTCATGGTGGTTATGGGCCCCAAAGCGATAAGCGGATTTGATCTAAGTAATCTGGGCCAAATGGCCATTCTGGGGGCGGCGCTATCTTATGCCTTTGCTGGTGTGTGGGGCAAAGTGTTTCTAAAAGGGATCGCCCCTGAGGTGAACGCCTTTGGCATGGTGTTTTGCGCAACGCTATGGATGATCCCTATCGTGTTGTTGATAGATGGACCGCCCAGTTTTGACTATTCACCAGCGGTTTGGCAGGCTCTGTTTGGACTGTCCTGGTTGGCGACAGCGACGGCGTATCTGTTGTATTTCAACATATTGCGCCGTGCAGGTGCGGCCAACCTGATGTTGGTCACATTGCTGATCCCGCCCTTTGCCATCGGTGCTGGATGGATGTTCCTGGATGAAACGCTGGCCCTGAACACGGTTCTTGGCTTCATCTGCATTGCCATTGGGCTGGGCATTACAGATGGGCGCATGTTGGGGCGCAAAGGCGCTTAACCTGCGTTGACCTTTTCCTCGACCCGGTCAGCCAAGGCTTCGGTGCGGGCGGCCAGTTCGGCCAGGGTGTCGGTCACAATCGGCGGGATCACGGCCACCTCGACCCGCTCGGGGTCCGGGGCTGGCGTGCTGCGCAACTCTTCCAGCAATGCCTCTTGAGCGCCCAGTTTACCCTCGGCTTCGCGCAGCTTTTCCTCTAGCCCTGCGGTTTTATCCGCCAACATGAGGCCCGCCATTAACAACATGCGCGGTTCGGGAATACGGCCCACTTGGGTGTTCAAAACGGCTGCCTCGGCGTCCAGCAATTTGGCGGCGGATTGCAAGAAATGCTCTTCGCCCTCTTGGCACGAGACACTAAAACTGCGGCCACCAATTTTGATTTCTGTTTCTGGCATTACACACCCTTCCCGATCAATGGTTTCAACTCGGCCATGATGGTCTCCAACTCGGCCAAATCGGCTTTGCGGGTGGCCTTTAGGGATTCTAAATCTGTTTGCATGGCTTTGTTAATCAAATGGGCGTCGCCAACACCGCTCTCGTTGCTTTCGCGCAGCGCGTCATTGCTTTCACGCAGCTGCGCATTCACGTGCAGCAGTTTCTTGGCGTCAGCTTCATGCTTGGAGACCTCGGCGCTCAATGCTTCGATGCGACTTTCCAAATCCTTGATGGTGGTTTCCTGCTTTTCCTTGATCGCGCCGACGCGTTCTTCCAGCTGGGCATTGGCGACCTTCTCGGCCTCCAATGCGTCGCGTAGCGCCTCGATCTCGCCGCCATCATTGGCCGCTGCTGCGACCCCCATGCCGTCAACACCGGTCCCAATCCGTTCCAACGCCGCTGTTATCCGGCGTTCCAATTCTGCGATTTCGCTCACTATTCCTGCCTCCTTGGCCACCCACACATACCCGACCATAAGTTCCGCGAATCGGGCGTAAATCCACTTGGATGCAAGTTTACCCTCTGCCCTAGGGAATTGCGCCCCCCCTTTTGGCTCAATACCTTAGCTTGCCCGCTTGAACTTTTGAGCAACACTGTTATCACCTCCTTACATGTTTTAGCCCTAGATAAGGACAAACCACCGTGGACATTCAAAGCTTGCGCAAATCCCACCCTGATCACTGGATGCGTGCTGCCGCCATCCGCACCCTGACACTGGACGCTATTGCAGCGGCAAATTCCGGCCACTCGGGCATGCCAATGGGCATGGCGGATGTTGCGACCGTGTTGTTTGAAAAACATCTGAAGTTTGACGCGAGCGCACCACATTGGCCAGACCGCGACCGGTTCATCCTGTCGGCGGGCCACGGCTCAATGCTGATTTATGCGCTGCTGCACCTGACGGGCTATGAGCAAGTCAGCATGGACGAGATCAAGAATTTCCGCCAATGGGGGGCGCGCACGGCGGGCCACCCCGAATTTGGCCATGTGGAAGGCGTTGAAACCACCACAGGTCCACTGGGCCAAGGGATTGCCAATTCGGTTGGCTTTGCGATGGCCGAAGAAATCCAACGCGCCCGTTATGGCAAGAAAGTTGTCGATCACCACACCTATGTGATCGCGGGCGATGGCTGCTTGATGGAGGGTATTTCGCAAGAAGCCATTGGTCTGGCGGGGCGTCACGAACTTGGCAAACTGATTGTGCTTTGGGATGACAACGGCATTACTATTGATGGCACCGTTGCCCTATCAGATCGTACAGACCAAATGGCGCGGTTCCGTGCATCTGGCTGGTCGGTGTTTGAATGCGACGGCCATGATCCAGTCGCCATTGATGCGGCGATCACCGCCGCCAAGAAAACCAAAAAACCATCAATGATTGCCTGCAAAACCCACATCGCTTTGGGGTCCAGCGCGCAAGACACTTCAAAGGGTCATGGTGCGCTGACAGATGCCACACTGATTGCCGACACAAAGGCCGCCTACGGCTGGACCGCACCACCCTTTACTGTCCCGGGTGATGTGAAATCCCAATGGGAAACCATTGGCGCGCGCGGGGCCGCCGAGCGCGCCGCATGGGAGACTCGCTTCCTGACGATCCCGGGCAACAAGCAGCGCGATTTTGAGCGTGCCTATGCGCTGGACCCACATAAGAAACTTTCGGCCAGCATCAAGGCCTTGAAAAAGCAGATCACGGATGAGGCGCCAAAGGTTGCCACCCGTAAATCCAGCGAAATGGTGCTAGAGGTCGTGAACCAGTTCACCACCGAAACCGTTGGCGGCTCGGCTGATTTGACGGGCTCGAACCTGACCAAGACTGGCGATTTGGGTGTGTTTGACCCCGAAAACCGCGCCGGGCGCTATGTCTATTACGGCATCCGCGAACACGGTATGGCGGCGGCAATGAATGGTATGGTGCTGCACGGCGGCATTCGCCCTTACGGCGGCACATTCATGTGTTTCACAGATTACGCCCGCGGCGCGATGCGCTTGTCGGCGCTCATGCGGGTGCCCGCTGTCTATGTAATGAGCCACGACAGCATCGGCCTTGGTGAAGATGGCCCGACCCACCAACCGGTTGAACATCTGGCGATTTCGCGCGCCACACCAAACACCTATGTGTTCCGCCCCGCCGACACGGTGGAAACGGCTGAATGTTGGGAAATCGCGCTGACCAGCAAAGAAACCCCTTCGGTGTTGGCCTTGTCCCGCCAAGGGCTGCCAACCGTGCGGTTGGAGCATAAAACCAAAAACGTCTCGGCAATGGGCGCTTATGTTTTGGCCGACGCTGTGGACAAACGCCAAGCCATCATCATGGCAACTGGCTCCGAGGTCGAAATCGCCTTGGCCGCGCGTGATCTGTTGCAAGCTGAAGGCATCGGCACCCGCGTGGTCTCGATGCCCTGTATGGAGCTGTTCGCCGAGCAAGAAGAGCGCTATCGCAAACGTATCCTGCCCGGTGGTCCGGTTCGGGTCGCGGTTGAGGCTGGCGTGCAAATGGGTTGGGATCGCTGGTTGACCGGCGAGCGCGGTAAATGCACCAAAGCCGGATTTGTTGGCATGGACGGTTTCGGGGCCTCTGCCCCCTCCGAAGTGCTTTATGAAAAATTCGGCATCACGGCACAGGCTGTGGCCGACAAGGTGAAATCCTTGCTCTGATAAATCATACCCTGTGCGGCGAGATCGTCGCACAGGGTTATTCTATGGGCGTGACGCTACAGCAAGAAATCCAGCGCGGTCAGCCCTGTGACGCCCTCGATCACGATGTTCACATCCGTCGCACCATCGCCGTCAACATCTATGCGCACACGGCTGTCCGCACCAACGGTTGCCACCCGAACCTCGCCTGCTGTGTTCGAGTAAAGCCCGCTGCCAATAAAACTCAGCGTGCCTGCAAAACCGCTTAGATCAATCAGATCCTCGCCGATGACAAAATCGGTGATGTGGTCGGCGTTGGCCAATGTGTCGCTGTGGCTGGCACGGCTGAACACAAATGTGTCCTCGCCCGCCCCCCCAGTCAACATGTCCGTGCCGGTGCCTCCGACCAAGATGTCATTGTCGTCGCCACCGGACAAAATGTCATTGCCACCGCCGCCGATCAGAACGTCATCGCCATCGCCCCCCGAGATGTCATCGTGGCCTTTGCCAC
>Ga0209633_10001486_pt1 | contig 23899 bp, 21 predicted proteins | sample Cruoilmetagenom1_FD_187290 | JGI IMG/M metagenome (GOLD analysis project Ga0209633, IMG submission 187290) | Oil polluted marine microbial communities from Coal Oil Point, Santa Barbara, California, USA - Sample 1 (SPAdes) (version 2) | ecosystem: Environmental > Aquatic > Marine > Oil seeps ...
TAAGACTTTTCAGCGTTCTTAGTTTTAAAAAAGGCAAGCTACCTACATCACACCGCTCAACCTAATACCCTTGCTGCGTTCCCGCCCTGGGGGATTCAAAGGGAGCTAGTTGTGTAGGACTTGCCCGGCGGCAAATATACAAAAGAAATTAGAAATTAAGAATGTCGCATTCAGAATTATTTCTGTCAAAAGTTAAATAATTGATCCCCAAATTTACATGCTCGATTCTTCATTCAATTTACTATCTTTGTGAGATACTAACCTATAGAATCATACAAATGGAAAATCAAACTTCAGCAAGTAAAACCATGTTAACTTATGGTCTTTATTTAGGGCTTTCAACCATAATTTTATCCGTTGCTAATTACTCGTTTGGAAACATCTATAAACCTCATTGGATAATCAGTATATTAAACTTTGTGTTATTTATTGGATTTATTGTTTATGGTATTAAAGTTTTTAAGGAACTTAATGGCGGATTATTAAGATTAGGAGAAGCAATTAAAATAGGTATAGCAATAGCTGTTATTGGTGGGATTTTAAGTGCAGTTTATCAATGGATTTTTATGACATTTATAGAGGCTGATTTTATGACTAAAATGTTAGAAGTTCAAGAACAGGTATTATATGAAAAATTTCCTGATATGGATGAAGCAATTCTAGAAAAACAATTAGAAATGATGCAGAAGTTTTCTAGTCCAGGAATTGTGATTGCTACAAATTTAGCAGTTAGCCTGTTCTTTGGTTTTATCATAGCACTAGTTACAGGCTTAATCATGAAAAAAGAAGAAACTCAGTTTTAATAATACGATTTAATGAATTTATCCATAGTAATTCCTTTACTGAACGAAGAAGAATCACTTACTGAATTATACGATTGGATTGTACGTGTGGTACAATCCAATTCGTATTCGTATGAAGTGATTTTTATTGATGATGGTAGCACAGATCAGTCATGGAAAATCATTCAAAACCTTGCTGAGAAAGATGCCCATGTAAAAGGGATTCGTTTTCAACGAAATTTCGGAAAATCACAAGCCTTACATGCTGGTTTTAAAAGTGCACAAGGTGATGTAGTGATTACCATGGATGCAGATTTGCAAGATAGCCCCGATGAAATTCCTGAGTTATATAAGCTGATCAAAGAACAAGAAAATGATTTGGTCTCAGGCTGGAAAAAGAAACGCTACGATTCTAAAATAAGAAAAAATATACCTTCAAAATTCTTTAATTGGGCAGCAAGAAAAACCTCAGGATTGCATTTACATGATTTTAACTGTGGCTTAAAAGCCTATGATAAAGAGGTGATAAAAAATATTAACGTACACGGCGAGATGCATCGCTACATTCCGGTTTTAGCCAAAAACGCAGGATATTCAAAAATTACTGAAAAAGTAGTCACACACCAGGCGCGTAAATATGGAGTAACCAAATTTGGAGTCAGTCGTTTTATCAACGGTTTTTTAGATTTAATAACCATTTGGTTTGTGTCTAAATTTGCTAAAAGACCGATGCACTTCTTTGGACTTCTAGGCACGCTTATGTTTATAATTGGTTTTTTATCAGCTTCCTATATAGGTGTCATGAAACTGCTGAGATTGTACTATTTTCACACACCAACCCGTTTAGTGACAGATAATCCGTGGTTTTATATTGCAATGACGACTATGATTATTGGTACGTTTTTCTTTTTAGCAGGATTTTTAGGAGAAATTATTGTTCGGAATAATCCTAATATAGAGAGATATAAGATTTCTGACAGAACAAATAAATAAATAATATAAGGCTGTGTTACTCTGAGAAAATTTCTGAGAAACGCTGTGGTTAAAATTGAAAAAAATGGATATAATCAGTAAAGCTAAAAACTGGACAAAAGCACCATTCGATCGTACAACTCAACAAGAAATTCAAGACTTAATCGATGCGAATGAGCTCGATCAACTGACCGATCGTTTTTATAAAGATTTAGCTTTTGGTACGGGCGGTATGCGTGGTATTATGGGTGCTGGTATCAATAGAATGAATAAATATACCTACGGAAAAGCAACACAAGGTCTTGTACAATACATGAAACAATGTTTTCCTGAGAAGCAATTAAAAGTTGCAATTGGGTATGATTGCCGTCACAACTCTGATACATTTGCTAAGTTAGTCGCTGATGTTTTTACAGCCAATGGCGTACAAGTTTTTTTGTTTGATGAGATGCGTCCAACTCCTGAGCTATCATTTGCCGTTCGTCATTTAAATTGTGATGCAGGTATCGTCTTAACAGCTTCTCATAATCCTCCCGAATATAATGGTTATAAAGTCTATTGGCAAGATGGCGGGCAAATTGTGCCACCAGAAGATGCTGCAATTATAGCTGAAGTAAACAAACTAGGATTTGATGAAATTAAATTTGATGCGAATGACAATTTAGTAACCTATCTGGATAAAGAAACCGATGAAGCTTTTTGGAAAGCATCCCTCGAAAATGGAACTTTTAAAAGCACAAAAGGAAGAGAAAATTTAAAAATCGTATTTACATCCTTACACGGTACATCTATAAAATTAATTCCTGAAGCTTTAAAAAGGGCAGGTTATACAGATGTACATATTGTGGAAGAGCAACGCATTCCTGATGGGGATTTTCCAACGGTAGCTTCGCCCAATCCAGAGGAGCCGGCCGCACTAAAAATGGCAACTGATTTAGCCGAAAAAATTGGTGCTGATATTGTAATAGGTACCGATCCTGATTCGGATAGAATAGGTATTGCCGTACGGAATTTAGACGGTGAGATGCAATTGCTAAACGGAAATCAAACCATGTGTATGATGGATGATTTTCTTTTGAAAAAATGGCAACAAGAAGGACGATTAGATGGCAAACAATTTATAGGTTCTACTATTGTTTCTACTGATTTAGTGCAAGTGATTGCTAGAAGTTATGGTGTGGAGACAAAAGTTGGATTAACAGGTTTCAAATGGATTGCTAAAATGATACGTGATGCTGAAGGAAAACAAGAATTTATCGGAGGAGGCGAAGAGAGTTTTGGTTATATGGTTGGAGATTTTAACCGTGATAAAGATGCAGTTACAGCGGCTTTGTTAGCTTGTGAAATTGCTAGTGATGCCAAAGCTGCAAATTCATCATTTTTTAAGGAGCTCCTAGAATTATACATAAAGCACGGATTTTATAAAGAACACCTTATTGCAATCGTTAAAAAAGGAATTGAAGGAGCCAATCAAATCGCTCAAATGATGGTTGATTTACGGAATAATCCTTTACAAGAGATTGATGGTTCACCAGTCACTTGGTTATATGATTATCAATCATCCGAAGCTAAGAATTTACAAACAGGTGAATCTAAAAAAATAGCTGTTGCTAAATCAAATGTGTTAATTTACCAAACGGCAGATGGTACTAAAGTTGCAGCAAGGCCAAGTGGTACAGAGCCAAAGATTAAATTTTACTTTAGTGTAAATACAAAGTTGGCAACAAGTGTTGAGGCAAGTCAAATAGAAAAAGTATTAGACACTAAAATACAGCGTATCATTAAAGAAATGAAACTCGCATGATAGGTCTTATAACAAAACGTACTGATTAATAACGAACACCATATGGCAACAATAAGAAATAGAAATTTAGTCATATGAATTTATAAATAATTGTTAAATGAAAAATTACCTAGCGCACTTTGCACATAACTTTGCGTCCTTTGCGTGAAATTCCTATTTGAATGAACTATTTTAAGAAAATAATACGGTATGCGATTCCGTATAAAGCCTACGGTATTTTAAATATTATCAGTAATATTTTTTATGCTTTATTTAGTGTGTTGTCGTTTCTGGCACTCATACCGATGCTTAATGTCTTGTTTAAACAAGAAAATTTAGTACACGTAAAACCAAAATGGACTGGTATAACAGATATGAAAGACTTTTTTGAAAATTACATGAATTTTCAAATTACCACTTTATCTGATGCGAAGGGAGAAACTACTGCCTTATTATATATGGTCGGTCTGATAATTAGTATCTTTTTACTAAAAAATATATTTAATTATGCGGCGATGTTTTTTATCACATTCCTTAGAAATGGCGTGTTAAAAGATATTCGAAATGATTTATACCAAAAGTCTGTTAGCTTACCGATAGCCTATTATTCTGAAAAAAGAAAAGGTGATATGATGGCACGAATTTCTTCGGATGTTTTAGAAATACAACATTCATTTTTGTCCATATTAGAGTTAATAGTGAGAGAGCCTTTAACCATACTATTTACATTAGGAAGTATGTTTATATTGAGCCCAAAGCTTTCTTTATTCGTTTTAGTTTTTATTCCAATTTCAGGATATATTATATCACTCATCGGTAAAAAGCTCAAACAGCGATCAGACGAAGCGCAAAAAGAACAAGGTTATTTTTTATCCTTAGTTGAAGAAACCTTAACAGGTTTAAAAGTGATTAAAGGATTTAATGCAGAGAATTTCTTTTTCAAACATTTTAAAGATTCTACTCAGCGTTTTTATAACATATCCAACAAGCTATTAAACCGTCAAAACCTAGCTTCGCCGACTAGTGAATTTTTAGGGATTGTGGTTATTGCTGCCTTATTATGGTTTGGAGGTCGCATGGTCTTGTTAGAAAAGACTTTGGCGGCGAGTGCTTTTATCTCTTTTATGGGATTAGCTTACAATATTTTGACTCCTGCTAAAGCCATTTCAAAAGCAGTATATGCGGTTCGTAAAGGGAATGCTGCTGCCGAACGTGTGTTAGATGTACTAGAAACCAATAATCCGTTAGATGATAAAAAAGATGCACTAGAAAAAAAATCTTTAGACACACAAATAAGTTTTGATAATTTATCTTTTAAATATGAGGATGATTGGGTCTTACAAGATTTTAATCTAACAGTGAAAAAAGGTCAGACAGTCGCTTTAGTGGGGCAGTCGGGTAGTGGTAAATCGACGATTGCAGCTTTGTTAACGCGCTTTTATGATGTTGACAAAGGATCGATTAAAATTGACAATCAAGACATAAAAGATCTGACTAAAAAGTCACTGAGAGGTTTGATGGGGTTGGTAACACAAGATGCCATTTTATTTCATGATACTGTTAAGAATAATATCATTTTTGGCCTAGAAAATTGTACAGATGAACAAGTAATTGAGGCGGCAAAAATCGCAAATGCACATGATTTTATTATGAATTTACCCAATGCTTATGATACAAATATAGGCGATGCTGGTGGTAAGTTATCAGGTGGACAAAAACAAAGATTATCCATTGCTCGTGCTGTATTAAAAAATCCACCGATTATGATTTTAGATGAAGCCACTTCGGCATTAGATACAGAATCTGAACGATTGGTACAAGATGCATTAGAACATATGATGGAGAATAGAACATCGATTGTTATTGCACATCGACTTTCAACGGTTCAAAAAGCTGATTTGATTGTAGTTCTTAGAGAAGGTAGAATTATTGAGCAAGGAACCCATAAAGAATTAATAGCGGCAAAAGGAAATTATAAAATGTTGGTTGATATGCAGGAATTATAAGCCTTGTATTACGGTTTTAAACCCATTTTTTTTCCTTTTTGTAGCATAAAATCATAACAAGCATCATATTCATTTGGAATTTCTCCTTCTATGATGGCTTCTTTAATCAGTTCTTTTAAAGTTCCAATTTCTCTTGAAGGTTTTAAATGAAAGGTTTTCATAATGAGTTCTCCAGAAATAGGTGGTTGAAAATTACGGATGCGATCACGTTCTTCGACCTCTACGATCTTTTGACGAACTAGTTTAAAATTGTTGCGATATTTTTTGAATTTCTTAGGGTTTTTTGTGGTGATATCTGCATCGCAAAGAGTCATTAAATCTTCGATATGTTCTCCAGCATCAAAAACCAATCGCCTTACTGCAGAATCTGTTACGCCATCTACGACATCAATTGGGCGCGAGCTCATCATAACCATTTTTTGAACAAATTTCATTTTATCATTCAAAGGCATTTTAAGTCTCTTGAATATTTTATAGACCATTTTTGAGCCTTTAAATTCGTGTCCATGAAAAGTCCATCCTATTTTCTTGTCAAAACGTTTCGTAGGTGCTTTGCCAATATCATGAAGTAAAGCTGCCCAACGTAACCATATATTTTGAGTGTTTTTGGCAATATTATCGACCACTTCTAAGGTATGATAAAAATTATCTTTATGTGTTTCGCCTTCAATTTCATCGACACCTTTAAGAGCAATGAGCTCCGGTAAAATAGAAGCAAGGAGTCCTGTTTTTTCTAATAGTAAAAACCCGATTGATGGTTTTCTAGAAGCTAAAATTTTATGTAGTTCTGTAACAATACGTTCTTGAGTAATGATTTTTATTCGATCTGCATTTTTTTGAATGGATTGCAACGAGAGTTCATCAATTTTAAATCCTAGTTGTGTGGCAAATCTTATCGCACGTAGCATTCGTAAAGGATCATCTGAATAGGTAATATCTGGATTTAAAGGTGTTCGAATTAGTTGATTTTCAAGATCATCCATCCCCTGAAAAGGATCTAATAACGCCCCAAAGTCACTTTTATTAAGGCTAAAAGCCATCGCATTTATGGTAAAATCGCGTCTGTTTTGATCGTCTTCTAGACTTCCTTTTGTTACATTTGGGTTACGAGTATGTTCAGAATACGATTCTTTTCGAGCTCCCACAAATTCTATCTCTAAATCATGATGACGTAACATGGCGGTGCCATAGGTTTTAAAAACTTGAACCTTTGGTTTATTGGGTAATAACTCGGCTACTTTTTGGGCTAATTCGATACCATTACCAATCGTTACAATGTCAATATCAGTGTGACTACCACGATTTAGAAAATAATCACGTACATAGCCACCAATCACATAACTTTTTGAGTTTAATAGGTCAGAGGCTTCTGTAATTTTTTCAAAAATAGGATGTTGAAGACTTTCAATATATGATTTTTCTATTGGCATTTATTCTCGGATTGTTATAATAGTTCCATCCTTCATAATTTTTAAAATTTGAGAGGATTGCTTATTTATTTTTTCTTGCTGCAAATCTACTATATAATCTACATTCTGTACTAGTTCAGATTGAATATCATTAAAGCAAGTTGGTGTTGGTGATTCACTAATATTTGCAGAAGTAGATACGATTGGTTTCCCGAAATTCTCAATTAATTTTTGGCAAAATTCATCTTTAGGTATACGAATAGCTACAGTATTATCTCCTGCAACAACATTTTCTGCTAAACCAATAGGATTACTATAAATGATACTTGTTGGTTTAGTAGTGTCTTTGATTAATTCTATAGCAGCATTAGGTATATTTGGAATGTACTCTAGAAGCATATCAATAGAATTTACTAAGATTACTAAACTTTTACTCTCATGTCTTTTTTTAAGTTTAAACACTTTTCTAACAGCAGCTGTATTGGTGGCATCACATCCGATTCCCCAAACCGTATCAGTTGGGTAGAGAATGGTGTTTCCTTTTTTTAGATTCTTTAGGCTATGTATAATTTCATCTTGCATCAGTAGTTCGTAATTGTTTTTTGCCCTTGAGGAATTTTGGGTAATTCTAGATAATCACCAATTATTTTATTGTATTTATCAGGGTAGAAATCTTTACGTCCATCTACAGGATAGAATGTCATTTCTCCAAAAATAGTTTTACCCTTTATCGAGTAAAAATCGACACGTACAAAAGGTAGTTTATCTGCCAGTATCTCAGAAAGATGTATCATTTCATCAAAATTTGATGGTTTTTCAAGTTTTATTGGAACAGATTTTTTTTGACTTTTTGAAATAGCTAATTTATTCCAATTTATGTCATAAAAATAGTGTTTGTTGTATGCTGTTTCATCTAATGAAATAAAAACAAATTTAGTTTTACCATTAAAACAATGAAACTTATAATCAATCAAATGATCTGTAGTATCATCTTCTAAAAAAGCTTCACATATAATTCTGGGTTTAATATTTTTATAAGCCCATTCAAAACCAACCTTTTTATATTGATCGTGCTTCATCCACTTTTTTAATTCTTTTTTTACTTTGACAAGATTCAGTTGGCTTTTATCTTCAACAATTAAATTGGTGCTGCTTCCGTGTGTTCCTTTCAAAACAAATCTACGAGGAAAAGATTTGAAGTCGATCTCTGACACATTACTATATACACCCAATAAATCATTTAAATACTGTTTGCCAATTTTTTGACTAACATATTCTCTAACAGCATATTTATCGGCTAATTGTGTTAATATGGGAACATGGTAATACATTTCTAACCATTGTATCTTCTCGTTGAATTCAACAGGGTTGATCAGGTCAAGTTTTTTGCCTGTGTAATATTCGTAACGAATTTTTAGAAACAATTCTTTTGGTAAAAACTTAAAGTTCTTTACAATTCTATAAATAAATTTTTTTAATCCCACTTTAGGTAATACGATTACTGATTTTATATTTTCTTATCCAGTTAACGGGCTTGGATTTGAGATTTAAGATCTCTTTTGAGTCAAAGAAATTTAAAGAAGCATTAATCACTCGCTCACTAGATTTTCCGTCAAAATAAGGATGCTCTAATTCAGTAAATTCTTTTATATGTCGCATTAAGTTATCTGGTTGATTTAATGCTGTTTTTATAGCCTCTTGAATTTTATTTGCATCTGTGATGTTTATTAAGTGTGGCTTTGGTTTTCTGTTATTAAACGTAATCACAGGTTTTTGCTGAATAATAAATTCTGTAATTATAGACGATGTATCCGTTAATAAAACATCTGCATTTTTTAAGTGATCTAGATTATCATATTCTTCCACAAAAGGAATCGAATTTTCAGTTGCAAGCTTTTTGAATTTGGCTACAATTTTCTGATCCATTTTTGGATGCATGGTAAATATCCAATCATATTTTTTGTCTTTTACCAGCTTTTCAAGAATAGCAAATACAGAGCTATTATGAGCAATACTTAGTGATTTTGTAAAAGTAGAGGCAAAAAGAATAACTGGTTTTTTATTATTATTATTATCAAGGATAGGGAATAGGGCATCCATTTTAGACCAACCAGTTTCAACTACTTTAAAATGTTTGTGTTTTTTCTCTAAAATTTTAAAAGGTATGCTTGTCGATGGTCCTTGTGTGCAATATAAATCGAATAAACCTCTAATTCTGAAATGTCCTTTAAAGTCACTTCTTTTTGAAACGTTAAAACCATGAAATATTTGCACTTTTACTCCTGTAAAAAAATGTGGAACTTCATTTGCGGCCACAAAAATTATGGAAGGCTTATAGTGTGCTACTCCGCTTTTATTCAGAATAGTTTCATCTTCTTTCAGATTTTGTTTGCAACTTTCATGTTCTATAAACCATGCGACTTCAAAACCTCTTTTTAGAAGCTCAGTTTGGAGCGGTCTTAAAATAGGTATTCCGTATGAATAGGAAGTGTACAATAAAAATTTTGGTTTACTATTTTCAAACTCTTCATCTATCCCATTTTTTAGAAGCCAAATTTTTACATAACGAGTAAAAACACCATAAGATTCGATATACGCATAGGCCAGTCCAGGCATACCATCTAAAAAACCTCTTTGTAACAGATAGTGTTTAAGAAACCGCCATATTGGTTTGACGATGACATGAAATAAATGAATTTGATTACTTTTTTTAATATGGTCTTTTGCCGACCACCAAGCATATCTATTTTTTTTCTCTAGATGTTTATCTAAAGTAAAATAGGTGTCATGGGTTAATTTACTCTTTAAAAAACCTACTTTTCCAGTAGTTATGATTTCTGAATGAACGTGCTTGTCTTCATAAGAGCACAGATCTTTTTTGAATAGGCGTATGACCTTATCAGTATTCAATCCGCTGTATTTCATACGTTTACCCATGAAATAATTCTCTCTGTAAATCCAGAATGCAGATTCTTTAGGTTCGTTTTTTAGTACTATTTTAATCTCATCTTTTAACGCTGGTGTGACTCGTTCATCTGCATCAACTAATAAAATCCATTCGTGGGTTGCTTGGGGTATTGCCCAGTTCTTTTGAGAAGCAGAATATTCATAGTTACGTTGTATAATCTTGACGTTATATTCTTTAGCAATTTTTAGCGTCTTGTCTGTACTAAATGAATCAACTATTAGTATTTCATCTGCAAACAAGACAGATTCTATCACTTCCTTTATATGGCGCTCTTCATTAAAAGTTGGAATTATTGCCGTTATTTTTAGTGACATAAAAGAAAAGATAAATTTATTGAGAAAAATAAGTATTTCAAATTCAAGCTATTTATAATAGCAAAAGTACTAAATATGAATCTGTAAAAAAAGTTTAATTCTATCCAAAATTGAATGATTAAATGTTCTAAAATACAGATAGAATTATTGTTTATCTTTTAAAGCTTTTATTTCATCTCTCAACTGTGCCGCCGCAATAAAATCTAAAGCTTTGGCAGCTTGTTCCATTAATTTACGTTTTTCACGAATGCGTTTTTCTAATTCAGGTTTGGTGAGGTAGGCTATTTCTTCTTCTGCGGCAATATTTGCTAAGGGGTCATAATGAAAAGAAGTTATTTGACTTTTTGTCAAATTGTCATCAATACTCTTTTTAATTTGTTTAGGTGTAATATTGTTTTCTGTATTGTATTGTATCTGCTTTTCACGCCTATAATTGGTGTCATCAATGGTGAGTTGCATGCTACGAGTAACTTTGTCTGCATACATAATTGCCGTGCCATTTATGTGTCTTGCAGCACGGCCAATAGTTTGCGTAAGCGACCGATGGCTACGTAAAAAGCCTTCTTTATCGGCATCTAAAATGGCTACTAATGACACCTCTGGTAAATCTAAACCCTCTCTTAACAAATTGACACCAACCAGTACATCAAATAAACCTTTACGTAAATCTTGCATAATTTGTACACGCTCTAAAGTATCCACATCCGAATGTATGTAACGACTCCGCACTTGAATTCTTGTTAAGTATTTAGTTAGTTCTTCAGCCATTCTTTTGGTTAGTGTTGTCACCAAAATACGTTCGTCTAGTTCGATACGTTTTTGTACTTCTTCTAATAAATCATCTATTTGATTCAGGCTTGGGCGAACCTCAATAATAGGATCTAATAAACCTGTAGGACGTATAACTTGTTCTACAAAAACACCTTCTGTTTTTTGTAATTCATAATCGGCTGGTGTTGCACTCACATAAATTACTTGGTTTTGTAGTTCTTCAAATTCTGTAAACATCAAAGGTCTATTATCCATGGCAGCTGGTAATCTAAAACCATATTCGACCAAATTCTCTTTACGGGATCGATCACCGCCATACATTGCATGCACCTGCGGAATGGTTACATGACTTTCATCAATCACCATTAAATAATCCTCAGGAAAATAATCTAATAAACAAAACGGACGAGTACCAGCAGGACGACCATCTAAGTAACGAGAATAATTTTCTATTCCAGAACAATAACCCAATTCGCGAATCATTTCTAAATCAAATTCGGTACGTTCTTTCAGCCGCTTAGCCTCTAAATGTTTGCCAATATCTTTGTAATAATCATATTGTAACATCAAATCATCTTGTATTTGATGAATCGCATTTTGTAAGACTTCAGGTGATGTTACAAAGAGATTTGCTGGGTAAATACGTAACTCGTTAAATTTTTCTATTTGTGAATTATTTTGAATGTCAAAACTTTCTATTTCCTCAATTTCATCCCCAAAATAATGAATACGAAAAGCATGATCTCCATAGGATGGAAAAACCGTTACCGTATCACCTTTTACTTGAAAGGTTCCGCTTCTGAGTTCCGTTTCTGTACGCGAATAGAGACTAGTCACTAACAGGTGTAAAAATTTGGTTAAAGGCAACTTTTGTCCAGTTTCTAAAGGAATTACATTTTTTTTAAACTCTACAGGATTTCCAATTCCATACAAACAAGAAACAGAGGCAACTACAAGTACATCTCGACGACCAGAAAGTAGGGAAGAAGTGGTGCTAATTCGCAGTTTTTCAATCTCTTCGTTGATCGATAAATCTTTTTCAATATAGGTACCTGTTGTTGGTAAATACGCTTCGGGTTGATAATAGTCGTAATAGGATACAAAATACTCAACAGCATTATTTGGAAAAAAATGTTTAAACTCCTGATAGAGTTGCGCCGCTAAAGTTTTGTTATGTGCCAAAACCAAAGTAGGTTTTTGTACCGTTTCCACTACATTTGCAACACTAAAAGTTTTTCCTGAACCAGTTACACCTAATAAGGTTTGGTACTTTTCTCCTTGATTGATATTTTCAACCAATTGTTTTATTGCCTCAGGTTGATCACCAGTTGGCTTAAAATCAGATTGTAGTTTAAACTGCATTTCGCAAAAATACGAAATAAACGTTCTAAATAAATCAATAAAAAAATGTTACTTTGTAAAGCCAAATTTGAACCGATGAAAAAATTATGGTTTGCTATTATTCTCATGAATCTATCAATAATAGGCTACACGCAAGAGCAATTCCCAAAATCTTGGGTAGGAGATTATGAAGGTAATTTAGAAATCTATGCTGTTGATTCAATTGGAATGCAGCTTAAGATGAAATTAGCAATTCATCCATCAAAAAAAGATTCAATTTATAATTGGGTGATTACCTATAACTATAAAGGGAAAGAGGATGTGAGAACGTATGAATTAAAAGTTATGGATGTAAACAAAGGAAAATATCAAATAGATGAAAAGAATTCTATAGTTATCGATAGTTATTATCGGTATGGAATTTTGACAAGTTACTTTGAAGTTAATAAAAATGTGATTATAGCATCTTATAAAAAGGATGTAGACGCTATTATTTTTGAAATTATAGCAGCAAATTCAGTTCCTATAAGTAAAACGGGAGGGAGCAAAATTAATGAAGAAGAAATTCCTGAAGTATATAGTTATCCTGTAAATGGAAGACAGCAATGTGTTCTACAAAAAGTAAAGTAAATGCTTATAAAAGAAGTAACATCCTATTTGGAAGAATTAGCACCTTTATCCTATGCAGAGGATTTTGATAATGTTGGTCTATTAGTTGGTGATAAAATGAAAGAAGTGACTAATGTGTTGGTCACTTTAGACACTTTAGAAAATACCATTGAAGAGGCAATTAACAAGAAATGTAATTTAGTCGTCAGTTTTCATCCCATTATTTTTAAAGGTTTAAAAAGTATAACAGGTAAAGATTATGTTGAGCGCGTTGTGTTAAAAGCGATTAAAAATGACATTGCTATTTATGCTATACATACAGCTTTAGACAATATACGAATGGGTGTAAGTGGTAAAATGGCTCAGGTATTGGGTCTCCAAAACATTCAAGTTTTAGTTCCCAAACCCAACATGATTAAAAAACTAACGACTTATGTGCCCAATGAACATGCAGAAATTTTAAGAAAAGCGTTGTTCAAAGCTGGGGCAGGACAAATAGGGAATTATGATCATTGTAGTTTTAACACTGGTGGCATTGGTACTTATTTGCCAAATGAAAATGCAAATCCAAGTGTGGGATCTGTTGGAAAATTACACGAAGAATCTGAAACGAGTATAGGTGTATATTTTGAAAAACACCAAGAGAAAAGTGTTCTAAAAGCCTTATTTAAAACGCACCCTTATGAAGAGGTCGCCTATGAAATAATAACATTAGATAATACACATCAAGATCTAGGTTTAGGTGTGTATGGTGAATTTTCTGAAGCTTTAGGCGAAATGGCATTTCTTGAAAAACTTAAATTGGATTTTAATACCACCAATATAAGACATTCTCAACCCTTAGGAAAATCAATACGAAAAGTAGCTTTACTAGGAGGCTCGGGAAGCTTTGCTTTAAAAAATGCTCTTGGTGTTGAGGCAGATGCATTTGTAAGTGCAGACTTTAAATATCACGACTTTTTTGGAGCCGAAAATAAGTTGCTTATTGCCGACATTGGACATTATGAAAGTGAGCAATTCACAAAAAATCTTTTAGTGGACTATCTTACAAAAAAATTCACTAATTTTGCAGTCATTTTAGCGGAAACGAATACCAATCCAATTTTTAATTACTAAATTATTATGGCCAATAAAAAAGAAGTCAGTGTAGAAGAGAAATTACGCGCATTGTATGATTTACAATTGATAGATTCGCGTATTGATGCAATGCAATTAATGCGAGGTGAATTGCCACTTGAAGTAGAAGATTTAGAAGATGATATTGCTGCTTATGAAACGCGTCTACAAAAATTTGATGAGCAAATTGCGCACGCTGATACAGATATTTCCAATAAAAAATTAGGTATTGATGAGGCAAAAGTACAAATAGCAAAATATACCAAACAACAAGAAAAGGTTCGTAATAATCGTGAGTTTGATTCTCTAACTAAAGAAATTGAATTTCAGGAATTAGAAGTACAACTTTTTGAAAAGCGTATCACTGAAGCTAAAGTTAAAATTGAACAAAAGAAAGAGATTATTAAGCAAACGAAAGAAAAGTTAGCTGAACGAAAAGAACATCTCAAACAGAAAAAAAGTGAGTTAGGTGCGATTGTAAAAGAGACCGAAAAAGAGGAAAAAGTTTTGATGAAAAAATCAAAAGAATATGCTGCGTTAATTGATGATCACCTTATAAATGCTTATAAACGTATTCGTTCAAATGTGCGTAATGGTTTAGCAGTTGTAACGGTTGAAAGAGGAGCTGCAGGTGGATCTTTCTTTACGATTCCTCCACAAAGACAACTTGAAATTGCCGCTCGCAAGAAAATTATTACAGATGAACACAGTGGTCGTATTTTGGTTGATTCAAAATTAGCTGAAGAAGAACAAGAGAAAATTGCTGGTTTGTTAAAATAGAAATAGTTTACAAAATACAAAAAGCGTCAAGTGAAAACTTGACGCTTTTTTTATATAGATAACTGACTTTTTTGAACTAATTGTTTGCTTGTTGAACAAGTTGTACTTTATCCATTCCAACAGTAATTGCTTCCTCATTTAAAGGAATCATATGATGATGTCTTTCAGGTAATGATTTTTCAAGACCTTTATGAATATTCTCCATCTTAACAATCGGGTGAAGTTTAAGGAAAGCTCCCATAATAACCATATTAAAGGTTTTTTTGTTTTTGAGATTCGACGCTTCTTTAGCTCCTTCTATAGTTGCAATACTAATATCTTTTCGTTCAGGATGATGTGAAATTCCATTCGGATCATATAACAGTAATCCTCCTGGTTTTACCATGCTTTCAAATTTATCCATCGATTGTTGGTTTAATACGATAGCTGTGTCATATTCGTTTAGAATGGGTGAACTGATTCGTTCATCACTTAATATTACGCCAACATTAGCAGTTCCGCCACGCATTTCGGGTCCATAAGAAGGCATCCAACTCACTTCTTGGTCTTGCATAATGCCTGAGTATGCCAATATTTTACCCATTGATAAAACACCTTGTCCGCCAAATCCTGCGATAATTATTTCTTCAGTCATTTTTTACTAGTTATAAGTTTGTAAAGTTTTAAAGCTGAAAGTTTTTGACTTTCAGCATTTAATCATTTTTTAATATCTCCTAAAGGGAAATAGGCTAACATATTCTCTTCCAACCATTCATTTGATTTTACGGGACTCATCTTCCATCCAGAGTTACAATTAGAAACAATTTCTACAATAGAAGTTCCTTTTTTATCACGTTGATTTTCAAATGCTTTTTGAATGGCACGTTTTGCTTTGCGCACATATTTTGCCTCGTGTACAGCTTGTCTTGTTGCATAGGCTACTCCTGGTAACGCTGCAACCATTTCGGTAATCTTTAGTGGATATCCCATAGTTTCGACCACACGTCCATAAGGAGATGTTGATGATTTCATTCCTTGTAAAGTTGTTGGTGCCATTTGCCCACCTGTCATTCCATAGATACCATTATTGACAAAAATGATTACAATATTTTCTCCTCGATTACAAGCATGAATCGTTTCAGCAGTACCAATGGCGGCTAAATCTCCATCTCCTTGATACGTAAATACATATTTGTCAGGGAGCACACGCTTGATACCTGTTGCAACAGCAGGCGCACGTCCATGTGCCGCTTGTTGCATATCGACATTCATAAATTCATAGGCTAATACGGAGCAACCTACTGGCGCAACACCAATAGTTTCTTCTCCAATTCCCATTTCTTCGACCACCTCCATGACTAACCTATGGGCAACACCATGACCACATCCTGGACAATAGCTCAATGGTGTGTCGGTCATCAATTCGGTTTTCTTAAAAACGATTTTACCTTTTTTTATTATTTCTTCGGGTGTTATTGTTGCTGTTGACATCTTATCCAATTTTTTTAAGTTCGTTTTCTACCTTTTCCAAGACTTCATCTGGACTCGGAATCATTCCACCCATTCTTCCATAATGGGCTACAGGAGCTTTACCATTAACGGCTAATTTCACATCTTCTATCATTTGTCCTGCATTCATCTCTACGGATAAAAATCCTTTGCTAGTGTTAGCAAGTTTATTTAAAATTTTACTTGGGAAAGGCCATAAAGTTATGGGTCTTAATAAGCCTAATTTAATTCCTTTTACTCTACCTAATTCCACCACCTTTTGACTGATACGAGCACTGGTTCCAAAAGCAACTAAGATATAATCAGCATCCTCACATTGGATGGCTTCATAACGAACCTCATTCTCTTCAATTGTTCTGTATTTTTCTTGAAGATGATGGTTATGTTCTTCTTGTTTTTCAGATTTTAAATTGAGTGAGGTGAGAATGTTACGTTCTCTATCCTTTGTTTTTCCAGTAGTTGCCCATGTGCCATACTTTTTAATAACATCAGTATCGCTAAGGCGTTGTTTTTGATCAGGTAAAAAGACTTTTTCCATCATTTGACCAATGGCTCCATCCGATAAAATCATGGCGGGTGTTCTGTATTTAAAAGCTAGTTCAAAACCTAAATCTACAAAATCTGCCATTTCTTGTACAGTTGAGGGTGCCAAGACAATTATTCGATAATCACCATGACCACCACCTTTTACGGCTTGAAAGTAATCTGCTTGACCAGGTTGAATGGTTCCTAATCCTGGACCACCACGTTGTACATTGGCAATTAAGCATGGTATTTCAGAACCTGCTAAATAAGAGATTCCCTCCAATTTTAAACTGATTCCAGGACTTGAAGAAGAAGTCATCACTTTTTTACCTGCACCAGCAGCACCATGTACCATATGAATAGCTGCTATTTCACTTTCCGCTTGTAAGACGACCATACCCGTACGGTCAACTGGGTTTTCGTGCATTAAGTATTCTATCACCTCAGATTGAGGTGTTATAGGGTAACCAAAATAAGCATCAGCACCAGCTCTAATTGCAGCTTCTGCCATTGCTTCGTTCCCTTTCATTAATTTTACATCTTCCATATTAATGAGTTTTTCAGATTGTTTGTTAAACTTTTTCAGGTTTTAATTGATAGACTGTAATACACATATCAGGACAAACCAAAGCACAAATTTTGCAACCTGTGCAAGCATCATGATTGATTGGAAAAGCAGGATTATATCCTTTTGAATTTACTTTGTCTTGAAGATGTAATACATCTGTTGGACAGGCTACTACACAAAGATTACAGCCTTTACATGCTTCGCTATCTATTGCAACAGCACCTCTTACTTTTGACATTGGATGACAGTTTTAGATTAATATTACGAGGAGTTTCGTAGTGCGAAATTAAGAACAATATCTTGGTTAAAAACTGATAAAAATCAGGGAAATAAGTTTTAAATATTCCAAGATATAATTGAATTGATTATCGGAGATTAGTTATTAAAAATGCGAATTAATAAAGAGCTTTGTGTTTCTTAGGATTGGCTTCATGCATCACTTTGTAGACTGCTTCAAAAATGTCTTCACTACTTTGATTGGAGAAGTAATCACCATCTGTACCATATGCTGGTCTATGTTCTGCTGAACATAATGTTATAGGTTTACTGTCTAAGAATTGATACGCATTTTGAGTGGTTAGTACTTCATTAAGGATGTAAGCTGATGCACCACCAGGTACATCTTCATCTATTATCATTAAGCGATTTGTCTTAGCCACACTCTTTACGATATCGTGATCGATATCAAAAGGCATAATGCTTTGTACGTCAATCACTTCACAATTAATTCCAAATTGTTTTAATTCTAAGGCAGCTTGAACGACTAGCTTTAAAGTAGAACCATAGGATACTAATGTAACATCAGTTCCTTCAAGTAGTGTTTCTACCACACCAATAGGAGTTCTAAATTCACCAAAATTAGTGGGTTGTTTTTCTTTAAGTCGATATCCGTTTAAATTCTCAATTATTAATGCGGGATCATCACTTTCTAGCATCGTGTTAAAAAATCCAGCAGCTTTTGTCATATTTCTTGGAACTAAAATACAGACTCCTTTTAAGAAGTTATTGATTCCGCTCATAGGTGAGCCAGAATGCCAAATACCTTCTAGACGATGTCCGCGTGTTCTAATAATTAAAGGCGCTTTTTGTCTTCCAGCACTACGATAATGTAGGGTTGCTAAATCATCGCTTAAAGTTTGTAAAGCATAGAGTAAATAATCTAAATACTGAATTTCTGCAATGGGTCGAAGTCCACGCATAGCCATCCCGATTCCTTGTCCTGCAATAGTTGCTTCACGAATACCTGTATCAGATACACGTAGTTCCCCAAATTTCTCTTGCATGCCTTCTAAGCCTTGATTCACATCACCAATATAGCCTGTATCTTCGCCAAATATCAGTGTTTCTGGATGCTTGGTGAAAATTTCATTAAAATTATCTCTTAAAATAGTACGAGCATCTACTTCGGGTGGATTTTGATCATAAATAGGTAGTACTTCGTCAATTTTAATTGCCGCATGAGCTGATTGGCTGTATAAATGAGAGCCATAGTTCTCTTTATTGGTAGCTGTATAGTTCGTTATCCAGTTTTGTAATTTAGACTTAGCAGGAAATGATTCCTCAGTTAAATACCTGAGAACTTTACGTGCAAATACCAAATTGGGTTTAATATGGAAATCTTGATCCGCAATAAAATCAGTAATCAATTTGTTAATGAATGGGCCATTTTGAGATTCTTGGGCTACCTCTTTTAAAATACTTAAAATAACAGATTTAGCTTCTAAAATTGGTTTTTTAAAGGCAGCCCAAGCAGTTTTTTGAGCTTGTTTGGTTTCTTTTTTTGCTTCTTTTTCTAGGACTAGTAGTTCTTCTTCGTTTTCAACAAACTGATGTATCGTTCCATTCTCATCTTCTATTTGATAGTTTAATATCCATTCTCGCATTTTAGTATTGCAATCAATACTTTTTTCATAAGCTAAACGCCCAGTATTTTTATAGCGTTCATGAGAACCCGAAGTTGAATGACCAATGGGTTGCGTTAAATCGGTAACATGAATGATGACGGGGATATGTTCTTCTCTAGCAATTCTACCCGCTTTTTCGAAAGTTTCTACTAGCGCAGGATAATCATAGCCTTTAACTTTAAAGATTTCGAAGCCATTTGTTCCTTCTTCTCTTTGAAAGCCTTTTAAAATTTCAGAGATATTTTCTTTAGTTGTTTGATATTTTGCTGGAACAGAAATTCCGTATTCATCATCCCATATACTCATTACCATAGGTACTTGTAGTACACCAGCTGCATTAATGGTTTCCCAAAAAAGTCCTTCGCTTGTACTCGCATTGCCAATGGTTCCCCAAGCTACTTCATTTCCTTTATTAGTGAAATTAGTGAAATTCTCTAATCCATCAACTTCTCTATAAATTTTTGAAGCTTGAGCCAAACCTAAAAGTCGTGGCATTTGACCCGCAGTACAAGAGATATCAGCACTAGAATTCTTTTGTTCCATTAGGTTTTTCCAAGAACCGTCTTCATGTAAAGAATGTGTTGCAAAATGATTATTCATTTGTCGACCACCTGATTCGGGAGAATGTTCTATATCTGTATGTCCGTATACACCAGCAAAAAGTTGTTGTGGAGTTAAAGCCTCAATAGCCATCATAAATGTCTGATCACGATAATATCCAGAGCGGAAATCTCCATTTTTAAAAGCTTTAGCCATTGCAATTTGAGGCACTTCTTTACCACCTCCAAATATACCAAACCCACCACGACCCATTAAGACCTCTTTACGCCCCAACAAACTACATTCTCTACTGATAACAGCTAATTTATAATCGGCTAATACTTCTTTTTTGAAATCATTAAAAGAAAGTTGTTGTTGTGTAGTCATGTAGAGTTTTTTAGAATTTTTGTAGTTTGGCAAATATACGGAAAAGCATTTACTATAATGCAAAAAGCAAAGAACCCTTTTACGTGAGTAAAAGGGTTCTTTTATAAGTAAGAGATTTGTTTAATTTATTTCACTTTCGCTACAATAGCCTTAAAAGCTTCTGGATGGTTCATCGCTAAATCAGCTAAAACCTTACGGTTTAAGTCGATATTGTTTGCTTTGACTTTCCCCATAAACTGAGAATAAGACATTCCATGCATGCGAGCTCCTGCGTTAATACGTTGGATCCACAATCCACGGAAGGTTCTTTTTTTGTTTTTACGGTCTCTGTATGCATATTGCATTCCTTTTTCAACCGCATTTTTGGCTACAGTCCAAACGTTTTTTCTACGTCCGAAATAACCTTTAGCTTGCTTCATAATCCGTTTTCTACGGGCTCTTGAAGCTACTGAATTTACTGATCTTGGCATAATTTTAATTGTTTTTTGTAGTAGGCGATTAATATTATATTAATTCTTGTTTTTTGCGCTACTCCATGGTTACTAATTAATCCTTTGTTTGAACTATTTTAAGTTCAACATCTGTTTAATACTGGCTTCGTCTGATTTATGAACTAGTCCAGAGTGTGTTAATTTAAGCTTGCGTTTTTTTGATTTTTTAGTCAAAATATGACTTTTAAATGCATGCTTTCTTTTTAATTTTCCGGTACCTGTTAGCTTAAAACGCTTTTTAGCACTAGATTTCGTTTTTTGTTTTGGCATTGCTCTCTTCTTTTATAATCCTTACTTATATTGTTATTTTTTCTTCTTTGGTTGTAGGAATATGCTCATCCGTTTTCCCATTAACTTTGGCATTTCTTCTAATTTGCCGTATTCTTCTAAATCTTGAGCTAATCTTAATAATAAAATTTCACCTTGATCTTTAAAGATTATTGACCGTCCTTTAAAAAACACATATGCCTTTACTTTTGCACCTTCTTCAAGGAATTTAATAGCATGTTTTTTCTTAAATTCGTAATCATGATCATCTGTATTTGGACCAAATCTAATTTCCTTCACAACTACTTTTACAGCATTTGCTTTCTGTGCTTTTTCTCTTTTCTTTTGTTCGTAAAGGAATTTTTTGTAATCGATAATTTTGCAGACAGGAGGTTTTGCATTTGGAGAAATTTCGACTAAGTCTAGTTCTTGCTCTCTTGCAATGGCACGTGCTTTATTGGTAGCATAAACACCAATTTCTACATTTTCTCCCACTAATCGAACTTCCATAGCTCGAATGTGCTCATTTATTCGGTGTTGATCCTCTTTAATAACCCGACCGGGTCCTCTTTTTTTTCGTCTTCGTATTGCGATAATTATTCTATTTAGTTAATTAAAATTTTTCAATTGAGTTATTTATTTCCTCTTTTAAAGTTTTGATAAATGAATTGATTGTATCAACTCCTAAATCACCTTCTTTATGTTTCCTCACAGAAACTGTGCCATCTCTTTCTTCATTTTCACCGACAATGACCATATAAGGAATTTTCTTGATCTCAGCATCTCTAATCTTACGTCCAGTCTTTTCACTACGGTCGTCTATGAGCGCGCGAATATCCGAATTTTCTAACAAATCTAAAACTTTTTTAGCATAATTCTGATATTTATCGCTAATTGGCAGTATAATAACTTGTTCCATGGCTAACCAAAGAGGAAAGTTTCCACCCGTATGTTCTAATAAGATAGCAATAAAACGTTCCATAGAGCCGAATGGAGCTCTGTGAATCATCACGGGTCTATGTAGTTCATTATCCGAACCTTTGTAATTTAAGTCAAAACGTTCTGGAAGATTATAATCTACCTGAATAGTTCCTAATTGCCAAGTGCGTCCGAGTGCATCTTTGACCATAAAATCTAGTTTAGGACCATAGAACGCTGCTTCACCATACTCAATATTAGTTTCTAGACCTTTTTCTTTTGTTGCCTCTATAATGGCAGTTTCTGCTTTTTCCCAATTTTCATCACTCCCAATATATTTTTCTGAGTTATTAGGGTCACGCAATGATATCTGGGCGTTAAAATCTTCAAAACCAAGTGTTTTAAACACGTATAGTACTATGTCAATAACTGCAATAAATTCATCATTCAATTGTTCAGGTGTACAAAAGATATGAGCATCATCTTGTGTGAATCCACGAACCCTTGTTAAACCATGTAATTCACCACTCTGCTCATAACGGTAAACGGTGCCAAATTCTGCAAAACGAATAGGTAAATCTTTGTATGAATAGGGTTTGTTGTTATATATTTCACAATGATGTGGACAGTTCATAGGTTTTAATAAAAACTCTTCACCTTTTTTAGGTGTATGAATTGGTTGAAAACTATCTTCACCATATTTTTCATAATGTCCAGAAGTCACATAAAGTTCTTTTTGACCTATATGAGGTGTGATTACCATTTCATAGCCTGCTTTCTTTTGGACTTTCTTTAAGAACTGTTCCAACGTGTCGCGTAATGCGGCACCTTTTGGCAACCAAAGAGGTAAGCCTTGTCCCACTTTGTTTGAAAATGTAAATAGTTCTAGCTCTTTGCCTAATTTTCTATGATCTCTTTTTTTAGCTTCTTCAAGTAATGCTAGATACTCTGTAAGTAACTTTTGTTTAGGAAATGAAATTCCATAAAGACGTGTAAGTTGTGGTTTATTTTCGTCTCCACGCCAATAAGCACCTGCTATACTCATTAATTTTACCGCCTTGATAATTCCTGTATTGGGTATATGTCCACCACGACATAAGTCCGTAAAGTCATCATGATCACAAAAGGTAATTTCCCCATCTTCTAAATTTTCTATTAATTCAATTTTAAAGGGATTGTTTTCTTTTTTGTATAGAGATAAAGCTTCGGATTTAGAAACCTCACGGATTTTAAATTCATGTTTTCCTCGTGCAATTTCTAACATTTTATCCTCAATACGTTTGAAATCTTTATCTGAAATTGTTTCACTACCAAAATCAATATCATAATAAAAGCCACTATCTATTGCAGGACCAATGGTTAGTTTCGCTTCTGGATAAAACTTTAAAACAGCTTGCGCCATGATATGAGCCGAAGAATGCCAAAAAGCTTTTTTACCCTCTTTATTTTCGAATGTGTAAAGTATCAAATCTCCATCTTCCGATAAAGGAGTAGCAGTCTCAATTGTTTTTCCATTAAAATTTGCAGAAATAATTGAACGTGCTAAACCACTGCTTATGCTATAAGCCACATCCATAGGAGTAATTCCTCCTTCATATTCACGACTACTTCCGTCAGGAAAGGTAATTGTTATCATATCAATATATATAAGTATAAGTTTGCAAAGATATTAATAAACATTTTTTACGCAATACATAAGAAGTATTAGTTTTTAAAAATGTTTCTAGGGATAAGTTATATGCGTTTTGTTCTATTATAGAATATTTTTTAAAAAATATTTTCAAGTTAAAGAATTGAAAATCATCAACCTAAATAATCTTTAAAAATAATCTTTCAAAAAAGGTGTTTTTACCCTTGTCCATTAACAAATAGTTTTTACTTTTGCCACCGCTTTAGGGGGGATATGATGATTGATTTTATTTAGGAAAAATTTATTTCTAAAAAATAAGCAGAAAAAGCA
>Ga0209633_10001487_pt1 | contig 23897 bp, 29 predicted proteins | sample Cruoilmetagenom1_FD_187290 | JGI IMG/M metagenome (GOLD analysis project Ga0209633, IMG submission 187290) | Oil polluted marine microbial communities from Coal Oil Point, Santa Barbara, California, USA - Sample 1 (SPAdes) (version 2) | ecosystem: Environmental > Aquatic > Marine > Oil seeps ...
ATCCGGTTGAAGATATCAAGATTGTTCATTTTCTTTTTGGCATAGTAATCGATGGAAAAGGTCTGAGTTGAGAATGATTTTCGGCATGATTTACAGAGAAATCTGGGTACTGATCCGAAGGTATTAGTATCATAAGATGAGATTCTCCGGTACCAGTGGTTCTCTGAGGGAGAGGAATAGTGGATACATTCGGGATTCGGACAATGGGGTGGGATGAACATAGGTAATCCTCCTGAAACAAATTAGATAAGGTTTCATGAGGTTTAACTGAGAAAAAACGGCATTTACTTGAGGTGTGACAAGGTGGGGGACACTTTCTAAGTGTTAATAGGCTGTATCACCAGCAGACGACCCCGATGAACTGTAACCTCAGCAATCGAAGAAGTCAAACGGTTACTTAAACTGATGGTATCGACACTCCACATCACCTTATCAAGCTCCCATTGCAGTCCCCGGGAGGAGACATCCCACGGTCCGCTTCCGGCTGTCACAAAGGAAATCGTTGAACCCCGAAAACCTAATACTGAATTACGGCCTTCAAGGCTCCATATTTTCTCTCTGGCGGTGAACCAGGCTGCCGGTGGATTATCCCCGGCAAATAGTGCCTTTAAAGCCAGAGTATGATCCAGCCGTCCCTCACCGCCGCCTATAATAATGATATCACCGCAGCCGCGTTTTCTGAGCCAGGATAATCCGAGTTCTGTATCCGTTTCGTCCTTATCCTCGGGATAGATTTCAACAGTGTCAGCAGGAAACCTATTCAGAAGAGATTTATCGGATATAGAATCCATATCCCCGACAATCCCATCGGGAAAGAATCCAGCAGAGAGAGCCAGATCAAGACCGGAATCGGCAGCACAGATGAGATTATCCGTATCAATCAGTTCTTTCAATTTATCGGAATCCGGGCCGAGCCCACCGATCAGCAGTATTCCTCTGGTCATCAGCACTCCTTGTTCGTGGAAACTCTACACCGAATCAAAGATTTGTTCAAAAAAAAGATAAAAAACTAAGTTCGTTTTTAATTTAACCGATGTCTGTAACAGCGGATAAGGATGTCCGCTTAAATTCACAAGCTGGTCAACATCAAGGAGGATGTAATGATCATCAATCATAACATGAGTGCTCTCTTCGCCACCCGTCAGAGTAAAATCAACGATGGTAACACACTGAGAAGTATGGAGAAACTCTCTTCCGGAATGCGCATTACCCGAGCAGGTGATGATGCTTCCGGTCTGGCCGTATCAGAAAAGATGCGGTCTCAGATTCGTGGCCTTCAGCAGGCCAGTCGAAATGCTTCAGATGGCGTTTCGTTTATTCAAACAACTGAAGGTTACCTTCAGGAATCTTCGGACATTCTGCAGAGAATTCGTGAGTTGGCCATCCAGGCCTCAAACGGTATTTACTCTTCGGAAGATCGTATGCAGATCCAGGTTGAAGTATCACAGCTGGTGGATGAGGTGGATCGTATTGCGTCCCATGCTCAATTCAACGGTATGAACATGCTCACCGGAAGATTTGCCCGGTACACAGGCCTGAACAGTGTTACTTCCTCAATGTGGCTGCATATAGGTGCCAACATGGATCAGAGGGAACAGGTTTACATCGGAACTATGACCGCGGAAGCCCTGGGCATCCGTCAGATTGGTACGGGACAGATAATCTCCATATCCACTCCCGAACAGTCCAACAGGAATATTGGTATTGTCGATGAAGCTCTGAAGCAGGTAAACAAGCAAAGGGCTGATCTTGGTGCATACCAGAATCGTCTCGAACATGCAATCAGAGGATTGGACGTAGGAGCTGAAAACCTTCAGGCATCCGAATCCCAGATCCGGGATCTGAATATGGCGCAGGAAACTGTCAACCTTACAAAGAATCAGATTCTCAACCAGGCTTCTACAGCCATGCTAGCCCAGGCTAACCAGCAGGGTCAGATGGTTCTGAAGCTGCTGCAGTAGAGTTCCTCACGGTAATTAACGAAAATGGATGACGAACCCGGCCGAAAGGCCGGGTTTTTTATTTCTATAACTCACTTGACCCCTGCCCTGCTCCTCCGCTAGTTTTCTAGGTCAATGAACAATCCTCCGGTACACATTCCTGAAAGTCTCAAAACTGTTGCAGAAATTTTCGCCTCGGCATCATATCAGTGCTGGCTCGTGGGCGGAGCTGTGAGGGACGGATTACTGAACAGGGATTCGGAAGATTACGATCTGGCCACCGATGCCGAGCCTGAGGATGTGATAAAACTGTTCCGGCGTACAATACCAACAGGAATAAAGCACGGCACCATCACAATTCTTGTCGGATCTCATCAATTTGAGACTACAACTTTCAGAAAAGACGGAGATTACAGTGATGGGCGCCGACCCGATAAAGTCAGTTATTCTAAAAATATACTTGACGATCTTGCCCGTCGGGATTTTACCATAAATGCCATTGCCTGGGATTTAATCAATAATCGACTTTTAGACCCTCATCATGGCCGGGAAGATTTAAAAAAACAAATAATCAGAGCCATCGGGAATCCGGAAGAACGTTTGCAGGAAGACGGACTCAGATCCATAAGAGCCTGCAGGTTCGCATCTCAACTGGGATTCAGCATACATCCCGAAACGATGAAAGCGATCAGTGAAAATTTATCAAACATTCCTTCCATCTCCGCTGAAAGAATTTGGGAAGAACTGAAAAAGATTTTTGCAACAGAGCAGCCGTCGATATCATTCAATCTATTTTTAGATACAGGGTTGTTGAACATCCTGCTGCCTGAGCTTTCTGAATGTGCGGGAGTTACTCCGAAGGGTAAGCATGTTTTCGATGTATTCAATCATAGCATAAAGGCCTGCAATCTAACAGAAAGGGACAATATGCCATTGAGAGCCGCCGCTCTCTTTCATGATATTGGAAAACCCTCCGTAAAAAATAAAACGGAAAACGGTGAGGTAACATTTTATCGTCATGAAGTAATCGGTGCTGAAATAACAGAAAGAATTCTCTATCGCTACAAGGCCTCAAATGCAGACAGGAACCGTATAACAAGCCTGGTTCGGCATCATAAGTTTCATTATACAGAAGAATGGACTGATGCTGCTGTACGTAGATTCATGGCGGATGTTGGTCTGGATATCATTGACGATCTTATTGCACTTCGAATGGCTGATACCGCTGCAATTTCCTCGGATAAAGCTATATCGACAGATAATCTTAAGGAACTTATGGGCCGGGTAAAAGGGACTCTTGAAGCAGAATTCGCTCTGAGTATCGGTAGTCTGAAGGTGAATGGAAAAGACATCATCGCTTTTCTCGGTCTGAAACCCGGACCTGTTCTGGGAAATATTCTGGAATATTTGCTAGATTGTGTAATTGAAGATCCGGAATGCAATGAACATAACCGCCTGCTTGATATGGCTGCCATCTGGTATAAAAATTACGACTGATTTAACTCCAGAAAATCATAGGCCAATTTAGCTGCTTCCTGTTCTGCAGACTTCTTGTTGGCACCCTCCCCCGGACCGAATACATTTTCATCAACAACAACGTTCATCCAGAATGTCCGCTGATGATCCGGACCGGTTTTTCGATCCAGAACATACTTGGGATAGCTGTGGAATCGTTTTTGAACTATTTCCTGGAGAAGAGTTTTGTAATCTTTACGATGTTTATTGGCCAAAACCCTGTTTATTGGATCTTTGAGGTAATAAAGAATAAAACGGGCTGCTTTTTCATAACCTGTATCCAGATACCAGGCACCGATAAGAGCTTCCATTGAATCGGAGAGTAAAGCTTTTTTTGTCCGTCCACCTGAGAGTTCTTCACCTTTACCTACATGAACAATGGAATCTATACCAAGATTCAAGGCAATTTCAGCTAAAGCGTCTTCACTGACAACATGAGATTTAACCTTAGCAAGATCGCCTTCCGGTCGGTCGGGAAGTAATCTGAAGAGGTAGTCAGCAACAACTATTCCGAGAACGGAATCTCCAAGAAACTCGAGTCTCTCGTTATTATCGATTTCTTCATAGGTTTCATTTACATAAGACCTGTGACAAAAAGCGAGGTCCAGAAGGTCTAACCTTCTGAACCTCAATCCAGCGTTCTTCTGGAAATGTAATAATTCTTTCCGTCGCGAGATACTCACAGAAGGTGTTCTCAGAGGAGGAACCTGGAGAACACTAGAAGGAATTCTCACTATTCCTTGTCTTTCAGCTGCTCCTCAATGAAATTCAGGGCATCTGAAACTTTCTCGAATTCGGTGGCTTTCTCATCAGGAACAGAAACGCCAAGTTCAGAATCGATGGCGTAAAGCAGTTCGTAAGTGTCGAGACTGTCTGCTCCAAGATCTTCACGGAACCTTGATTCCAGGGCAATCTTGTCTTTTTCAACCTCAAGCTTATCAGCGATGAGATCCTTAAGTTTGTCGAATAGATCGGTGCTCATTTAATACTCCTTAGACTTAATCAACCCATATCTTCGGGTTCGATAATCTGGTTACCTTTGTAAAAACCGCATTTGGGACACACTCGGTGTCGCAATACTTTATTTCCGCAGTTGGAACATGTGATAAGGCTTGGGACGGCGATTCTCATATTAATAGAGCGCCGCCGGCGGCTTCTGGCCTTAGATGTTCGATATTTGGGTACCGCCATTTATTTCCTCACTGATATCATTTTGCGGTGGTCATATTATATTGACCCCCGATTTCCGTCAAGTACTAAAGAACTGTCAATAACATCAAGTTTGCCTTTCCCGTTGTTTTATCAAGGCAGTTTCCACTGCCGGGGGGACCATAGCTGAAATATCTCCACCCAAATTCAACAATTCCTTGATTGTACTGGATCTGAGAACAAAATATCTGGGTTCAGTGGGTATCAACACTGTTTCAATTTTTTCATCAAGTTGTTTATTTAAAATTGATAATTCAAACTCATAGTTGAAATCAGCAGAAGATCTAACCCCCCTGAGAAGTACAGCCGCACCTACTGTCCGGCAATAATCCACAATAAGGCCATCATAAATCACGACTCTAACATCATTCAGATTCATCGCTTGAAGCTGTTCCTCAAAAAGAGCCTTTATTATATCAGCTTTGAGCAAAGGTTTTTTCTGGGAGTTGACAGCAATAACGATATCCAGTGAATCGAACAACACCGCTCCGCGAGTGATGATATTCAGATGTCCATAAGTCGGGGGATCAAAAGAACCGGGGAACACTGCTTTTACCATAAATTAACTACTATCTCCGTTTAATACGATGTTTTTACGTTTGACTCATTGTCAGACACCATCATACAATTGCTGTGTATGAAAATAATACTCTCTATCCTTCTTTTTGCAGGACTATTTTTTTATTCCTGTGTGTCAGAAAAGCCTGTTGAACCTGTTCAGGCAGAACCTATTGTACAGGAACCTGTTACATTAGCAGTCCAGGAAGATACTGAAACTGAAGCCGAAGCTGCCCCTGAGCCTGAACCCGAGGCTGCATCAGAAGAGGATAGTTACCAGGTTTCAGAGGAATTGTACCAGCAGACTTTTGATGAGATTGAATCCCTTATCAAGGAACTGAACCAGGTTATATCAAAAAAACAGTACGATCGCTGGCTGAATTATCTCTCCACCGGTTATATCAGAAAGTATAATTCTCAAGAAGTTCTCGATGTAATAAACGAATACCCCCAGCTGAAAGATAATGGAATTGTATTGAAAAACCTCAGGGATTATTTTGATTGGGTGGTTGTACCCAGCCGTTCCCGGGCTGTACTTGGTGAAATTGTCTTTGTCGGGGAAACAAAGGTAGTTGCCTATTCATCTTTCGAAGGAACGAGAGCGAAACTCTACCAATTGGAAAAAAATGATACTAATTGGAAAATCACCGTATGGGATTGAACCTGTGGTTATAGACATTTCACGCCGATACAATAGAATAGATAAAAGTTAGAAATAGAAAGGGAGCTCCATATGAAAATCAGAACAATCAGCATCTTATCAGCATTATTTTTTCTGAGCATGCCTTTAATGGCCCAGGAAAATGAGCAGACGATTGAAGAACTGTACCTTCAAAGTGCCATCAAAACGCAGATAATCAAAGCTGAAGCCGAATCTCCTGATAGAGATATGAAAATGATAGCTCTATCCGATATATCACAGATGGTTGAAGACGGTTCAGCAGCTGATAACCCTGAAATAGCTGCATTACTCGGAGACCTCGGTGGAGAGGGGACTACCAATGTTGTCAGAGAGCAGGGACATGTCCTGAACGACTTTCCTGATGTCAGGCGGGAAGCGGCCCGTATACTCGGGAAGCTTGGCACAGAAGAGGCGGCAAGAGAGCTTAATTCCATGCTGCTGACCGATCCTGAACCCATGGTAATGTCTGAAGCCATCCTGGCTATATCCAACATCGCGGTGGAAGATAAACAATCCAGAAATCGTTCTATGGCCGCTGCCATATACCGACAGACGGCTGTAAATAAAGATAACAACTTTGCCTATACTTTTCTTCAGTCAGTGGAAAATGTAGCCAACCGGGAGGGAGGCATCAGCGACCCCATGGTATTTGAAGAAATTGCAAAAATTGCCGATTCCCGTCAGGGATATAACAGGGTTGTCAGAGATAGAGCGTTCAAATTACTTCGCGATCTTCAAGGCATGTAGAAGTTAAAGAGAGCAAAAAAGCCGCCTATCGGCGGCTTTTTTATTTCATTCTGGATAACTTATTTCAAGTCAGTCCTTAATTCCCTGCGCCATTCAGATTTTTCTTCCAAATTCTCCCAGTCAATACGGCGGGAAATCTTTAACGATCTTTTCTGATAGGCCTCTTGCTCCACAACAGCAAAGCTTCCTTTTCCGAGATAAATAACCTTCTCCCCTTCCCCGGGATTCATTTTATCAGTCACTGATTTCAGTGCACAGTCAAAATGAACCGGTGTACCGTCTATAGGCCTGGACAGGGCAGAAGTAATGTCCTGAATCGGTTCACCGCAAATACTGCATGGCGGTTTCGGCCGATCAGGACGCCGAGGTGAATCAGATCGCCGGGGTCCGCCTTTACGGCGCCCTCGACGATCCCTGTTCTTAGGTTTTGTACTCATTTTTATTCCCATTGCGATTAACTATTTCATCTGACAGTTTAATGGCAATCAGATCTATCGCAACCCGGAGATAACTCTGATCGTTAATTTTAACTCTCAGCTCCTCCAGCTTTACGGGGTCGGTTTGCTTGGCGATGCGTACCATTGGAGCTCCTTCTCCCTAAAACGCATGTTCCCAATGATCCAACTTCTCCATCCTCCGTGACAAAAAAATCAAATCGAAACGTATACGGCAACCGCCGAGTTCTGGATGACGAATCAGAAAAAGTGATGCAGTTCTCTTAATCTTTCCACGTTTCCGTGAATCGACAGAATGCTCCAGGCTCTCCACTCCCAGTACATCCCAGGTTTTCACCTCAACAAAGACAACAACATTTTTCTTTCTGACTATAATATCGACCTCTCCGGGCCCAGACCTGAATCGTCTTTCTAAAATTTCATATCCGCTGTCTTCCAGATAGCGAACAGCTTTATTTTCTCCTTCCAGCCCCTTCTTAGCGCTTGTCACTTTTTGACATTGTCTTTTCTATGAGGCTTTTTATATCAAGAGCCCTTGCAATAAAGAGATTCTTATTATTCAGAAGGTCTATTGACGGACCTGTATCACCTTTAAACTCCCTGCCGGCACTGTTGATAAGTATAATAATCTCCGGTCTCAGCGGCGCATCTTCGCTGGAACTGACAACCCGGCCTATACTGCCGTCGGAAAGGAGAACAAGGCTCCCGACAGGATACAATCCCATTGCTCTGATAAATATTGTAACAATTTCCGGGTCAAATCTCCGCTGATTATCACTGAGTATGGATTTCATCGCCTCATAACCGATCATGGAATTTCGCCACGGACGTTCTGAAACCATTGCTTCGAAAGCATCAGCTACAGAAACGATCCGGGCTTCAAAGAGTATTTCAGTTCCTTTGAGTCCCTGGGGATAGCCGTTGCCATCCCAGCGTTCATGATGCTGCAGGGCTATCTGGGCAATTTCTTCTGAAAGCTGAAGCTCCCTGTTGATAATCCGATAAGAGTAAACCGGGTGCGTTTTCAGAGTTTTCAGTTCCTGTGCATCCAACTCTCTGCCCAAAGAAATAATATCCTGAGGTACACGCTGCATACCCACATCGTGGAGCAGCGCACCGCTGCAGAGCTGAAAGAGCTTATGCCTCGGCCGGTTAAGAGAAATCCCGACGGTAATGGCCAAAAGACCGTTATTTACGGCGCTTTTAGCAAGATTCTTGGAGTTTGAGCTGTTAGTCAGGACCAAACGGATAGCATCAACCTTCTTTTCCTCAACTTTTTCAATCAGGGATGAGACGATTTCTTCAATCTCTTTTTCAGTAACTCTATCCAGATTCCGGATGCGGTTGAGTATATCATCAACCTTGTCAATTATTTTGTTGTAAAAGGAGAAGAGTTCTTCATCGGCAGGCAAACCCCACATGTTCTCCGGAGCTCCGTCAAACTCGTCCATATCCCTGGCAACACCTTCAGTTTCCACCTGTTCCACACGCCATGAACTCAGGCGTTCCAGATCTTTATCCCTTACAGGAACACCAGCGGGAATGAAAATTGTATCATCCTCAATATAGACCGGATGGGTAAAAGTCTGTCCGGCCTTCAAATCATCAACTTTAATGTAATTCATCGTTTCCTCTAGTTTCATAAACAAACTTCAGGATTTCAGCAATGGCTATCCAATACTTTTCAGGAACATAATCAAAAGGGTTCAACCGAGAAAGAGAATCGGCAAGAATGGGAGACTCAACGATGGGGATATCGTTTGTTCCGGCTATCCTCTTCAGTATCTCTGCTGATATCCCGGTTCCCCGGGCGAGCACCTTCGGTGAATAATCACCCATTTCATACTTTAAAGCAGCAGCCTTCAGCTCCTTCATACCCTACCCTCCAGATCCTGCAGCACTTTGTCGGATCCGGGTGTGAATCCATCACTCCTGCTGATAGGTAAAAGTGTATCATCAACATTGACATTCATCAAAGCCAGGGTTTCACGAAATACATTCCATCTTTTTTCATCGATATCCACTTCGCCACCAGCATAAACCGCCATCCGGGTTTGTTCGAGCCCTTCCAATAGAAACTCAAATGTTCTTTCTCCATCATAAACTGTTAACGCCAGTGCCGGGTTCATTCCATGGCGGATTTTCCACACAATACGAAGTTTCCCCTCTCCAAGCTGCCGTATGAGACGTTTGAACATCCATGTATCATTTTTCCCTGGAACATTGCTGATAAGAGTTAAAAGTGTATCAGATTTATCGACCATCTCAGAATCTTCAGCAGAATCACCGCAGAATTCGCCCTGCAGCTCTTCACTGCCTGGAGATGACGGCCAGCGCTTGGATCCCCGTCCATCACCGCCGTCTGAAAGCATTCTGTCGACAGTCTCTAAAAATGCGGCCCCAGGATCGCTGCCCTTTGCCAGTAACTCTGCATAAAGTCGCGCCACACGCCGCTGAGAGCCTCTGGTTCGGTTCAACAGAGCAACTCTCCGCTGGGTTTCAGCATCCCCTGAAAAGGGCAACCCGGCCCTCAGAAGAGCAGCAAAGAGCATTGTTTTTGGCATTTCTAAAGAAGAAGAGTCCCGAATTCCTTTTGAATCACCGGCGAGAAGATGCAGGAATATGCCTCTGTCGGTCTGCTCAACTCTACCGCGAATCAATTCGCCTGTTCGAAAAGAAAGAGAACTTTTAGCCGTGAGTATCCGGCCATTACAGTGAAGACGGAAACGGCCGTTAGGAAGAACGGCCTTAATCCTGGCAGAAACAACATCACCGGGGCGAAACCTGTCCCCGGTGTTTATATTGATGAGATGAAAATTTTCACTAACAGGAACTGGCATATTCCCCCTGAAAGGATTAGCCGGCAGCTTTCTGTTTTTTGCTTCTGATGAGCTCTTTAACTTTGGTAGCTTTCTTACCGATGCGGTTACGCATGTAATAAAGCTTGGCCCGGCGAACTTTACCATGCCTGATAACTTCAAATTTTTCTACACGGGGAGAATTAACTGGGAAAATACGCTCAACACCGACACCGTAGGAAATCTTCCTTACAGTAACGGTCCGGCTGATACCACTGTTGTTGGCGGCAATCACCAAACCTTCATATACCTGAACACGCTCAGTCTTACCTTCAACAATCCGGTAATGTACTTTAACGGTGTCCCCAATGCGAAAGTTTTCTGCACCGTCTTTAATCTGCTCGGTCTCAATGGCTTTAATCACATCCATATAATTATCCTTCCGACGTCCCTCGCAGCTCATCGCTGATTCGTCGTATCTCTTCACTTACCCCGTCGGCTTCTAGCAGATCGGGGCGGTTTTTCAGGGTTTTTTCCACCCTTTGTCTCAGACGCCACGCCTCAATATTTGCATGATGACCTCCAAGCAGGATCTCCGGAACCCGAAGTCCTCTAAAGTCTTCCGGACGTGTAAAATGAGGATATTCAAGCAGAGGCTGAGTAAAACTCTCCTCTTCCAGGGATTCCCTCGTAATCACGCCGTCCAGCAGACGGTATATCGCATCCACCATAACCAGTGTTGATATCTCTCCGGAAGAGATAACATAGTCACCAATGGATATCTCGTCGTCGACGTACAGGTTGATAACCCGCTGATCGATTCCTTCATAACGTCCGCAGATAAAAATCAGTTCTTCCTCACCGGAGAGGTCCCTGGCAACATCCTGTGTAAAAGGACGTCCCGAGGGGGTAGGAAAAACCACTCTTTTACCCGCTGCGCCTACAGCATCCAGAGCACGGGACAGTGGTTCCGGTTTGAGAACCATACCTGCACCTCCCCCATAAGGGGAGTCATCGCAAACGCGGTGCCTATCATACGCATAATCACGTATGTTGACAAGTTCGTAATCCACAAGTCCGCGCCTGACAGCTTTAGACATAATGGAGTCATCAAAAAACCCCCTGAGTATACCGGGGAACAGGCTTAAAACCGTAAACTTCACGTCTTGTCCATCAGCCAGAGAGCCGTCAGGACAAGTACACCTTTTCCGATATCAGGCTCATCGACAAAACCGGAACGAAAGGGAATGAGAATGTTTTTCCCATCCGTCTTCCTTATTTCCAGTAAATCATCAGCGGATTCAACGATACCGGTGATTTCACCGAGTACCGACCCTTCAGGATTAACCAGTGCCAATCCCACCAGATCGCTCAGATACCATTCGTTCTCTTTCAAGGCCGCTCCCAGCTCCCTGGGAACCAACAGTTCGCTACCTGCTAAAAGTTTGCCTTCTTCCGGGTTATCAATTCCCGCCAACTTGATTAAACCACCGCTCTGAAGCATCCGGAACCCTTCCACCTGATAAGTTTTATCTCTAAGGTTGTGCCGGTTTCTGAGGGTAACATTTTCCAGTGTGGAATAGTGATCCCACTCCCCGGAAAAGCTTTTCAGCTTCAGCCAGCCATTAACACCCCAGGCGGTTCGAACTGTACCGATAGCGATTAAATCCATTGGTAACCTGCAGGTCAGTCAAGAATTTCCAGAACAAAGCGCTTACCCGACTTACTGGAAGCGGCACTGAGGATGGTACGGACCGCTTTTGCAATTCGACCGTGCTTGCCGATTACTTTTCCGATATCATCCTCTGCAACTTTAAGCTCCAGAATTGTCGATTTTTCACCCTCAATCATTGCCACTTCAACCTGTTTCGGTTCATCGACAAGAGATCGAGCAATGAATTCAACCAGATCTTTTTCCATATCCAGCCTACTTGATGGTGATGTTGTTCTTATTCAACAGACGTTTTACGGTAATGGTAGGGCGGGCACCTTTGCCGAGCCATTCCTTCACCTTGTCCTCTTTGAGAGAAACCTGTTTGCCTTCAGCTTCAATGGGGTGATAGAGCCCCACCTCTTCAATAGCACGTCCATCCCGGGGTGCCCGGGAGTCCATAACGACAATACGGTAATAAGGACGTTTTTTTGTGCCCATCCTCTTCAGTCTGATCTTTACGCTCATGAATTCAACTCCTTAAAGGAGACTGATTCAACAGTCTCCGGGTATTTCTGCTTCTATATTTTTGGGTCGGCCATGCCGCCCATGAGCTGCTGCTGCATTTTCTTATTCTTGGCCATCTTCCGCATCATGGTTCTGGACTTGTCAAAATTCTTCAACAATCTGTTCACCGCTGAAACACTGGTACCACTGCCCCTTGCAATTCGTTTTCTCCGGGGCGGGCCGATTATACGGTGATTCCGTCTTTCTTCCAAGGTCATGGAGAGTATAATAGCCTCTTCTCTCTTCCATTGCTTCTCATCAAGCTTGGATTCGTCGATCTGACCAGCCATTCCCGGTATCATTTCAAGGAGAGACTGCATACTGCCCATCTTTCTCATTCTGGCAAACTGATCCAGATAGTCTTCAAGGGTAAAGGTGGATTTGGCCATCTTTTCCTGAAGTTTTTCCGCTTCATCAGTTTCGATGGTTTCCTGAACTTTTTCAACAAGGGAAACAACATCTCCCATTCCGAGAATACGGGAGGCGATACGTTCAGGATAAAAAGGTTCAAGATTCTCAATTTTCTCACCGACACCGATGAATTTTACCGGTTTCCCGATAATACTTTTAAAAGATAAGGCCGCACCACCCCTGGCATCAGAGTCAAACTTGCTTAAAACAATACCGGTAATATTCAGGGTTTCGTCAAAACTCTTTGCTATTTCAACAGCATTCTGTCCGGTCATCGCATCGGCAACCAGCAGAACCTCATCAGGATTCACACCGTCTTTAACCCGACGGATTTCCTTCATCAATTCGTCGTCCACCTGCATACGGCCGGCTGTATCGACAATAAGAACGTTGTACTGTTCTTTTTTAGCCTTTTTATAGGCATTCTTCGCTACTTTTTCCGGTTTGCTGCCGTCTTCCCGGTATATGGCGACACCAACCTGTTCGGCGAGAACAGATAGCTGATCGGCAGCGGCCGGTCTTGTCAGGTCGGCGGCGGCAAGAAGTACCCTGCGGCCTTCACCTTTGAGTCTTAGTGCCAGTTTTGCCGCAGTGGTGGTTTTACCAGAACCCTGAAGGCCGGCCATAAGGATAACCGAAACGGTATCCGGGCCTTTAAGTTCCAGTTCGGCAGCTCCGTCTCCCAAAAGGGCGACAATTTTATCGTGAACAATTTTAATGAACTGCTGACCAGGATTAACTGACTTAAGAACCCTTTCACCCAGAGCTTCTTCAGTAGTTCGGTTAACCAGACGCCGGACAACCCTAAGGTTCACATCGGCTTCCAGAAGAGCTGTTTTAATCTCTTCTACAGCTTCTCTGATATTATTTTCACTGATTCGGGAGTTTCCCGACATACGCCGGGCAATTCCGGAAAATGTTTCTGTCAGTTTTTCAAGCATAGCTGCCGCCCCCTCTTCCGGGCGTTCACACTTTATACAGTTCCCGGGGCGAATAAGTCAACGGGAGTAAAGGGTAACAAAAGCTTATCTGACACGGAAATAGTGACGCTGCAGCCAGAGCAGACGCTCTTCCGACCTGTCCCGCCATTTACTCAACGGCCAGCTGTTGATGACTTCCTGATATAAGGCCGCTGAACGATCCAGATTCCTGTTATCCCCGGGCTTTTCCAGATACAAGGCCAATCGGTAGAGCCACTCAGCCTGCCTGTTATCCTTATCCGAAACTGCCAGTTTCTCAAGTATTATCCTGCTCTGCTCATCGTACCCCGCCTGAGCTTCAAAAATATCCAATGCATCTGCGAGAACTGAACTTTCAGGATTCTCATTCATGTATCGGGGAAGCCAGGTGAGCAGCGGATTAATGGAATCTGACTGAACGGCACTTTCCACAAGTGCAGCCCGGGCTCTTCTGCCATCCTCATCATCCCGGGACGCATCAATCTCCCAGAATTTCATAGCATCATCAAATTTCCCACTTTCTGCAGCATCCCGGGCTGCCAGGTTTCTTGATTCCGAATCTCCCGGCAGCATTCCCGGAATGGAATTATCATAACTCTCGGGAAGAGGACCATTATCGATATGCGGCAGCCCGTCATCTTCACCGACTATAACGTTGCGAAAAGCCTCTTCGCTTCCGCCGCTGGACAAATCCTGTCGCTCAAAAACCAGATTCCAGTCACCTGATTCGGTGAATAAAAACCGGAAGTTGGTGGAGTTACCCTTCAGATCCCGTTCCAGAAAATGCCAGGAACCAGGTGTTGAGCGGTCCGATCGAAAAATCCACCCAAGCCCCTCCAAAGTAATGGTAAATTCACCTGGACTTTCCAACAGCCGGGAAGGAGATGCCGCCGAGACAACCGGATCTTCTAATAATTCGGGAACAGCAGTTTCAACTGTTTCAGTGGGCACAGCCGAAGATGGACTGCTGACCGCTTCCTCTGCAGGGACTGCAGGGATTACGGGGGCTGCAGCTGCCTCAGGAACTGGAGTAACCATCTCCTCGTCGGCCTGATAAGGCCGGTCTTCAACTAGCAGCGGGTTGGCATGAACAGGTATCGAAGCGGATAGAGCTGTATTTTCCCTGATTTCCGGTTTATCTACCAAATCCTCCGCCGTCTCATCTGCCGGCTCCACTTCGCTTTCATTTACGATTTTAGCGGGTTCCAGAAGCTTGTCAAATACGATTTTATCTGGCTCCTGTGGCTTTTCAATTCTCTTTTTCAACTTACTGTCACCTGCTCTTTTCAACGGAACAGAAGGTTCCTCCACTCCAGCTGAAACTTCAGTTGAAGGTTCAGCGGTTTCCAGCTCCGGGAAAGCTTCTGGTATAACAGGTATCTCTGAGGACGCTGAGGCTTCAACAACATGAAGACTTTCTGTATCTGCAGGTATTTCAGGCGATTCTGTATGGCCTGGCTCAAGTTCAGATTCAGCTGCCGGGGCCGGAGCCGGGACTGCATCCTCCACAGGGGGAGTACCGGCGCAGGAAAAGAAGAAGAGAAGGGCAACACAAAAGGTTATGCTGAAAAAAAAGGATTTCATTACTCATGTCCGGCGTTATAGGGAACACCCAGGGACTGGAATATCTTTTTATCGTTATCTTCACTTAAAGTGGCTATACCGGCCTGAGAGGGGTTAATCCAGTATTTATTCACTTCCTCAATACTCCAGTGACTTTCCTGCAGTCTCACCGGATATACCACACCCACATCCGGATTTCGTATATCAAGATAATAATCTTCAAGGCCGAAACTGAAAGTCCCTGTTAAAGCCTGCTCTTCCCGTCTTTGACGGTCCTTCAGAGTTTCTAATGTGTCTTGGTTTTCCTTGGAGACAATCAGTACTATGGCTATAACAGAGATGAGAGTAATCAGGAATACCGCTCCAAGGAGTATGGCAAGTATTTTTTTATCAATCAGCTTTAAAGGGTTCTTCATTACCTTGTTCCTGTTCGTCCAGTCTCATGGTGATAAGTCGGGAAACCCCCGATTCCTGCATTGTTACCCCGAGAAGGGTTTTCGCACCAGATACGGTCTTTTTATTGTGAGTTATTACGACAAACTGGCTTTTAGCACCGAACTCGGCCAGAAGATTAACAAAGCGCTGAATATTGGCCTCATCCAGAGCGGCATCAATCTCATCAAGTATACAGAAGGGAGAGGGTTTCACCTGAAAGGTGGCAAACATCAGGGCCACACCGCAAAGAGATTTCTCGCCGCCGGAGAGCAGAGAAATATTTTCCAGTTTTTTCCCCGGGGGCTGAGCGTAGATTTCCAAACCTGAGTTTAAAGGGTCGTCGGGGTTAACAAGTCGTATTTCTGCCCGGCCGCCGCCGAAGAGTCTCCGGAACATATCATGAAAGTGTTCACGGATTTCCTTGAAGGTTTTGAGGAAGAGGCTGGCGGATTCCTTACGGATTTCCTCGGTAACCAGAGAGAGGTGCTCCCGTGCTTTTTTGAGATCTTCCAGCTGATTACTTAAGAAATCATGGCGTTCAGCAACTTCCTTGAACTCTTCTGGAGCCATAAGATTTACCTGGCCCAGACCTTTAAGTTCACTCCTTCTGCTGCTGAGCTTTTCCCGTATCTGTTTCGGGGAAAGTCTGATGGATTCTCTCAAATCCAGATAATCGTTTAAATCCCGGGAATTTCTGTCACGGAAATCTTCCAGGAGCAGCTTGATTTCATTTTCAAGATGCTCCATTTCCAGACGTATTCTTTCTTTTTCGATTTCAAGAGCTCCCCGCTGCTCGGTAAATTTTTTCAGATTACTTTCCCGACCGGTCATCTTCTCGTTCTCCGAGCTGATTCCGCTCTCCAGTCCGGCCATATCCTTACGAAGCTTATCCTGAGTTTTTTCCAGCTCCTCACGTTTTAAGAGTATGGCGGCTACCTGTTCATCAAGACTGCGGATCCTGGCCTCTTCCCCTGCCAGCTGCTGACGGATTTCATCCAGTCTGGTTTCTTCGGATTCAGCCTCACGGGCCAGAGAAGCCAGTGAGTCCTCGGCGGCGGCTGACTGGGTGGTAGTTCTCGCCTGTGCAACCCTGAGCTCTTCAAGGCTCTCCCGGGACTCAGTTATCTGAAGTGTTAATGCTGTTTTCTCGTCGTCTAAAGAACCCAGATGTTCTTTCAACTTCCGTGTTTTCTCAGCAGAAGCGGTTATTTTTTCATCCAGATCCCGTTTTCTGGTAATAATCCCTTCGGGGGCCAGGAATTCTTCGAGAAAATCGGCTTCCGAATCCCTGTATTCTGTGAACAAACCTGAAACTTCGACCAGAGATTTGCTGAGATTGAGAAAATCATCAGATGCGCTGGAAAGAAGTTCAGGGGTCTTGTTTCCGTCACTGAGGTTTTTCTGGTCTGAAAGCAGTCTGGCCCGGCCCTCACTACGGATGCGCATTTCACCCAGAGAATCAAGTATGGACTGTTCCAGCAGCCTCCGGGCGCTACGGTCGTAACCGGAATCTTTCAATCCCCTGTCGAGTTCTCTGACAATATCATCGGTAAGGCTGCGCAGATCGTCTCCAAGAGCCTCACGGGTCTGCTCTTCCCCGCTGAGACTCTTGCTTGTCCGGAGTGTTTCATCGGCATTCCCTTTAACCCGCTCTTCGGCGGCGGAGATGGTTTTTCCCAGGGAGGAAATATTGCCTTCGATCTCCTTGATTCTGTCTTTAAACGCAACCAGATCTGTTTCCCGGTTCTTCTTCAGCTTGTTAAGTGATCCAAGAGATACGATGGCATTCTTCTCCCGGGTTCGGGCAGATTTACAGGTTTCTTCAGACTCATTCCGGCGTTCCCGTATATTTTTTACCTGATCTTCCTGATTTTCTTTTTCCAGGTCCATCCCGTAGAGCTGTTTCTGACTCTCAATAAGCCGGGATTCCATTTCATTCACAGAATCAAGCTCCGAGGCCAGTGTGGTTTTTATTTCATTGATTTTTTCAACAACCTGGCGGTGTTTTTCTTCCCGTGATTGGAGCCGGAGGGACTTTTTCTCCCCGGACTTAACCAGATCCCGCCACTGCAGCAGTTTCAAATCTCTGTCCAGTGAAAACACCGACTCTTTTAATTTACGGTATTCCAGGGTTTTATCGGTCTGCTTTTTCAGTGATTCGTAATTCCGATGAACCTCATGGAGAATGTTCTCCACCTGAACCATATTTTCTTCGGTTTTAACAAGTTTACGTTCGGCTTCCCCGCCCCGCATCCGGTACTTTGTAATACCCGCAGCTTCTTCAAAAATGTAGCGGCGCTCCTCGGGTTTATTGGAGAGAACCTGGTCTATTCGCCCCTGCTCCATCACCGAATAAGCGGATTTTCCGATCCCTGTATCAAAAAAAAGCTCCCGGATTTCCTTGAGCCGCACCGGGGCACCATTGAGGAAATACTCGCTGTCACCCTCCCGGAATATCCGGCGTTTTATGGCAATTTCGGGACGTTCAATCTCAAGTATTCCCTGATCGTTTGCTATTACCAGTGTTACCTCGGCAACACTCAGAGCTTTACGGCTTTCGGTACCACTGAAAATTACATCGTCCATGCGTTCAGCCCGCATGTTACGGACAGACTGCTCACCGAGTACCCATTTGATGGCATCGACGATATTGCTTTTACCGCAGCCGTTTGGCCCCAGTAATGCGGAGATACCTTCGTTGAACTCTATTACCGTGCGGTCGGCAAAGGATTTGAAGCCGAGAATTTCAATACGTTTTAGAAACAATTTCCCCCCCATGAGTCTCATTATACCCAAGGCTCCCGACAGGAGACAACTCGTCATGCACTGTTGGAAGGGTCATTCAGCACTACCATCCGATAAAATCTCCACCCGACGGTTCTTATCCTGGGTTTCAGGATTATCACTTATTGGCCGGGAACTGCCATAAGAACGGATTTGAAGCTGTACGGAGTCTGGAATTCTTTCTGAGAGAAAGAGAGCAACAGCCCGAGCTCGATTGAGAGAAAGAACACTTCGTCCCTTTTCTGTTCCATAATTGGCACAGTGTCCACCAACCACCAGACTGATATCTTCAGGAATCATTCCAGTCAGGTTCTCAAGTTCTACCCTGGCCCCCCCGGATAGAGCGGAACTTTCCGGTTGGAAATAAACTGTGGTTAGCTCAGGGAGTACCGGGAGAGTCGATATTGCAGCACTTAGGGTTTCATCTGTTACTTCGGGAACGGCAATAACCGTTGCAGCAGCCTCGACTGAAACTGCCTTCATTTCTGCAGAAGAAGCAGTCGTCTCAACAGTCGGCGATTTATTCCCGGAGAAAAAGCCCGATCCACTTATCCGTGGCATCATCGGTATCAGCAGCCAGAGTGCAAAAACAATCAGAAGTACGGCCGAAACTGTTAAAGGCCAGAGCCCGATTCCGGTTCTTACACGGAGATGCTCCAGGCTGCCGTCAGGTTTCCTGGCATCAATATGCCAGAGGACGTACGCGGTTCTTTGAACACTCAGTTTCAATTCAGAAGGATTATCACCGTGTCCGGAGAGGCCTTCAACAAGGACTGTTTTACGGATAATAGGGCCATGCTTTCGAAAGACACAGAAATCCAGCTTCGCCATTTCCTGGGAAGAACTGAGAGTACGTAACTTTACAGTCCGGGGAAAATCCCCTATTGAAGAGTCAATACGAACGTATCTGTCACCATCGATGGCAATGCCCAGTGAGCCCATGTAAATTATTATACAGGTTTTCAGGCATTTTTCATCGCCGAAACGGCTTTTGAGAGTCCTTCTGAGAAAAGATCGAAGGAATCAACGGGTACAATCAGCGATTCCCGGCGGAAACCTGTAGCATCCTCCCGTTTTTCAGTGAGTTGTAATCCGGGTTTTCCCCGGGGAGGAAGGCGTAAAATGTATTCCCGCCGTCCACCGCCCACGGTGAGGGTATTTTCAGGACTGCCTTTCCGGCGACGGATGGCGTCCATTGTTTTATTGAGTACTTCCAGAAACTTATCTATGTCAATAGCAAAAACAACCAGAGAAGAGCGTTTAAAACCCCTTTCACCTTTCCGGCTCTCGACAATATTCAGGTAATAATCGTGATATCTATTCTCTTTTACATTGAAGAAGAAAGTTTTCTGACCGTCATCGAGGAAAATCCTCGTACTGTATAGTTCGCCCCGCTGGCCCATCTCGACCCCCTTTTTTAATTTCGTGGCGCCATCATAACCGGGTCACCTGAAGGTATCAATCCCGAAGCCGTAGTCGGGCCTGATTTTCAATACTCTCCAGCTCAGCGGCTATCAAGGCATAATCGGCCGGCTTCCCTTTTCCTATTTCCCTGATATCTTCCATATGCTTTTCAAACTCATCCCTGTATTTTCTGTGGGCCATTTTTTTCAATATCCTGGGGATTGATTTGATAAGATCGGCAGAATCTCCAGGATGCTGATTCCAGGCGGCTTTGAGAACTTCCAGCTCTTCATCCCGATTTTCACAGCGGCAGGTTTCCAGAAGTCGGATAAGGGTCTGTAAATCTTCATCACAGAGGGAAGAAATATCCGGAGTCCGGGTAATTTTTACCAGATATCGAGTGGGAATACTGATATGGGCAGAGGGAAGTTCAGGCTCCCAGAAGTTCCCGTTCACTTTTCCATGGATTCTCAGAAAGTCCGGGCGAAAGAGGTCATTCAACAAAAGTTGAAGACGACGGTTCAGTAGAATCCGTTCCACTTCTTTTTTATCCCGGGAACTGGTTGTCCTACCCTTCTCCACAATCAGTACAAATTCCAGATTACGGTCCTGACGGCCCTTACTCTGCCGCCCTCCCCGGTAAGTAACATAGGGATTCGCCACCAGACGCACCCTTCCGTAAGCCTCGCAGCGCTTTCGTAATTTCTCAAAAGGAATAATACCGTCGGTGCTGTAACTCAGGAGCAGCAATGGCGCATCAAGGGTGTCCATCAGCTCGTTAAATGCTCCCCCGGCGGTACTTCGGGAGCACCAGGGAGATTTGGTATCCTTCCAGTCCCGTCGAATCCCGGCCTTCCTGAGCAGACGTCCATCCTCACCGATATCAAGAGGCTCGGGGATTTTGTCCCAGCGGACCAAAGTGTTCAGCAGATGGTAGTTACTGCCGTACTGATGCTGATTGTAAGGCGGGTCCAGATACACGATGTCGCTGCCGGAAATAGCTCCCCTGCCGGCCAGAAGAGTGGCATCTTCAGAATAAACCCGGCCGACGGGTGCATCAAGAACAAGGGGGGCTGTAAACTCAATCGGAGTGATGATGCGTTTTAACGCATCTTTCCCATGGCCTCCGAATCCCTTGTGGAAAGCTTTAAATACTCCTGATGTGTTCACCCGGGTTGCTGCACCGTAAATTATCGGAGCTAAAAGCAGGCTGTGGCGAAGCCGGGCATCAGCTGCTGCCCATAGCTCTCCGGTGGATTTTTCAAAAGATTCCCGGAAGGCTTTATTCTCCAGAATGTTCCTGGCCGCATCCAGGCGCAGAGCATTCTCCCTTGTGTAAAAAAGCCGCTCAATGCGATAGTCGGCCTCATCGGGGTTCATGGATGAAGGGGCATAGTACCGGGCCAGATACTCCTCGTCCATATTCGGAACCGGCAGGTGGTTCAGAGCCTCCACCGCCTCAGTTAAACCACCGGGACTGCCAAAAATCCGGATTACATCTTCAGGTACCGGTTCCAGCCAGGCCTCGGAAAGCACCCGTGCGTAGGGCTCCCAGTCATTAGCCGTTACCCTCATCCCCAGAGTTCGAGCATATCTGGAAACAACACCACTGCCACTGAAAAGATCGGTAAAATTCAAACCTTCAAGACTTTCCCCGGCGGCCTGCCTCAATGCATCACCGATCAGGGGGAGAAGGCGCCGCTTATTGCCGATGTAGGCGATAATACCCTCGGTGAGGTAAGGGTTGGATTCAGCTTTCTCCATTATCAAAAACGATCAGTTCCTCTCCAGCCTTGATAACATCACCGTTTTCCAGAACCGTGGACTCGGATTTCCGGTTGTTCACAACCACACCTTCATCCGACGAGATACTCCACCGGCCGTCTTTATCTTTCTCGACAATCAGAGTGCCTCCGCCTTGTACATCCGTTTTACTGCCCGCCGGTGTCATAGTGGTGGCAGCCCCTGCGATTCCTGGCGAAATCAGCGTTTTCCCCGATTCCAGGGCGACAGTAAGGTTACCCCCTCCCACCGGTCGCAGCCTCTCAAGGGATGCCGGCTCTCCAGGTTTTTTCCGCCATAACCGGGAGAGGATAAAGAGAATCAGCAGTACAAAAGGAATAACCAGCAGGGAAAGCAGGGCCTGATTCCCTCTCGAAGGCTCACCGAATACAAGTCCCGAAGGATAATTGAGAACCGCTGAGGAAGAACCGCCGGAGAGTTCCACCATTACAGAAGTTTCCCGGGCCCCGGTAAGCCCCGGGCTGTATCCCAGACGGTACTCAGCCTGTACCCTCTCCCTGATAAGGCTGTACAGCCCGGATAATTCCTCTTCGGCATTTACATCAAAAAACAGCCCTCCGGTGGATAATGCAATGTGTGCCAGATCCTCATCCCGGCGGGGTCCAAAACGTACGGCATAGAGGGTTATACCCTCTTTCTGCAGGGCCGCAAGGGCATCATCAGCGGCAAATGTTTTTTCACTGTACTCCGGATGTTTTTCTCCGCTTCGTTGAAAATAGGGGTAGTTTTCACCATCAGAAAAAAGTATCAGGATGCGCCGGCCTTTCTCATTTCTCAAAGAATCCGAGGCTTCCACCATCGATGCGAAAAGTTCAGTGTAGGCTTCTTCAGGTTCCGGAGGAGCAGAGAGTCCCAGACGTTCATAGAGGGAGGCCCTATCGGTTCTCGGACCTGCCAGAACCCGGTAACGGGTACCGAACAGAGCCAGACCCGCTTTATCCATGGAGTTTCCCAGACTGTCCAGAAAATTCCGGGCTTCCCGCCGGGCCAGCGCAGCCCTGTCACCACCTGGATTACCGTACATGCTCCCCGAATCATCGATGAGCATCATAAAAGTAATACCCTCCCGTCTCTCCCCGGACGAGGTAAAGGAAACAATTTCCCGGGTTTCTGCCAAGTCTCCCGGATTCTCACCGGCAGGGGCATCCATCACAGTAAAATCTTCGGCTTTCAGGCTATCAACAATTCTCCCTGAATTATCCGTTACAATAGCGTAGAGGTTAACAATACCGGTAACAGCCGTCATCCGGGAATCAACTCCGCTCAAGGTTATTTCATCGGCTCCAACCGTGCCGGCTGAGAAAAAAATGGCGGCAAATATGAACAACATGGTGATTTTTCTCATCGCTTTGCCTCGTAAATCATGGTGACACCATCCACTTTGATAACATCATCGTAACGCAGTTCCGTCGTCTCAGCCTTCTCTCCGTTAAGCTCCACCTGCCCTCCGGGTTCCAGTATCACCGTGCCCCCTTTAAGCTTTACCATAGCCGTTGCAGCATCCGTACCGGGTATGGTGAGATCCGCCGACGGTGCATGGGATATTTTAAGTTTTTTCTGATTTACGGGGAACGATCGTCCCTTTAATTCTCCATTGAGAATTGTCAGGCGACCTCTGCCGCGCCGGCTTTCCATTCTGTCCGCCAGATAAGCCACGGCCATTCCCCAGAGAAGCATTCCCGCAGCCCTCCCGTAATAACCGGTGGTTATACTGCTGAGATACTCTGCTGCAACACCGCCGATCAAACCGCCGATAAAGCCGCCCAAAGCCCCGGCTGCCGTTCTCCGCAACGACCGTGAACGCAGCCCCGAAGCAGACCCGACGGCAGTTCCCAGGATTACCCAGCCGGGAATCCGGGCCCATGCGGACAGATTCGTCGAGGCAGTATCAACCAGCACTGTCAGTAGAAGCTGGCCTGCAGCCATTCCCAAGGCTCCGAAAACCAAGCCCAGCACCGAGCCGATAAGAATACCGCTTATCAATTTCTGCTTCTGCTGCTGTCTTAAACCCTCGGCCATCGGAACAATGGCGCCGAGGAGCAGTCCTGAGGCTGCACCGAGACTCAAAGTCAGGGTTCTTAAATCCGGGAACAACGGAGTGAAGCGGAGTATAATTTCGATTCCCGCCCAGGCTGCAGCTCCTCCGGCCAGGCCGGTGAGCAGTGAGTACAGGGACGAACGTGATTCATTCATTTGCTAAATACCTCATTTTCCTTAATCCATACAAGTTTTTTATCTTCTGAGCGTTCCAATCTATATGAAAGGGCATCTCCAGGTTCCAGATTTAATTCAATTTCAGTCGACTTCTCCCGGGAACCGCAGCTCAACCTGTACTCCCCGGGAAGCAATACAAGCTCTTTAGAATCCTTTGCCAGAAAGGGTATACGGCGAAATCCGCCCTCACTTCCGCCAAAGC
>Ga0209633_10001488_pt1 | contig 23897 bp, 14 predicted proteins | sample Cruoilmetagenom1_FD_187290 | JGI IMG/M metagenome (GOLD analysis project Ga0209633, IMG submission 187290) | Oil polluted marine microbial communities from Coal Oil Point, Santa Barbara, California, USA - Sample 1 (SPAdes) (version 2) | ecosystem: Environmental > Aquatic > Marine > Oil seeps ...
AGGTTGCAAGGTCAAATACGACGTTGTAATTACCCGGCTCTAGCCCCGTGAATCCATATTGGCCAGTGCCATCCGTTACATCGGTTTGACCGGTACTGACACCGTCTTTAAGCAGGGTCACGGTCACGCCTGCAACACCTGTCTCGCCGGTATCCTGAACACCATCACGGTCGGTATCGTACCAGACGGTATCGCCGATTGATGCGAGCGGTTGGTTAATACCCATATCCCAGGTCGGATCATTTTCACCCGAAACAAGGGTTGTCGGTACAGTGGCACCGGTGCCTGTATTGGCATCCGAGTCAGCGGCATCATCGCCACCCTGATCTTGTGGGGAGACCACATAGCCCGGCGGTAAGGTCGCCAAGTCAAACACGACGTTATAATTGCCAGGCTCTAGTCCGGTAAATCCATATTGCCCACTGCCATCGGTGACATCGGTTTGGCCGGTAGTAACACCGTCTTTGAAGAGGGTCACAGTCACACCTGAAACGCCTGTCTCACCGGTATCCTGAACACCATCACGGTCGGTATCATACCAAACGGTATCGCCTAGACTTGCAGGCTGGATAAACCCAAAGTCAACGGTCATATTGCCTGAGTTTTCAGCTGCAATTGCTGCGTTATCTTGGTCGTCACCCACGCCTGATCCTTCCGTTGGTTCACTACCCGGAGTCAGTGTAAATTCTCCACTTTCATAAGTGCCTGCGGGTACACCTGCTGCACCCACATTGATATTTGAATCATTTTCAGTGTTGTCATCATCAGCACCTGTTTGAGTCGGTGTTGGTACATAGCCTGCTGGTGGTGTCACGCGTATTTTATATTTACCCGGTGCTAAGTTATCAAAGAAGAACTTACCGTCTGCATTTGTTGATAAATCAATAGGGTTAATGGTATTGCCTGATAAATCAGTGGTGACTTGAACGCCATTTTCATCTACCAGAGTTACTATTCCCGAGGTTACTACTGCTTCACCTGTAGTTTGAAAGCCATCTCCATTTACATCTTCCCAAACGTAACTACCGATACTGACTGGAGCCGTAAAACCAAAGTCAAAGGTATGGTTGTTTGCGCCAGAAAAAGGAATATCAGAGGCAGAAACACTGGCTTCTGCATCATCGCCAGTAATAGCTCCGTCACTATCATTTATATCTGTATTAGAGCCTTCCCCCGTATTTGCTACTGTTAACACATTTGATCCGAGGGCTCCCTGTTTACTACCACCCTGTGCATCTGGAATTCGAACAATGTAGCTCTCGTTTGAGTTAAGTGTCGCGATATTATAAACGTGACTTGCTGTATTAGTGCCTGTTGGATCATTTGAGAAGATGTAATTACCACTAGCATCTGTTGTTGCTGTAGCAATAACAGCACCTGCTTTGACAAGTTGTACCGTAACACCTGATATACCAGCTTCACCAGCATCCTGTACGCCATCTGCGTCACTATCTAGCCAGACTCGGTTTCCAATTTCTATGGGAGCTGGTGCCGTTAAAATTTCCACGTCACCCATACTATTGGCTTTAGCATTATATCCCGCACTACCCGAACGAATATTGGTATACCAATTGGTTGCTGAGCCATCAACTGTGCTAAATGTATTAGTACCCTGAGTCGTCCAGTAGGGTCTCCCCAAATCACCTTCTGGGTGCGGGTCAACTAAGCTAAGCATTATTTCATTAGTACCTTTTAATATTGCCAGAGACCCTTCTGAGCCTTCGCTAGCATTATCTCCTGCGACATCATTAAAAAACTCAACACCATAATTGGCAGCAGTACAACTGCCTGTTCCTTCAATTTCAAAGGTTCCAGATGTATCACAGACTCTAAAAATATCTCCGATTGCCTGCGCGCTTTCATATTGATTTGTTGTTCCCGATATCGGTTGATAGTTTCCAACACCCAACTGAAAACCAGTACGATCTGCAAAGGCAACAATCATATTATTATTTTCATCAAATTCTATATCCGATAAAATGGGTTGGGGATAAAATAATCTTCCAGAAGTAGTAGCTGACTGATTCGCATCAGACCAAGCATTCCAAGGGTGAGAACCGCGATTATTATTAGGACTATTTTCTGGGTGAAAACTCAATTCTTGAGTAAAACCTAACGCAGGATCATTGACATCAAAGGAGAGCACATACGCCTGTAAATCACTTGCATTTTGAGACGTCAGGGCATCACATGTAGCACCTAGATAGCCTTTTCCCTGATGAATTTTTAAAGCCCATGGTCGTAAACTACCACCTGTACAAGAGGGTACATTTGCTAAGGAGTCAATCAGATATTGGTTTGTAGTTGCACCTGATAATGAATTAAAATCGCCCGAAGCATCAACAGAGATAATTCCCTTCTGGTTTAGGTTGACCAACCATAATGTACTGGAAGTTTGATCAAAATCAATATCACCATAAGAAACTTTACCCACTTTTGCAAAAGCATCCAAATCCACACTAGGACTGTCTGGACTATTTGGTATCGTAAAATCTGCACTACCACTTCTGGTTACGCTACCAAGATCAATTGCTGCACCTCCATTTGCAGGGTTTACACCTTGCAAGGAGAAGTTACCAAGCAGAACCTCAGTTGATGGATCATTGCTTGAATAGTCAACAACATAGATATCAGCTTCCGTATTGGCAAAACCAATATGTCTTTGCAACATACTGGATACAAATAATCGTTGTCCATCCTTTTGAAATGCCTTACCCCAAGCTGAACCTATTTCATCCTGAGTGATTACATTTTGTGGAACAGGACCAGTGCCGACCACGCCATTCTGGTTAGTCTGTGTAGAATTCAACCCCGTATCATTATATCTTAGTGTATGCAGAGCCTGAGCAGTATTGCCTACCCCTGACCCAGCTTGCTGTAGATTATTAATATATAAAGGATTAGCCGTATTAGTAAAATCTTCAACATCATGTAAACCAAAATTTACATTACTCGCATTTGGGGAAGCAGTAATAAAAAGTGCTGAGCTATTTGTACCACCGACATCAGGACTTTCTTGTAAGTAAACCGGCCAGTTACTAAACTCAACTCGAAGATCACCCGTAGCACCTGCAATAGACCAATCACCATTTGCATCCGTAGTAGAGGTTCCAGCAGTATTTCCAGCACTATCAAAGGCTGTAACAGTAACACCAGCAACACCTGGCTCATTAGAATCTAGTGTGCCATATGTACTTAATGTTGATCCATTTAAAGCAAGATCACGATAGACATTACCATCAATATCGGCATACGCAATAGGCGACAGTAATGAAAGTGTAATTACTGATAAAGATAAAACCGACCATTTATTATTTTTTGCCGAACTATTAGAACGCTTCCCCAAAGAAGTATCACTACCCATTTTCCTATCCCCATTATTTTTTATAAATCTTATACATTAAAACTATCAGCTCGTCGATAAATTTCTCATGCATCTATGAAATTTAGCCATCATCTCAATTTATCAAGAACTTCATGAACACAAGCTGAATATAATTTATAGGAAAATACTCTCTGAAAAACTCAAGCATTCTGTTTAGCACGTTTTTCAAACTTCTTTATTAAACGCTTTTGTTTTAATAAAGAAAGATAATCTACAAACAACTTCCCTTTTAAATGATCTAGTTCATGCTGTATACAAACAGCTAATAAACCTTCTGCTTCTAGCTCAAACTTTTTACCATCACGGTCTAGAGCCTCAACAGTAATTTTATCTGCACGTTTCACTTCTGCATAATACTCAGGAACAGATAAACAACCCTCTTCACTTATTTCTTCGCCGTCTGATTTAGTTATAACAGGGTTTATAAAGCAATAGGGCTGATCTTTTTCTTCTGAAACATCAATCACAACAATTTGCTGATGTACATTTACCTGGGTGGCAGCTAGACCTATTCCAGGTGCGTCATACATGGTTTCCAGCATATCGTCCAGAAACTCACGAATTCCATCTGTAACCTTTTCTACAGGGACGGCCTTAGTTCGCAAGCGTTTATCAGGGAAGCGTAATATATTTAAAAGAGGCATCAGATCTATCCATATTCAATGTGGTAACAAACATTATTTGATAATCAATAATACCGTAAGTCTGAAACCACTGCATACAACAAAGAAGTTGCGATATTATAACCGGAAAGAATAATAAACAAAAAAAAGAGGGTTTTCATGTCTTTCAAACTTACACCTTTGGTACTAACATCAGTGTCAGTGCTAACTCTGTCTATTTTAAGCGGTTGTAGCAATATGGACTCTGGAATGTTTCCAGGCGCTTCACAAGGAGCCAGCTACTCTAGAACAGCTAATATAGATCCTTATGACAGCTACTACGGTAGCCATAAAAACCGCGTTCATGAAGCCAAATACCAACCTAAAATCACGCGTACAGTTATTAAACCCGTATTCAAAACGAATGCACCCAAGCGTTATGAAGTGAAAAAAGGTGATACGCTTTGGGGTATTTCACAAAAATTCTTAAACAATCCAGCTTACTGGCCTGAAATCTGGGATGTGAACCAGAAGGTCAGAAACCCTCATCTCATATACCCAGGCGATGTTCTGTATATTTATGAAGGCGGAAAGAGAAAAGTTAGACAAGCTGACGGCTCAATTGTTGAAAAAATGGTTCCACAGATGCGTATTGAGCGCTCTGGCAGTGGCGACGCTATATCAACCCTTTCACAGTTTTTGGTATGGCCACAAGTTCTGGATCAAGATACTATCAACAGCGCACCTTATATCGTTGATGGACGCGATGCCACTTTATTAATGGAACGAGGTCAGACGGTTTATGTCAAAAACCTTGCAGATAGACATGCTGGTGGTGAATACGCCATATTCAATGTTGGCAAAGAATTAGTTGATCACGAAACTGGTCAACTGTTTGGACGCGAAATTATTTACTCAGGTTTCCTTGAGATTGAACAGTCTGCTATCAATGCAGAAGTTGCAACAGCTACTATTTCAGATTCAAAACGTGAAATCCGTCGTGGTGATCGTTTGTTATATGTTAAAGATGAGACGCATGAACTGGATGCTCCTATTATCATTCCAAACCATAAAGTTCGTGGCACCATCATCTCATTATTTGATGCGAAAATGATTACCGGACAAACTCAAGTTATCACAATCAATCAAGGTGCCAAACAAGGCATTAAAGCTGGATATACCTTAGGTGTTTATACCCCGGCAAAAATTGTAGATGATCCCATTGAAAGGGTTGCAAAAACACACTTCTTTGGTACAGAACCTGCCGTTAAAGTAGGTATTCCACCTGCGAGGTCTGCAACTGCGATTGTTTATAAGGTGCTCAATGACATTAGTTACGCAGTTCTTACTGACGCTCACCATGAAGTAAAAAATGGATACAAAATCGGCAATCCTTAGCAATATACTTAGTTGCTTTACGATACCCTTGTATTTGATATAAGGGTATTTTTTTGCCTCAGTTTTTTTAAAAAATCTTATGTTATTATGTCATAAATGATCCATAAACAGGTGTCGTAATCCATGAAAAATACTGATGAACTTGAACCATGGATCCGCTTATGGCGAGTAAAAGGAATTGGTCCCAAATACTTCCAGAAGTTACTCAAACCCCTTGGCTCTCCCACTGCTGTTTTTAACTCCAACTTAAGTAAAATCCAACAAGCAGGCATTTCTCAAAAGCTAGCAAATGCTATCTTAGATAGTAAAGACACTGATTCTGCAAAGGCTGATATAGACTGGCTGGAGGCTTCTGAAAAACATCATATCATCACCATTGAGTGCAACGAATACCCTGCGCTGCTTAAACAAATTAGCGATCCGCCCTCACTACTTTACGTACATGGCAATCTTTCCATCATTAACGACCCTCAACTTGCAATTGTAGGCAGTCGCAACCCAACTCAGGGTGGAATCACCTGTGCCTATGAGTTCTCAAAACATATAGCTCAAACTGGTTTATGTATTACGAGTGGTCTGGCATTAGGCATTGATGGCATGGCGCACAAGGGTGCACTTGACTCAAATGCACCCACAATTGCAGTAATCGCAACTGGCATTGATCGAGTTTATCCTGCAAAGCACCGTGAACTTGCACATAAAATTGTAGAAACAGGAGCCATTATCAGTGAATTTCCAATAGGCACACATCCTGACTCAAGAAACTTTCCACGACGTAATCGTATTATCAGCGGTTTAAGTTATGGCACCTTAGTGGTTGAAGCAGCACAGCGTAGTGGTTCATTAATTACAGCGCGGCTTGCTGGTGAGCAAAACCGTGAGGTTTTTGCCATACCGGGATCTATCCACAACCCTTTAGCAAGAGGTTGTCATCAATTAATACGTCAGGGTGCCAAACTAGTAGAAACAGCCCAAGATATCATGGAAGAAATGGCATCTGTAATTGATATAGATAGCTTATCTAGCTCACAATCAATAAATGAATCTGTCAATAAGCCAAACAGCGAAGACACAAATAAAACAGATTTAGAAAATGACTTAAGTGATGAATACCTGCAACTGCTTGATCAAATGGGTTTTGACCCCGTTGCGATTGATCAACTGGTTGTCAGAACTGGACTTAGCACAGAATCAATATCAGCCATGCTTTTAATGTTAGAACTAAAAAATTATATCTCATCCAATGGCGGTGGCACGTATATGCGGCTTAAATGACCTGCTATCCATTTACTATCGTTGCTAAGTGACAAAACACCCCATTTACGATAGAATGCCAAACTGTAAATACCCCTGTAAATTTTGTAAAAAAATCTGGATATACTTTCCCCCTGTTTGATTGAAGTATTCTGGCTTAAATTGGAACCCCAGTCACATGAAAGAAAATACATTGGATGTACTTTTTTACCTGTTCGATAATTATGCAGAGACAGAGGATGTCACGCAAAATCGCGAAGTTCTACATGGCGAACTCAAAAATGCAGGTTTCCCCAAAGCCCGGATCACCAAAGCCTTCGATTGGCTGGAAAGTCTCGCCGATGACGATGAGATATACCTTCTTGAGCCAAAAGACACCTCGATGAGACAGTTCTCAAAATTTGAGGCTCGTTATTTAGATCAGGAAAGTCAGGATTACCTGGTAACACTAAAACATTCAGGGGTTCTAAGCTCTGAGATGTTTGAACGCGCGATTGACCGCATACTAATGCTTGGCGATAAAGAATTTGATCTTAGTCGTCTTAAGTGGGTGATATTAATGCTACTACTTAACCAGCCTGACTCAGAAGCAGAATATATCTGGATGGATGATGTTGCCTTAGGCGAAGAAGTACCTGTTTACCATTAGTTTTTTCGAATCTATTGTTAATAATAACCTGATTTAGCCTTTTAATATTACATGGCACCCCCCCTGGTTTTTTGTATCAGCGGGGTTTTTACTCTCAAAAAAGGATTCTATTCCTGCATTTTTGAGTGCTTTTCAATAACACTCAAAAAATCTCGCTTTACTCAGCTTTACTTTCCAGTGTATTGTTCCCACCTTTTAAACTTGAAAGTCAACAACTATTTAGATAATTATGGGAAGATCACTCGTCATTGTGGAGTCGCCTGCTAAAGCGAAAACCATCAATAAGTACCTTGGCAAAGAATACATTGTTAAATCCAGTGTAGGGCATATCCGTGACTTGCCAAAAGGTGGCGGTGGCAATACTAAAGGTAAAAAGAAAGCACCGACGTTAGCTCAGTTGACGAAAGGAATGTCGGATAAGAAAAAAGAAGCATTCAAGAAAAAGCGTGATTCAGACAACCTGTTTAGACGCATGGGAATTAACCCCGAAACTGGATGGGAAGCAAAATACGAAATACTTCCTGGCAAAGAAAAAGTAGTTGCCGAACTTCAAAAACTGGCAGCCAAAGGCGATAAAGTCTATCTCGCGACCGATTTGGATAGAGAGGGAGAAGCAATTGCCTGGCACTTGCGTGAAGTCATTGGCGGCGATGATGACCGCTTTGAGCGGGTCACCTTTAATGAAATCACCAAAACAGCCATTCAAGAAGCTTTTGAGTCTCCAGAGCATTTAGATATTGACCGTGTGAATGCACAACAGGCACGACGCTTTCTAGATCGTGTTGTTGGCTTTATGGTGTCTCCTTTACTATGGGCTAAAATTGGACGTGGCCTTTCAGCCGGACGCGTGCAATCAGTTGCAGTGCGTTTAATAGTTGATCGTGAGCATGAAATCAATGCATTCAACCCAGTAGAATTCTGGGATATTCACGCAGACCTTGCAACAAAAGCAGGTGAAGCCTTACGCGTTGAAGTTACCAAAGATAATGGCAATCCTTTTAAACCTGTTAATGAAAAGCAGGCGATGGAAGCCAGTGGCAAATTAAAAACAGCTGACTACTCACTGCTAAAACGTGAAGACCGCGCCACCAGTAGTAAACCCAAAGCACCGTTTATTACCTCAACCTTGCAACAGGCTGCCAGCACCCGTTTTGGTTACGGTGTAAAGCGCACCATGGGATTAGCACAACGCTTATACGAGCGTGGTTACATCACCTATATGCGTACTGATTCAACCAACTTGAGCAAAGATGCGCTAGACAGCGTGCGTGAATTAATTGGCAAAAAATACGGTAGCGATTATCTACCAAAAGCTCCAAATTTTTACGGTTCAAAAAGTGGCGCGCAAGAGGCGCATGAGGCGATTCGTCCTTCTAATGTAAAAGTCATGATGAATGAACTGCAAGACGTTGGCGATGATGCGAAAAAGCTTTATGAACTTATCTGGCGTCAGTTTGTTGCCTGTCAGATGGTTCCTGCTAAATACGATTCTACCCGTCTTACCATTCAGGCAGGTCAATACCACTTGAATGCATCAGGTCGTACCTTGCGCTTTGCAGGTTGGACTAAAGCACTACCAGCATTGGGTAAGAAAGAAAAACCTGATCTGCCTGATTTAAAAGAAGGTGAAGGGCTTAATCTGGTTGAACTTGACCCACAACAGCACTTCACTAAGCCACCACCACGTTATACAGAAGCTTCGCTGGTTAAAGAACTGGAAAAGCGCGGTATTGGTCGCCCATCTACTTACGCATCCATCATTTCCACCATTCAAGACCGTGGCTACGTAAAGGTTGATTCACGCCGCTTCTTCGCTGAAAAAATGGGTGAAATTGTCACCAAGCGCTTAGTCGGTAGCTTTGAAGAATTAATGAATTTTGATTTCACCGCTGAAATGGAAAAAGAGCTGGATGAAATTGCCAATGGAAAACTCAAGTGGAAAGACGTGCTCGATGATTTCTACAAAGAATTCAAAATCACGCTAGACAAAGCCAAAGAAGAACCCGCTGACGGTGGTATGAAAACCAATCAAATGGTGATGACCGAAATTAAATGCCCTGATTGTGGTCGCAATATGGGTATCCGCACTGCGGGCACTGGCGTATTCCTTGGTTGTGATGGTTACAATCTACCTCCAAAAGAACGCTGTAAGAAAACACTTAATCTGGTTCCTGCTGAAGAATCAATAGATGTTAATAACGAAGACGCTGAAACCGAAGCACTGATGGCAAAGCATCGCTGTAAAAAATGTGACTCAGCCATGAAGAGCTACTTCATTGATGAAACCCATAAATTACACGTTTGTGGTGAAAACCCAGAATGTGATGGTTATGAAATTGAAAAAGGCACCTTCAAGCTAAAAGGTTATGAAGGCCCTGTTGTTGAGTGTGAAAAATGTGGTCATGATATGCACCTAACCACAGGTCGTTTCGGCCCCTACATGAAGTGTAGCAATGAGGATGAGTGTAAAAACACCCGCAAGATTTTACGCAATGGTGAAGTCGCACCACCACGCGAAGACCCCGTGCATATTCCCGAACTGGAATGTGAAAAATCAGATGCGTACTTTATTTTACGAGATGGTGCAGCAGGCTTATTCCTAGCGGCAAGTACCTATCCAAAATCACGCGAAACACGCGCGCCATTGGTTGAGGAATTACTCCGCTTTAAAGATAGAATCTCACCCAAGTTTTACTATCTGGCAGAAGCGCCGGTAGAAGACCCCGATGGTAATAAAGCCGCTGTTCGTTATGCACGAAAGACCAAAGAGCAATATGTAAGAACCGATAAAGACGGCAAAGCAACTGGTTGGTCGGCTTATTATGAAAATGGCAAGTGGGTAGAGCGTTTACCGAAGAAAAAAGCAACCAAAAAGAAACCCGTTAAGAAGAAGAAAACAGTTAAAAAATAAGGCTTAATTCAACTAGCGCAACATCTCCCTGACACCTTCTTCTTATCGGTTCTCCAATCATCTAGCCTGATATTAAAAACTAGGGGGGGTGCCATATCAAAAAAGTGGCATTTAAAAAGTATAAACAACCATATTCTATTAAAATAAATACTATGCTTAAGGAGAACCTGATTAAGTCGATTAGATTTAAGCGCAAAAAAACTGTCGCTATTTTCCATGAGAGAACTGGAATGGTTATTCCCTTGTAGCGATCTTTGTGGAAAATATCGGCAGTTTTAGCAAGCTTAAAATAATTTGACTTGATCAGAATCTCCTTAAGGAAACTCTGATCAAGTCTCATAAATTTGAATAAACTTAACCAACTCCGGCAGGAAGGCATATATGGGTCAGGAAGTTTCACATTCTCATTTTTCTACTAAAGAAAAAGAACAATTTAAAACACTCTTAAAAACAGAAACTAAGTTGCTGAAGGAAAAGATGCTAGCAGGTGAATTCTCCTCAAAAGCGGCAATGGGTGGATTCGAAGTCGAGGCTTGTCTCGTGGACAAATCACTACAAGTTGCACCCGTAAATAATAAGTTTTTTGAGTTATTTGATAATCCATTGGCGACACCAGAACTGGCTAAATTCAATATAGAATTAAATAACACTCCCCTATCCCTGCACGGTTCGTGCCTGCCAGATTTTGAATATGAACTTCGATCTGTATTTGATGAGGCAGAACTAGCAGCAAACAAGCTTGATACAAATATTCTACTAACAGGTATTCTGCCTACCGCCAAGCCCGATGACTTTTGCCTTGATAATATGTCCAGCATGAAACGCTATAAAGCACTGAATGAAATTATTGTTAAAGCGCGCAATAACAAACCACTAGTTTTGGACATTGACGGAAAAGACCATTGCCATCTAACCAAGCACACGGTAATGATTGAAGCCGCTACAACGTCTTTTCAAATACATCTGCAAACACCCTGGAAGCAGTCCCACCATTATTACAATGCATCAATAATTGCATCTGCTCCTATCATGGCTATTGCTGCTAATTCACCTTTTTTATTTGGTAAAAAGTTATGGCACGAAACCCGCATTCCACTTTTTGAGCAATCAATCGATACAGGAAGCGGTAAGAAGCGTGTCAGTTTTGGTAGTGGCTACGCTGAAATCTCAATGAGCGAATGCTTTGATGAAAATAATAATGATTTTGAGGTACTGCTACCGATGATTTTTGAAAGTAAAGCGGATGAGTTTAAACATCTGTGTTTACATAATGGTGTTATCTGGCGCTGGAACAGACCATTGGTAGGGTTTGACAAAGATGGGACACCCCATATTCGTATCGAACACCGCATCCTCCCGGCAGGCCCTACGATTAGCGACATGATGGCTAATGCGGCGTTTTACTACGGCCTCACTCAGGATATTATGAGAGAAATCACAGATCATCCAAAAATGTCTTTTGAAACTGCCAAAAGTAATTTTTATCAGAGCGCAAAATACGGGCTTGAGGCCAATATAAAATGGAATAATAAAGACTACAGAGCAGCATCTCTCAAAAAACTTATCATAGAAGAGCTACTGCCAAGAGCTAAAGCTGGCTTACAACAGCTTGGAATATCAGATGATTCCATACATCATTATCTCAATATCATTGAGAAACGCACTTCAACAGGGCAAACTGGAGCCGTCTGGCAAATTAATCATTTAAAAACAGTAAATGGAGACTTTCAACAGTTAACTTCAGACTACCTACACCATTTGCACCAAAGCGAACCCGTCCACACGTGGAAACCTTAGACTAAAAAACCTATGCTTAAATTAAATATCATTAATGAAATCCCAGATGGATTACTGGAGCTTTCAAGCTCTAAAGACCTACAACAGATTTTTGAACAACCAACATTGCTGCATCTTCAAGGTAGCAATAAAAAGCCACTCTTTATTTCTGTGCTATTACACGCCAATGAAGACACCGGCTTTATTGCCGTACAAAAACTCTTAAAGAAATACCAGAACAAAACGCTTCCAAGATCAATAAGTATATTTTTTGGAAATATAGCCGCCACTAAAAAAGGCGTACGCCGCTTAAAAGGACAGCCTGATTACAATCGCATTTGGCCAGGAGGTAACCACCCAGAGTGTGATGAAACTCGTTTAATTCAGCAAGTCGCCGATGAAATGGCATTACTTGAGCCTTTCGCAAGTATCGACATCCATAACAACACCGGGAAAAATCCACATTACGGATGTATAAACTCAGTGGATGATGAATTTATACATCTAGCCGCTCTTTTCTCTCACATTATTGTATTTTTTGAAACACCCAAAGGCGTACAATCAATGGCAATGGCAAAACTATGCCCATCCGTTACATTGGAGTGTGGGCAGCCACAACAGGCACATGGCGTGGAGCATGCAACAGATTATTTAGACACTGTATTGCACCTCAATGATATAAAACATACGCCATTAAACAGGCATAACTATGAAGTATTCCAGACGGTTGCACGCGTTACTGTTCCAGAAAATTGTACTTTTAGTTTCAGTAAACATCAGGCCGATATTCTATTTGAACCTGAACTAGATAAGTTAAACTTCTCTAAGCTAGCAGAAGGAACAGTTTTTGGAGAAATAAACAATGCCGATAAAGCCTGTCTGGAAGTATGGGACGACCATGAACAAGCCGTTAGTAATAGTTATTTCAAAAACCATGACAATAAAATTGTGTTAAGCAAGGCAATTATGCCCGCTATGCTAACACTGGATGAAAAAATCATTCGTCAGGATTGCCTCTGTTATTTAATGAAAAGATTAGAGCTGGAAAATGGTTAAATAATGAGCATCCGCACCAGCTTAAATTACCTCGGAAGAAAAATTCTCTATCTGTGGGTTAAAACCGAAGCCATTCCTGCGAATGTAAAACAATTAGACATAAACCTAGAACTACCGGTCATTTATGTGCTGGAAACACGATCCTGGTCAAATCTACTTGTGTTGGAAGAGCAGTGTGTGCAGCAGGGGCTACCAGAACCCATACAGAGAATCACAGCGCCAGAACTAGATGCATGGCACTCTGTTTATACTATCGCTCCTAGGCAACCATTTAAATCCTGGTTAGAAAATCAACCAAAAAGATCCAGAATGTTGCGCGGTATTATTGAAATTTTACGTGAACACCCCGAACAGGAAATTCAGTTTGTGCCCGTTCAAATATTCTGGGGTAGACCTGTGGCGACCCAAAAACACTGGCTACAAGTATTGTTCGCAGATTCCTGGGCACTGGCGGGACGTACCCGAACCTTTTTTAGAATTTTGTTTCATGGGCGTAGCACCCTCATTGAATATTCAGAAATCATTAGTTATCGTAATAATCCAGCAAGTGCACGGACAGACGATGAAATAATCGACTCTTTACAACAAACCTTATCTACTCGGCTTAAAAAAATACGTAGCGCAACGCTTGGCCCTGATATTTCCCATAAAGAAACATTGGTTCGAGATCTGATTCTAAAACCTGCAGTACAAAAAGCCATTAGCAAACGTATTAAAGAAGACAATTTAACGGAATATAAAGCCACTTTACAGGCAAGACGCTATCTTAATGAAATCGTTGCCAACTGTACCAATATCACTATTCAAGTTATGCAACGCGCGCTGTCATCCTTCTGGAATCGCTTCTATTCTGGTATTGAAATCAGCAATAACGAATACCTGAAAAAACTCGCACTCAGCCATGAGCTTGTTTATGTGCCGTGTCACCGCAGCCATATTGATTACTTATTATTATCCTATGTTATCTATTTTGAAGGTCTGGCAATTCCTTATATTGCCGCCGGAAAAAATCTAAATATGCCCGTGATTGGCTCAATCCTTCGTGGTGGTGGTGCCTTTTTTATTCGCAGAAGCTTCAAAGGCAATGAACTCTATTCAACTGTGATGTTTGAGTATGTCGCAGAACTCATCGCCAGAGGTATTGCCATAGAGTATTTTGTCGAAGGCGGTCGCAGCCGAACCGGTCGATTACTACAGGCAAAACCCGGCATGCTAGCCATGACAGTACGAGGCTTTTTAAAATATCGAAAACGTCCGGTTGCTTTTATTCCGGTCTATATCGGCTATGAAAAATTGCTCGAAAGCAAAGCTTACCAATCAGAACTATCAGGTGAGGATAAGAAAAGTGAAACCTTTATCAACTCAGTCAAATCTATACTAAAAATCCGTGGCGAATACGGTAAAGTACAAACAAACTTCGGCAAACCTGTTTTTCTTAACCAGATACTTGATCACAATCATCCAGAATGGTCTGCTGAAGAATACCAAGATGATGTTAGGCCACCTTGGATTCGCAAAATTGTCGGAACACTGTCTCAGCAAATCATGACCCGCATAAATCAGGCGGCAACTGTAAATGCAATTAACCTGATTTCCTGTGTACTGCTCCCTACGCCTAATCAGAGCATGGATGAGGATGAGCTGGCAAAACAGATAGAGATTTATCGCTCCTTGATAATCAATTTGAACTACTCTGAGAATATCGTCATCACCAATCGTACGGCATCCGCCCAAATCCAGCGCGCTGAACATTTAAAAATGGTAAAAAGACGCACTCATGAACTGGGGGATATTATTTACCTAGATGCCAAACGTGCCGTCTCAATGACCTATTACCGCAATAATATCTTGCACTTACTTACATTACCCTCACTTATTGCCTGTTGTTTTTTTAATGTACGCACTCTCAGTTGTGAGGAAATCACCAAACTGGTTTCACTCGCATACCCCTTTATGGAAAACGAACTTTTTTTAATCTGGGACAAAAAAACGGAGCTTTCGGATTCAATTGATAAGACACTCCAGCAACTAGTTAAACTCGGACTTCTAAAAAGAAATGAAGCAAACAACACCTATTCTCGCCACCCAAGTAATAGCAAAGCGCATACACAATTAGATTTACTTGCTAAAGTTATATCACCAATACTCGAAGTTTATTATCTTACACTGGCACTACTCTCACGTAGTAGCCAAAAGGAAGAAAACAATAGAGTTCCAATAGTAGAGTTACAAAAGAAGTGCTTTTTAATGGCACAGCGTGTTGCCATGATTCACGAATTAAATTCACCAGATTATTCTGATAAAAATTTGATTGCCAATTTTATCGATACGTTGATTCATATTGATTACTTAACGGTATTTGATGCAGAGCATATAGAATATAACGATGTCTTTCAAAAAACTGATAAACGTATCAGATTGCTATTGCCTAAAAAGATCCGGATTAATATTTTAAAGATGATTGATGAATAGAGACCTTTACACGAGAGTATGGCGAGAGAAAAATTAGCGTATTTTTGTCTGTTTTTCATAAAAATCTGGTTAATAGCAGGGCTATTGAGCATATTTTTAGGGAAATCAGGCGAAAATTAAGTTATTTTTATTCGTCATATCTTTTGTGCAAAGGTCTCTAAATGCAGACCTTTTATCAGTTAAGTTTGAATTTACTTGGCAGACTACTACAATAGGAAGTGAGTAACTTAAATAATAAAAATTAGCGAAGCTTTAAGTATGTTAAAAACCTACATGATAGAAAAAGTTGTTGAGGAGCAACTCTCTGAAACTGAGGGTCTGATGACTTTTTATTTAGTCGATGAGAATGGCGATTGCCGTACTGTATCGGGTAACACATACCTTAATGAAAGCTTACAGCCTCAGGGTATTACTACTCTCAGCAAACGTGAACTTCCTTTAGTTGACACTTTATTTGCCTCTAGACATAAAAAAACAATTGATATTGAATTTGAAAGTTTCAATAAAATCTATGACCGTGAAATGGATAAAACCGTCAATGAACTTGCGTATGAAAAAGTTATTCAAATGCAAAAAGAGAAAAAACTTACTTATCGGATAAGTCGCTTCTTTTCAATATCCTAATCTATACACCCGCAATTAACTTTTCGGGGCACGAATATCTACTAATAGTTAAATTCAAGCAAAACCCATTCACGCAATCCGCTGATCTAAAAAACCCGGGGGGGTGCCATTTCAATATTTATAGAATAATATACTCAATCCCAACTATTTCTCAATCTTACGAATCCGTAGAAATGAAGCAAACCGTGGTATTCCGTTTTTAGTTTTTCCTCGGTATTGATAGCTTACTGTTTCACCTATAGTCGGTGGGTTACTTCGTTCTTTATCAGAAAATCCAGAGCCTATTTTAAACTGAATGCCTGACGGCATTTTCACCAGTAAAGCACCGAGCTTATTCTTATATTTCCCTTTGCCAGTAATATGTTTAAGTACAACTGCTTCTGCATCTTGATAAGGTTTTATTTTTAGTAAATCACCCGTACGTTTCGTTTTATAAAATGAGTTACCACGATGTAGCATTAAACCTTCTGCGCCAGCTTCCGTAATTTCTTTTAACTGCTGCATAAGCTCAGTATGATTTTTAACTTTCCACTGCTTAACCATTTGTAACCAAGGAATATTCAAATCACTAACCGCTCTTTTCATACAAGGTATACGATCATCAAATACAATCGGAGAATCTGGTAAATCAAATACCATATATTTAACCTTCTTCCATGCATTATCATCAGGAATATCATCTCGTACAGTACTTACGATTAACTCAAAACTTTGTCGCTCTATCCAAAGCTCTCCATCCAGCTTTTGTTTGGGGAAATTTTTAATAAACCAGGCAGGCGCGTGATAAATATTACCTCCGCGAGAAACTAACTGTTTGCCATCCCAAATGGCACGTACCCCGTCATATTTCTCACTGACCCAGTACTCATCAAGTTTAATTCCTTGATGGTAGACCTTAGCAAGTATTAAGGCAGGTTTAGGTAAATCTCTACCATAGATATTGCCAGCCAATACACTTAAAAACAGAACAAATACCGTTAGGAGTGTTTTTTTAATCATTATTCAGTATCCACTATGATTTATATCAATATGCGACTATAAAGAGTGTTGGAGAATTAAGGAAGAGCTTAACTGATGGGAGAAAATCATGGCAACAAACCAAAAACAAACTGAAAAAGAAATAGATCTACCTGAAATGGTCATAGCCAATGAAGGCGTATCACTGGATGATGAGCAAGAAAAAGCATTTGAAGACCTTTCTCCAGAGAGTCAGGTTATTGCTTTACAAAAAGAAATTGAATCATTATTAAAGACTAAGAATAAGGCAGAGAAGCGTCATTCAAGAGAGCAAGCACTCAAACCCTATCAAGCAGAATTAATCGGGCTACAAAAGTATCTGGAAGATACAAAAAAACGTATGATTATTCTTTATGAAGGACGCGACGCTTCAGGAAAGGGTGGAACCATCCGCCGTGTTTCTCGTTATATGAATGAAAAACATTATCGAATTGTCGCTTTAGGTAAACCTACTGAACAGCAACGCACACAATGGTATTTTCAGCGTTATGTCGAGCAGTTTCCACGTGGTGGAGAAATTGTTATGTTTGACCGCAGTTGGTACAACCGCGCAATGGTAGAGCCTGTCTTTAGTTTTTGTACGCCTGAAGAGCACAAAAACTTTATGAAGGGTGTGGTTGGTTTTGAGAAAGATCTGGTTCGCCAAGGAACAATACTGATCAAAATCTATTTTAGTGTTACCAAAGCCGAACAGGCGCGACGATTTGAACGTCGCAAAACAGACCCTTTACGCCAATGGAAATTATCAGAAATTGATGTTCAGGCACAAGATCGCTGGGATGATTTCACTACCGCAAAATATGACATGATCAATCGCTCACATGCATCATCAGCACCATGGACAATTGTACGCTCAAATGACAAGCATTTAGCTCGACTTAATGTACTTAAGGTAATATTAAATAGCGTGCCTTATCAGCGAGTTGATCCAGAGCTGGACTTTATTCCAGACCCTGAAGTTGTTGTTTCAGGCGCCAGAGAAATAGAAAATATGGAAGCGGATCGCCTTAAGAAAGGCAAGTTTAAAGCTTAAGATGTTATTTATGGCAATGCCCAGTCAGGGTATTGCCAGTAAAAAATCAACGCATTGCAAGTAGACGTTCACGTCCGCCACCAGCAAATACCCACTCAATTAATTTATCATGAGCCGAAAGTGCACGCTTTTTTGCGCGTGGATCATTGTGCAGAATCGACATAACATAGGTTTTACCATTAGCAGCTTTGACATAACCTGCGATGCTACGTACATCACGTAAAGTTCCTGTTTTAAAATAACCCCTACCACGTACCCTTGTTCTTTTCAGGCGGCGTTTCATAGTGCCGTCAACACCTGCTACTGCCAAAGATTGCATAAGGTGATTACGGAATGGACTGCGATACGCATCCATAAGCAAATCACCCACATGGCGAGCGCTAATGCGGGCCACACGACTTAATCCAGAACCATTTTCGATACGTAATTCAGGGAAATTTAAACCACGAGAAGCTAACCATGCGCCCACAGCATTGGCACCATTGCGCTCAGTACCTTGGCCAAATTTCTTGGCTCCGATAGTTAATAGCAGTTGACGAGCCATCACATTATTACTGTCTTTATCAATTGCCGGCAAGATTTCAGCCAGCGTGCGAGAATACGTTCTTAATAGTGGACGAGCATTTGCTGGTGCACGACCCATTGCAAAACGGGTATTTAATGTACCACCTACATCACGTTTCCACATAGCCTGCAAAGAGCCATAAATCATATTAGCAGGTTCACTAATAACGCGAGTATAGGTACGCGCTCCACAACGTCGTGAATAATTTCCGCTAAAAGTAACAACCGTTTGTGCACCACGTTTAGAAACTCGAATACGAGGACGACAACCGCGTTTCGTTCTACGCATTTTGTTCACTATTTTTAAATTGTGCGTTGGTGTCACACTACTTACATGAACACTTTTTCCATAGGCACTTACTTTAAAAGAATTTAAACGTTCATTAAATAATAGTGCATCAGGTTTGGCGTTATAAGCAGATTGTGCCTTGCCGTCAAAAGCGCCCGCATGCTGGCTAATCGAATTAAAATGGCTATTATCAAATACCACACGCCCACTAACGTTACGAATACCTTTTTGACGAATACCATGAAGTACTTTACGCAATTCAGCCGTATTAAATTCTGGAGAACCATAACCTTTAATAATCAAGTCACCACGTAAGGTGCCATTTTTCACTGACCCTTGTGTATAAACATCTACAGGCCAACGATAGTTAGGTCCTAATGTGCCTAATGCAGCATAAGAAGTTATCAACTTCATAACAGAAGCAGGAACACGGGAAGTCTTATCTTGATAAGCAAGTAATGGTCGCGGTGAATTAACATCCTGTACAAATGCGCTAACACCATGTGAGCCAATTCTTCTTGCGCGCAAGTTAGCCACTACATCCGCAGGTAAACGTTGCAAAATTGCCGCCTGATTATTTGATCTATAGGCAGCGTGGCTTAATTTTTCAGGTGCTGGCTTTTGGGGTGCTGCCTTTACAATATTCTGTATTGTTTGCGATTGTTGCTTTTTTAATTGAGCCTGTTTCCAGCGCTGTTGGTATTGAGCACGAGTCAGTTTTTGCGGCGCAAGTTTTGCAACATTCTGTGTAGGCTTTTTCCAGATAGCTGGCGCTGCTTCTTTTTTGCTCACAAGTTGTAGCTTTTGTTGCGCCGCTTGCAGTTCTGACTGATTGATAGTTTTTGTCTGAACCAGTTTTTTTGCTTTCTGTTGGGCTTCCCACTTGACTTTCCAGGCTGCTCTTTGGCGTGCTAGTTTAAGATCTTTATTTTTATTAAATCGCGCCTGATATTGTGCCTGAGTTAATTTTGGTTTGCTTTTATTAACTTGCTTGTGCACAGGCTTTTTAACAGCAGATACTTTCTTTCTGGCAACAGGAGTAGATTTATTTGCTCCCTGATTCTTATTAACACCCACTGAATTCCAGATAGCATCCATTGTTTGCAGCTTTTCCGTTGCCAGTGTGGAAACTGGCAAAGCAATCGACAACACACTTCCCATTGAAATCAATGCTAATTTCTTAAATATCATACTGTTATAACCCTTTTGGATGGTGCTTGTTGTGATTGCCTAGCAGCAATTCTGACTACCTTTTATTGAAGAGGTTTATTATTATCTTACTATTATTGCATAGTGAAGCTTAAAGTAAGCTTAAGGGATCTCTGATTATGCCCAATTATTTTAAGCAACTTTGGCGTTTTAAATCCCCAAATCACCCCAGATTTCATCTACCCTTTTCTTAACTTTCTCATCCATTACAATCGGTTTACCCCATTCTCGATCCGTTTCACCTTGCCACTTGTTAGTGGCATCAAAACCTATTTTTGAACCCAGCCCAGAAACTGGCGAAGCAAAGTCCAGATAATCAATTGGTGTATTTTCAATCATGGTGGTATCGCGCGCTGGGTCCATGCGCGTTGTCATCGCCCAGATCACATCATCCCAACTTCGGGTATTAATATCATCATCCACTACAATTACAAATTTAGTATACATAAACTGGCGCAAAAATGACCAAACGCCCATCATCACACGCTTGGCGTGTCCTGGATATTGCTTTTTCATACTGACTACAGCCATGCGATAGGAACAACCTTCAGGAGGTAAATAAAAGTCTGTAATTTCAGGAAACTGCTTTTGTAAAATGGGGATAAAAACTTCATTAAGCGCAACGCCGAGCATGGCAGGTTCATCCGGTGGGCGACCCGTATAAGTGCTGTGATAAATCGGGTCTTGGCGATGTGTAATGCGCTCAATAGTAAAAACCGGAAAACGCTCAACTTCATTGTAATAACCAGTATGATCACCATAAGGCCCTTCATCTGCCATATCATCAGGGTTTAAATAGCCCTCCAAAACATATTCAGCCGAAACTGGTACTTGTAAATCAGAGCCAATACATTTTGTTACCTCAGTACGAGAACCACGCAATAAACCCGCAAAGGCATATTCGGATAAAGTATCGGGAATCGGAGTAACCGCGCCTAAAATGGTTGCCGGATCAGCGCCCAAAGCCACCGCAATCGGAAAAGGTTTGCCCGGATGTTTTTGTTGCCAATCGCTAAAGTCCAACGCGCCACCACGATGTGAGAGCCAGCGCATAATGACACGATTTTTACCAATCACCTGTTGACGATAAATGCCCAGATTCTGACGCGATTTATTTGGTCCTTTGGTAATAACCAAACCCCAGGTTATTAAAGGTGCCGCATCATCCGGCCAGCAAGTCTGAATCGGTATTTTGCCCAAATCAACATCATCACCTTCAATCACCACCGCCTGACAATTCGCTTTTTTAACTTTCTTGGGTGCCATATCCAAAACTTTCTTAAATTTTGGAATTGAGCTGATTGCATCTTTAATGCCTTTGGGCGGCGATGGTTCTTTTAAACTCGCCAGCAATTTACCCACTTCACGCAATGCCGTCACTGAAGTTTCGCCCATACCCATCGCCACCCGTTCGGGTGTGCCAAATAAATTCCCTAAAACAGGCGTATCAAAGCCTTTAGGATTTTCAAATAACAATGCCGGCCCACCTGCACGCAAGACACGATCACAGATTTCAGTCATTTCAAGATTTGGGTCAACTTCAGTGGTGATGCGCTTAAGCTCACCATTGGATTCTAGTTGGGCGATAAAATCGCGTAGGTCTTTGTATTTCATGGCTAAGAATAATAGCCCTACGCTTGTTCAAAGAACAGTTTTTACTTTGCTGTTGCAAAATAATAAGGGGGTGCCATGCTTCGACTTCGCTCTGCAGAACTGCTTCTTTACTCCGCTCAGTAAAAGTATTAATTTTTATCTATTTTATCCGTGTGAACTGTCAACTGCGGATAAGGAATATCCCAGCCGTTCTCGGTGCAGGCATCTACACACCAGCGCTGGATAGCACGCCGTAGACGAGTGTAAATATCAGCAACGCTGCCTTTAAAGTCTGCAATAACGACCAGATCAAGCGAGGAATCACCTGCTGCTTGAAATTCAACCCGAATGCTCTGAATATCATCTTTATAACCTTCATCAAGGGCACGCTTGTTAATTGTTTCTTGTAAACTTTCAATAATGCTGGTGGTGCTTTGTTTTTGATGTGAATAGCCAATACCAAAGGTTTCCTTTATACGGAAACTTTTTGATAGATTTTTAGGCGACAGCGATAAGAAGTCGCTCATTTGATAGGTTGTTATTGCGCCACCGCGCTGTACTAATTGTATAAATTCAATTGAAATACCAATTATTTTCCCGCGTATGCCATCTTTTAAGTGTACCCAATCACCTTTTTTACAGGGAAACCATGGTTCGCTGGAATCAGGAAGTCGAGATTTCAAGTCAACTAGATCATCAATATCAACCCGTTGACTTAGCCCTGCCACAGGATTTTCCAAATGTGAATACATATTGATATTTTTAACCTGCCAGGGAATGCCATCCATCATCAAACGTTCGCCTTCACGTACCGGGCCTATATTTAAAAACAGCTCCAGTTGCTTCCAGTAACGAGGAATGGCGTGACCAATTGTCCATGCCAGGGCAATCAGAAATAAGATACCAAGGCTGAAGAGCACCCAGTCTTCTTCCATATAGAAAACGACCATGGGGCCAATAATGACAAACAAAAAAGTAAAGAAACGATGCAATAAATCAATCACCCGCAATTGCACGCTGCGTCGTTCTGCTCGATAACCTTTGACCGTATAAGCAATAACTTTATGAATCAGTTGAGAAATGACTAATACTGCGATAATTACCAGCAATGCTTGTAGCAATGTCCAGCCACGGCGTTGAAAAAAGTCTCTGAAAAAGCTCTCTGATTGATCCTTGAAGGAGACTTCCTGCGACTCCAGCTTAGTCAATTGTAATTCCTTGGCTTGTAATTCACTCTGAATAAAAACCAATTGCTTCGACCAGTTTTTATTCATTTTAATCAGTGCCTGCTTTATTTTTTTATTTTTATTGGCTCGATTCAGGGAAGCAATATTTTTCAGTGCTTCTTTGGCAATCGGCTCTCGCTGTTCAAAGTAAGCTATTTTCTCCCTAAGATCAGACTTGAGCCGCACATCACTGGTGGCATGTTTCATTTCCTTAAGCGCGGGCTCAAGCAGTGAAAACAATTCTTTTTGCAAGTCAAAGGGCTCTTCTTTATTAATTCTCAAAAGCTTAAGATCAGTATCGGCAGCAATATTTTCCAAGTTTAGGGTGGTATTTTTAAGCTTTTCTTCGGTCTTTTGAAGCTGTACTTTTAAATCATTTTTTTCCGTTTCAGACTGGCTGGTTTTTAATTCCTTCCTAAGTATTTTTAAATCCTTGCGAAATTGTTCCTGTAACTCAACAAAATTAAGCAGGGTTGAAAGTGTCTCGGTGGTGAGTTTTTTCTTTTGCTTTTCTTGAGTAGTTTCAGGGTTTGCAGCTTCATCAGCTGTAGCCGTCATGGGAGAAACTACCACTAGAAAGAATGCAACGACTAGTGCAAAGAATGCTCTTTTATGATTTTGTAGTTTTTTTAACATGGACTTTGGGTAACTTTATTAGACATAAGTTCAGCAATAATCAAAGACTTTAAAATGAGTGCACTTTTCATAATGGCACCCCCCCTAGTTTTTTGTATCAGTGACTTAAGGAATCTCTGATTAAGTCGATTAGAATTTAGCGCAGAAAAAACTGTCGCTATTTTTCATGAAGTGAGTCGTAATAGTCATTCTATTGCGGCGAT
>Ga0209633_10001489_pt1 | contig 23893 bp, 19 predicted proteins | sample Cruoilmetagenom1_FD_187290 | JGI IMG/M metagenome (GOLD analysis project Ga0209633, IMG submission 187290) | Oil polluted marine microbial communities from Coal Oil Point, Santa Barbara, California, USA - Sample 1 (SPAdes) (version 2) | ecosystem: Environmental > Aquatic > Marine > Oil seeps ...
CCGGTAAGATATTTGCACTCAAAAAGGTGAAATGGCTGCGGTGGTTTTTCTCTCTTACCCTATACATAAATTTAGTCTTTTTTACGGTAAAAAGCAAATCAATCGAGTTTCATTCTATTACAGGCCCTAAGCCGGAGAAGTGGTTTGCCTGAATCATTATCAATTTTACATAATCGGCATCGGGATTGGATATCATTTATAGTGAAAGGTGCCTGGTATCTTCACTGCCCCTTCCACTTCGGTTTGGGAATCCGGTACGGTTCATATAATCAATCCTTACTTTCCCGAGAGTCTTCTGCTATTGACACTTAAATGAACAAAAGCAAAACTATAAAAATATAGTCATGGAGATCTTACCTTTAATATGAATATTGATGCACAACGTGTACATAGCATAATGAGGAACCTTCATCATAGTCTTCTCAAGCAGAAGAACTATCTTAACGGCCTCAATGTTTTTCCTGTTCCTGATGGCGACACCGGGCTTAATATGACATTAACAATGCAAGCGGCGCTGACCAACACACTGCCGGACCGTAATGTGGATATTCCCGGAGAGACATACCTGCGGGAATTCGCCAAGAACATGCTGCTCGGGAGCAGGGGCTGTTCCGGTGTAATCCTCTCACTTTATTGCAAAGGAGTTTCAGAGGTTCTTTCTAACGGCGATTTCTCGGCAGAACATGTCTCAGAAGCTCTCAGAAATGGCTATGAGTCTGCCTATACGGGCATCAGCAACCCGACAGAGGGCACTATTCTGACAATCATGCGGGAGCTTTACCGGCATTACGACGAGTTGGTGAGCGAGGAGTCAGATCCGGCACGGATTATTACCCGCTCTATCCCTTACCTGAAGGAGGTGCTCAGCCGAACGCCGGAAATGCTTCCCGTTCTCAAAAAAGCGGGTGTCGTTGACTCGGGTGGAGCCGGGTTTATTATTCTTCTCGAAGGATTATCCCAGGAATTGGACGACAATCATGCCTCACGAAAAGCTATGCCGGTACATTCGCTGCTGAAAATTAACAATAACCTTCGCCGACTCCTGCGCAGAAATCGATCTCACCGTGAAATCGGTGCTTTTTTGAAGAAAGGAATAGCTCAGCACATTCATCTGAGAAAACTTGAAAGCATAATCGATCAAACCAGGCGGTTTCTCAATGGAGGATCACCGGCCAGGGAAACGATCCTGCAGGATATAGACGATCTCAACTCATCCTGGGACCCTGACCTTCAGTATCGTTATTGTACAGAACTGGTCCTGGACACCAGCGCTCTGGTGGATGAGCAACAACTGAAAACCCTCCTTATGGAAATGGGAGACAGTCTGATGGTTCTTCAGGATATCGATGTATTCAAAATTCACATCCATACGAACATACCTGATGACGTGATTGATGCGGTATCGCAATTCGGACAGCTGAGCTTCAGTAAAATTGACGATATGAAGAAACAGCACCGGAACTTCATCAGCGATCGCAGTGTTGAATATGAGAGAGAACGAAGTCTGTTCTGTATTGTGTCCGGTGACGGTTTCAAAGATATACTGCTGAGCATGGGTGCCGATGATGTACTTGACTACGGGCGCAGAAAACCCTCTGTTGGACAATTGGTGAAGCACATTAATCGACTGGCGGCCAAAAACGTGATTGTCGCCGCAGATGACCGGGATATCCTGATGGCTCTCAAATATGCTGTTTCTCTCAGCAAGTCCAATGTATCGGTATTGGAATCGGATTCTGTCATATCTCTTATCGGGATGCTGATGGGATTATCAGGGAATCAGGATATCAACCGAACAGTTCATGAGGTGATGGAACGGTTTATCCCGATCCGATTTTTTGCAGTAGCCCGTGCAGTCAAGCCGTCTCAGACGATAGAAGGTGATGTCATTCGCAAGGGGGAACTCTTTGCAATCCACCAGGGAGTTATCGTGACATCCGGCCGAAACGCATTGGAACTTATCGAATCGACATTGAACATTCTGCGTGAAGGGGAATCACTTGTAACCCTGTACATCGGGTCGGGAGCAAAGAAGAACCGGGCGGGGGCGGAAGTGCTTCAGGCCCGTTTACCTGCAGTTCAATTCGAGGAATATTATGGTGGCCAACACAAATATCTATATTATGTAACCTTGGAATAGGCAGGAGGCGAACATGGCTAAGATACTCGTAATCGCAGGGGACAACCTTGGAATCAGGTTGGATCAGATAGACTATCCTGATTTCCGTCGGGTGCATTTCCCGGTCATTGTGGAGGACTCAGAGTACATTGAAGACGAAGACCACAGTTTTTCCTGGCTGCTGGCAAAGTTCCGGGACGATGATGCCATGGCAAAATCTTCGTGCCTTTCCAGAGAGGAAATAATCGAGGTTGTCGAGGCTAATCTTGAGGGTTGCGATCTGATTGTTCATGTGCTGATGAGCAGCGGAATGTCCGCAGCAACATACATGATAGCCGAGGAAGTAAAGACTCTGTACGAGGAGAGGATTCCGATTATCAACATTGACAGCAGGCAGACTATGTGCGGCGTAGGTGTGGTGCTTCTGCGCCTGGTGGAAGAACTCAAAACAATTCATGATCCGGAGGAAATCAGAAAAACGGCGCAGCGAATTATTGAAAATACATTTATGTTTCTTGCCCTTCCCGATTTGCGTTACCTCCAGAGGGGCGGTCGTATTGGAAAAGCTAAAGCATTCATGGGTTCCGTGCTCAAGATAATCCCCGTAGTCGGTATGAAGGGAGAAGAAGTTGAAGGCGTGATTCTGCCTATAGGCAAAGGCAGAACTCCGGCCCAGGCTAACACGTTGATCCTGAATGCAATCAGGGAAGGTATGAGTAAAAGAGGTGTCGAAAAGATAAAACTCGCCGTGACTATGAGCTTTGGTGACAATCCGGAAGCGATTGCGGATCTGGAGCGAAAAGTCCGGGACTCCCTACCTTGTGATCGCCATGTATCGGGAGAACCTCATCTCGTCGAAGCCATCCATTGCGGACCCCGATCCTGGGCAATAGCAGTCAGTTTCGCCTGAACTTCGGAGGATACCTTATGAATATCGTCTTTATCCATATCGGGAGCCTGATAGCCGGTTATCTCTGCGGCTCGATAATGTTCGCGAGCCTGATAACCCGCATGGTAACGGGCAGAAATATCCGTGATTTGGGTAATCACAATCCAGGTGCGGCCAATACTTTCAAGAACGTCGGTCGGTTCTGGGGTATCCTTGCCGGTGCTCTGGATGCGGTAAAGGTGTACATTCCACTGCTTGTGGCCGATCGGATCCTGGGGCTGCCGACATCAACATTCGCTTTGATCGGGCTGGGTGCCATTTTCGGCCATGGCTTTCCTCTGTATTTCGGCTTTCGAGGGGGGCGGGCCGCAGGGACACTCATGGGAATTTATCTCTACCTTATTCCGATCGAAACACTTATTTCCCTGGCGGTAGTTCCATGGATTGTCGCCCTCCTGATTAAAAAGGATCGTTCCTATTGGATGCCGTTGAGTATCATCGCTCTCAGTGGTCTGGCTTCAATGGTCTTCGCTTATCCTCTATGGATAAAACTGGCTGTTGTGATGTCTGGATTCGGAGGTCTGTTCATGAACAGAATTCAGCTTCCCCTGAGGATTCAGGCACTCCAGGTAGGTTCTGAGAACGAAAAGAGCGATTCCGGCAGCCTGAAAGAATTATGAAAAGTTCTTATGAATCAACCAGTCTATATTTTCAGAATTATGAATCAGATCAAAAAAATAAATATTCACATTTGCGTTGCCCGGTTAGAGTAGGATAAATCAGCTTTTAAGGGGGCTAAAAAAAGGGCTAAACGCAGAAATAAAAACAGCCTTAGAACAGAAATTATCAGGTTTGATAGAACAGGCATTCTCGAATCCTTGCCGGTCGACCTTTACCCATATAGATGGCACCGTCGTGACTTATACGACCGACGGAGAAAAACTTTTGTGACGGTCCTTGTGTATATTACTTTTAGAAAGGGCCTACTACATCGATGAAAATGGCCGGGGTTACATTCCCTCCGGGATGAGAGACTGGGTTTGGATAAAGATTCACTTTCCGGTGGAGTTAAACGGATGATTGGTCTTGCTGTCAGGGTGAAGCAGTCCGGTATGCATTGGACGGTTCGGGAGGCTAACGCTATTATTGTTCTGCGCTGTTCCAAACTTAGCGGAAGATTCGATGATTTTATGGCTAAACAAAGGAATTCAGCTTAGAAACAACGAAATTGCCTTGTACCAGGTTCATTTCCAGGGCATTTTTGAAAAGTACCCCGAGACATCATCTCCATGATTCAGAGGTTCTTCAGCAATGCTGTTTTCCATCAGTTCCTTTGGTATTTCTTCCAGAAAGGGAGAGGGGACGCAGGCGATGGTTTCCATACGGATTTTCCGGCTGAGGCAGGATGATATATAGAGTTTTTTCCGGGCTCTGGTAATGGCCACATAGAAAAGGCGCCGCTCTTCCTCTATGGACTTCGGGTTCTCTTCTATGCTTTTGGCGTGGGGTATAATACCCTCTTCAACCCCGGCAAGAAACACCACATCAAACTCCAGACCCTTGGATGCATGGATGGTCATCAGGTTCACTTTTCCCGTTTCGTTATCATCCAGTTCATCCCTGGCATTAAGAGTTATTCTGTTCAGCCAGCGGGTAAGGGTGGGTTCCAGATTATCGGTATTTTTTTCCCATCGTTCGAGAAAAGTGGAAAAACTCTGAATATTTTCATAACGCCATTTGGCAATCTTTTCGTTATGCCGGAACTCCTGAATCAGAAACCCCCAATAGTTTACTTCCTCTATCAGTTCGTTGAACGTAGCGGCCAGAGCCGATTTCTCTCCTTCCCCGGTTTGGAACATATCCCGGAATTTCTCAATCAGATCGAGAAATTCTGCCAGCCCAGACCGTATTTTTTCACCAATCCCATTCCCTCCGGAGCTGAAGACAATTTCACTCACAGCAGAGTACAGGGAGTAGCCTTTTTCCCGGGACAGATTAACAAGTACTTCCAGTGTTGTTTTTCCTACTCCGCGTCTGGGCGTATTGATAATTCTCAGTAGGTTCACATCGTCGTCCGGATTATCGATTACTCTTAGATATCCGATTAAATCCTTGATTTCCTGTCGCTGGAAAAAGCTTGTTCCACCGCTCATGGAGTAGGGCAGGTTGTTGGCCATCAGGGCTTCTTCGATGCTTCTTGTAAGAGCATTGGTGCGAACCAGTATCCCCATATGATCGTAAGCCATGTTTTCAGTGGCCTTGAGTGCCCCGATCGTTTCGGCAATGAAGGTGGCTTCTTCCTGATCGTCGTCCGGTGTGGCGAACTGTATGGTCATCTCATCATGGGCATCGTGGGTCCAGAGTTCCTTTTCTTTTCTGTCGGTATTGTTGCTGATAACGGCATTGGCGGCTTTGAGTATGGTTCCTGTTGACCTGTAGTTTCGTTCGAGTTTGATTTCTTTTCGCTCGGAGAAATCTTTTTCAAAATTCAGCAGATTGGTGTAATCCGCTCCCCGCCAGGAGTATATGGACTGATCGTCATCACCCACACAACAGAGGTTGCGGTGCTTAAAAGCCAAGTGTTTAACAAGGCTGTACTGTATACCGGAGGTATCTTGAAACTCATCCACCATTATGTATGTAAAGTGTTGACGGTACTCTTCCAGAACATCCGGTCGGCTTTCGAAAAGTTCGAGCGGTTTGATAATTAAATCATCAAAGTCAACGGCATTATGAAGCATCATCAGTTCGTGGTACTCATCGAACAGGGGTTTATGAATGGATGTAACATTATCCCACTGGATTCGGCGGGTTTTAATATCGCTGAACAGGGAGGCCAGGGCGTTCAGCTCCGCAGGTTCATGGGTAAGTTTGAGTTCCCGGGAAGATTCTCTTAAGCAGGCCAGCTTGTCTGAGCTGTCGTATATAGTGAAGTTGGGACGGTAGGAGAGTTCAGAGGATTTTTCTCTTAAAATACGAACACCGAAGGCATGGAATGTGGATACAGTCAGGTTGGATAGTTTCTTACCGGTTAGACTTTTCACCCGTTCTTCCATTTCTCTTGCGGCTTTATTGGTGAAGGTAAGAGCCAGTATGGACGACTGGGTGATACCCTGTTTCAGCATCTCGGCAATTCGGGTCGTCACCACACCGGTTTTGCCGCTTCCGGCACCGGCTATTATAAGAAGGGGTCCTGTAATCGTTTTTACAGCTTCCCGCTGCTGGGGGTTTAATCTGCTTTTCACAGATTCAAGATTTTCGATCTTCTTTTTCATGAGTTTTTAAATGTGCTTGACGAACAGATCCAGAGCTTCGATTCCAAGGAGAACAATTGTGGAAACAATCAAACCGGAAACTGTTACTCCCACTAGAACGGCGAGCATGGTACGCTTTCGGCTTAATCCCAACACCCAGGCTCCCAGGGTTCCGGTCCACGCTCCGGTAATCGGCAGGGGGATACCGACAAAAACGGCCACACCCCAGAAACCGTAACGTTCAACCTTGGACGTGAGCTTGCGACGGGCCTTCTCGACAAGTTTATCAAAGATTTCTGCATAAAAACCCCATCTGTAGAGTATTTTGTGGAAAGTATCCAGAAAAACATAGGCAATAGGAGCCACTAAAGCGTTGAGGAGAACGCAGTAGGGATAGGCTGCAGCCCAGGGAATTCCCTTTGCCAATGCGTATGGAAGTCCACCTCGGAGTTCGGCGATGGGAAGCAGTGTAAGTAGAGAAGTCCAGATCCAGTCATTCATGTGAGACTCAGAATGCCTTCAAGTAACCGGGGTGGTCAAGTGGGGAATCGATAACGGGCAAGGTCGCGCAGGAGACGTGAAATGAGGTTGAAAGCTCCGGCTTCCAGTGTTTCAGGACCATCATCAGGACCGTGATTGTTCTTCCATGCCGGTGGCAGATCGGCACTTATTTCCTCTCTGGCTCTAGCGGGTGTCTCAGGATCGGCTTCATGAGGGTTGCTGCCATAGCGCCGAGCCAGAACTTCGGCTTGTTTTCTGGGAAGTAGTGACAGCTGAACTGCCGGGAATCCTCCGAGGAGAAGGCCCAGATCGTCGGAGAACATCGGGTTCATTCCAAAATTATTCCCCCGGGTAAACCGCTTGAGAAATCCTTCCATCACATGGTATGAACGGGACATTGAATCACCAGCAGGAAGCAGTCCAGCTTTTCGTATACTCCTCCCCCAGACCGGAGTATCCCCGATTCCGCACATATCCAGAACGAAAAAGAGGATGTTTTTTGCACCGAGTCTTTTTAAATGCCTTGCCAGAAGCCAGGAACCCTGGTCTGTGGCTGTCATTTCACCGGTGAGTTCCTCCCTGTCGGTAAACAGAATTTGAGTACGGTGATTCCACCCGAGGCGGTTTATTTCCTCCCAGTGATTCAGGAGCTGAAACACTGCTGCCGCATTATCATTGGCTCCGGGGGTTCCCGGAACCCGGTCGTAATGAGCTACCAGAGTTACCCTGAAATACTCCCCGTCCATTTTTGATGCATTGGGTACCGGAAGGGCGATATGTCTGGCGCCTTCAAGGGGAATTATTTCAAAGGGTATTTCCCGTCTTTTAAGAGACTTCACCAGGAGCTCGAAACGGTCGGCATCATCCCTGCAGAATCCGGAAAGTTCTACCCGGTCGGCAGGGGGAAGGGGGAGATGGGTAAGTATCCGGGTTTTCTGCTCATTCATATAAAATCATTATAGCTGAGGGTAAGCTGCAGGTGTTTGTCTTTTTCATGGTACATCCCTATACTCAGGAAGTGAGGTAAGACAAATGGTTAATGCTCTTAAAGTGAATTCATTTAAAGGAAAACGAAAGGGTCCGCTGGTTCTATGCATTATGGATGGAGTTGGTTTTGGTAAATATGCAGAGGGAGACGCCGTTAAGGCCTCTCATACCGAATACCTTGATGAGGCCTTAAAAAAATGGCCGGGTACCAGGTTGAAAGCCCATGGGAAAGCAGTGGGCCTGCCTTCTGACGGTGATATGGGAAACTCTGAGGTGGGACATAATGCCATGGGCTGCGGCCGGGTATTTGCCCAGGGAGCCAAACTTGTAAATAAATCAATTGAATCCGGAGCCTTGTTCAAAGGTGAAACCTGGGAAAAGTTAACCCGGAATGTTAAAAATACTGGTGGAAGTCTGCATTTTATCGGCCTGCTATCCGATGGGAATGTACATTCTCATATCAACCATCTGAAAGCTTTGATAAATGGCGCAAAAGAATCAGGGGTGGGTAAAGTTCGGGTTCATGGCCTGCTTGACGGCCGGGATGTTGGTGAAACCAGCGCACTGGATTATTTTACACCCTTTGAAGAGTTTCTTTCTTCGGTAAGTGATTCTTCTTTTGATGCCCGTTTTGCTTCCGGCGGCGGCCGGATGAATATCACGATGGACCGATACGATGCCGACTGGAGCATGGTAGAAAGGGGTTGGAAAACCCATGTTCTTGCCGAGGGAGATATTTTCCCCAGTGCCACAGAGGCAATTTCAGAACTTCGGAAAAAAACAGCCGCGATTGATCAGGATCTTCCCTCGTTTATTGTAGCCGGAGATGATGGAAAACCTGCGGGTCCTATTGTTGATGGAGACAGTGTTGTTCTCTTTAATTTCCGTGGTGACAGGGCTATTGAGTTAACCAAGGCTTTTGAAGAAGGTGATGAGTTCAACCGCTTTGACAGGGTACGTGTTCCTGATGTGCAGTATGCCGGGATGATGGAATACGATGGAGATGCCCATATTCCTTCTCAGTACCTTGTAACCCCTCCGGCAATAGATCGGACTATGGCTGAGTATCTTGTTGCATCCAATGTAAAGCAGTTTTCCATAAGTGAAACTCAGAAGTTCGGACATGTTACTTATTTCTGGAATGGTAACCGTACAGGTTATTTTGATGAAAACCTGGAATTGTATGTCGAGATACCCTCGGATATCGTACCCTTTGAACAGCGCCCTGCCATGAAGTGTGCCGAGATAACAGACCGTTTACTGGAAGTAATTGAAGCTGGTGAATATGAGATGATAAAACTTAACTTCCCCAATGGAGATATGGTGGGACATACCGGAGTTTTTCAGGCTGTACTGGCTTCCATGGAAGTGATGGATTTGCAGATCGGCAGGTTGATGAAGGCTGTAGAAAAAGCAGGAGGTATCCTTATACTAACAGCCGACCACGGTAATTCGGACGACATGTTTGAGCATAACAAGAAGGGTGAAGTTGTGATTAAAAACAATGGAAAACCCAAATCGAAAACTTCCCATTCCCTCAATCCGGTTCCCTTCCTGATTTACGATCCCTCATATAACGGTGAGTATTCAACACAATTGAATGAAGGTTTGGGGATCAGTTCGGTTGCTGCAACTACTATGAATCTTCTGGGCTTTGATGCTCCCGAAGATTACGATTCAAGCATTATCAACCTTTTATAAGCTTCTGTATCAGCCGGCGGTGTTTTCCGCCGGTGTTGTGAAGAACAGGTTCCATTAGAGTTTTTCGCTCTTCTAAACTCAGATTTTTCAGTATTTTCAACAATTCAGCTTCCTTCTCAGATGGGATAATTTCCCCCCATCTGGAAGCCGTTAAGGAAGAAAGAAACTTTTTCCGGGAGCTTTCTTCCAATGCCGGCCATGCTGCGAGTATGGAGACTCCTCCGGGGTATCCTGCATGGTGGAGCAGCTCGGTTAACTCGGTCTCATCCGGGATTCCGTCGGCCAACAGTTCAACACCAAGCTCATCGATACCGTCACTGAGGAGTTCCCCGGCAATTTTAAAGCTGATGGTTTGGATATTATCCAGAATGCATCGGGCCAGGGCAGCTCCGCCTGCTGAACGGATTCCTGTGATTACATCCTGGATTGTCTCTTCTTCTATTTCATTTTTCAGATAATCGCCCAATTCCAGTACCCCCTTCCCCGAAGGGATGCAGGTTAATGCATGGGCTGCAGCTATTCTCAGCTCTTTATTTGAGTTCATCAGCACAGGCGGGAGAACAGCCAGGGCTGTTTCAGGGTCTATTTCTGCAAGTGCCGGAATCGCTGAAGCGGCTATTTCAGGATCTCCACTGTTTAATCCATCCAGGATTCGGCGGTTCCAATCTTTCCAATCACCCAGACGGGCCATATTAAAAAGTACACTGTGTGTGATATCCAGTATAGATTCAGGGAAAGCTGATTCGACAGCAGATTTGAAATCGGGATTTTTTAACGGGAGTTTCAATATTGTATCTTCCCGTTTTGTTTTATCCATCTTCACCAGATGATGGACGGTATCGGCAATATCAGAAAAGACCAGAGACTCGCTTTTTTCGTGGTTTTCAAAACCTCCATGTTCCCCGTTAAACCTTCGGACAAGATCTTCCCGACCGGCCAGTCCTGCAAGTTCTATTGCCAGATCTTTATTGTCGTTATTCAGGTTGATCTCTTCCAGGTAGTCGGCTAAACCCAATGCGGCTGCTGCTTTTAAAGTATCAGTTCCCCCTTCCCTGGTGAAAAGTCTTTTCAGTGTTCCCCAGCGCTGCAGGGTTCGGGCGGCCCGGTAGGATATTTCTTTATCCCGGGATGAAAGCAGGGATTCTACACGTTCTTCATCAGCCCGGCTGTGCCCTTCAAGAGCGTCAATAATCAGCATTTGAGACAGAGACGGCAACCCGTTGAAATCCACTGAATAAAGATCGGCAAAGGAGTCCGACAGACGTTTACCTGCCGATCGTCTCACTCGTATATCAGGATCTTCCCTTATCAATCTGATTAGATGATTGTAGAGACGGGTTCTATCCTTTCCACTCCCGGTAAATCGAGCCGCGTCACAGCGGATAACCGCCGACTTATCAGAAAGGCCTTTTTGAAGCAGGGGATCTTCACTTATTCCTGATTTACTCTCCAGAAGGAGAAGCCTCGAAACTCTTCTGACAGGCAATTCTGCTGAATCTGCCATGTGCCGCAGATCCGCTTCCGGAAGACTGATGGCCAAAGCGGTTTTTCTTATCCTCTGGCCGTCAGGAAGGTCACCCAGAAAAGAATCCAATACCTGATACACGGTATTATTACCGTAAAGCTTCAGTGCATCCTTGAATGCCCGGGAGGGTTTTCGGCTTTCAATGGCAGAACGGACGTCCTGAACGGCATTTTTTTCCGGCATCTATTAATCCTAAGTAATTTTCCTGACTATTTCGAGCCAGCCACTGTAGAGTTTATCACGTTTGTCCGCTTTCATATCAGGTTTAAAAACAGTTTCACTCCCTCCTATCCCTTTGATATCCTCCAGACTGTCCCACAATCCTGCACCCAGAGCGGCCATCAATGCAGCTCCAAGAACGGTAGCCTCTACAGAGGAAGGTCTTATAACAGGGATATTCAAGAGTCCGGCCTGAAATTTCATTAGAATTTCACTGTTGGTTACACCCCCGTCAACATTCATATGCTTAAGCTTGTATCCCGAGTCGGCTATCATCACATCGATAACGTCTTTACTGCGGTAGGCTATAGACTCAAGATAGGCCCGGCAGACATGGGCTTTTGTACTGGCCCTTGTTAATCCACTGAGGGTTCCTCTGGCCCGGGTGCTCCACCAGGGAGTGCCCAGACCCTGATATGCCGGAACAAGATACACCCCCCCGTTATCTTCAACTTCTTCGGCCAACCGGTCTATTTCTTTGGCATTCTTTACAAGGCCGAGATTGTCAATAAGCCAGTTTAAGAGTGCTCCGGCCATGAATACACTTCCCTCTAAAGCGTAGGTTCTCTTTCCATTTATGCCCCAGGCTACCGTGCTGAGCAGTCCACCTGATGAGTACACCGGCTTATCTCCCACATTCATCAGCATAAAGCAGCCGGTACCGTAAGTGTTCTTTACATCACCGGCCTCAAAGGCTCTGTGGCCGAAGAGGGCGGCATGCTGGTCTCCTGCAATTCCGGTAATGGGGATTGAGAACCCGAAAATGGAAGGGTCAGTTTCCCCGAAATAACCCATCGAAGGGCGAATCTCAGGCAGTATTTTCCGGGGAATATCAAGAATTCTGAGCATTTCATCGTCCCACTGTCCGGTTTCCAGGTTCATGAGCATGGTGCGGGAGGCATTACTGACATCAGTTGCGTGCACCTTTCCCCCGGTAAGATTCCACAAAAGCCAGGAATCAACTGTTCCAAAGAGAATTTCGCCTCTCTCAGCCTTCTCTCTGAGTCCTGGAGTTTCATCGAGAAGCCATTTTAATTTGGTTCCGGAAAAATAGGGATCGAGTTTCAATCCCGTTGTTTTTTGTATAAGCTCTTCATACCCATCATTTCTCAAAGTTTCACATATAGCGGTACTTCTCCGGCATTGCCACACAACGGCCCGGCATACGGGCTGTCCGCTGTTCTTATCCCAGAGTATGGTGGTTTCTCTCTGATTTGTTATACCGATGGCGGCTATCGACTCTTTTTCATCGCTGATTTCGGATAACGCATTACGGGCAGCTGTTATCTGACTCTCCCATATTTCCCATGCATCGTGTTCAACCCATGATTCTCTGGGAGTATATTGGGGGAAATCGTTACTTGAGGATGAGATTTTCCGGCCCTGTTTATCAAAAACAATAGCTCGTGAGCTGGTGGTACCCTGATCCAAGGCGAGTATTTTTATATTCATAAGCTATTATCCCTTCACAGGCACTGTTTTGTCGATATTTATAATCCTTTACAAATCATTAAGAAAACTGCGTGAATTGTTAGAGCAAAAGTGCCTATAATAATTAGTATGACAAAAGTTCCGGTATTACCGGGTGTCTGGTGGGTTGAAATACCCCAGGCGGGGCTTCGAATACTCTGCGGAGCACCTATGGATAGTATTAAACATCTCATGCGCCTGGGGCTTGTAAAGAAGATTGAAAAAGACGGGGTTGTCTTCGAACAGGGGCCGAATGCCATTCTTCTCTCGGACGTATCCATTCAAAATGGCCAGTTCTGGAACCTTGCGGAATTTCCTGTTTTACACATGCTTTATCGTCAGGGCATGGTTATACCCGGACATCCGGGTAACACAGGATTAAAACCCATACTCACTGGACTTCCCCAGCGCGCCGAAGCTGTTCTCAGTTATATTTACCGGGGAACTTATGGTCTTGTTACCAAAAAGGAAATGCTGGATGAGGGAATTCCCGAAGATCAGCTGGAGGAACTCTGGCGTCTGAAGTTGAAGTTTGCATCCGGCGGAATAAAATCACCTCATGAACTTGTGGATGTAAAAAGTGTTAAAAAGGGGAAAGTGCGTTTATCCCGGGATGTTACCCTGATAAGAGATTCGGAGAATCAATACACCTTCAAGTACCGGGATGAGACAGTTTCCGTTGATATGAATCTCCCTGAGGATAAAGACTGGACGGCCCCCTACACCCTGAATAACATTGATGTTCCCGGTGGATATTTCTCTATTAATCATATCGGCGAGGGGAATGGCTGGGATCCTGAAAGGCCTTGTATGGGCAGTATAGTTACCTATCGGGGGAATAAATACCTGATTGATGCCGGGCCGGGGATAGATTATTCTCTGGAAGCTCTAGGCTGTGATATTGCTGAATTACAGGGACTCTTTGTTACTCATGTCCACGACGATCACTTTGCCGGATTAACCTGCCTGCTTCGGGGTGATAGAAAACTGAATATCTTTGCCACAAGACCGGTGATGGCCACAGTACGGTATAAATGTGCTGCCTTACTGGAAATGGAGCCGGATTTTCTGGATAATCTGGTAAATATTCATTATCTGGAAGAAGGAAAATGGAACGACATAGACGGACTTGAGGTTCGTCCGGCGATGTCTCCTCATCCCCTGGAAACGACAATCCTGTTTTTCAGAGCTTTATGGGAGGGTGGTTATAAATCCTACGCTCATCTGGCAGATATTATTTCCAAAAAGGTGTTAACAGGTTTTGTTTCCGAAGATGGAGTTTCTGAGGATTTTAAAGAAAGGGTATTCGCCGAATACTACAAGCGGGCAGATATTAAAAAAATTGATGTAGGCCGGGGGTTGATTCACGGATTTGCTGAAGATTTTGTGAACGATCCTTCAGACCGAATTATTCTCAGCCATACCGAAGGCAGTTTAAGTTCGGCAGAAAAAGAAATCGGTGCCAGTGTTTCCTTCGGTCAGGTTGATATTCTGATACCGGACCGGGGCGATAGGCTCCGTGATAGTTCCGCCAGCCTGCTGGAAAGAACTTTTCCGGGATTACCCGAAGATGATTTCAAACTTCTTATTAATGGAGAAATACAGAGCATTTCTCCGGGCACCCGCATTTTAAAACGAAACAGTATTCCTGATTCACTGGCTCTTATCATAACTGGAACGGTAGATGCCCTTGATAACGGAAGTACTCCTGCTTTACGTTTTACAGCCGGAAGTATAGTGGGTGAAGAGGAATTCCTTTCCCGTAATCCTGCTCAAACAACATACCGGAGTAGAAATCATGTGAAGGTACTGCGTATCCCTGCGGATATATACGTTCATGCACTGAATAAATCCAGCAAAATGGAACAGCGGATGAAAATTCTGGAAACCCGTTTTGTTCTTTATGCAGGAAAATTCCCCGGATCTGTTGTCTCCTGTCCGAGGCTTGATGAACTCGCAGCAGAAGTAGTTGTAAAAAAATGGAAAAAGGGAAAGAAAATCCCGAAAACAGATGATAGCTGTTATATTTTAACCCGAGGCACTTTTTCCGGTAACGGTAGAACTCTGAAACCCGGGGACTGGATTTATCATTCTGATGTTTCATGGACAGCCGATGCTGAATGTCTCTGCAGAGTTATCTCCAGCTCGATAATTCGTGAGATACCGGTTTTGAGCTGGACTCTGGAAGATACCAGAAGATTTTTTAAAAAATAATACAGTTGTACCACCTGTTGAAGCTGCAGATGGTATATACCCTTGACGACAGAATACGTTCCTGTCAGATTGTGTTTTATGATCCCGGGTGGGGAAGTGAGGTTCATTCCTCCACGGTGCCGCCGCTGTGAACGATAATTTATCGTAAGTCAGATCATCTCCCCGGTTTCAAATCCATTTCTTTGAGGTACACGAGCATGTACCCGGGGAGCATTGATGTTTTCATTCAGGAAATCGTTCTCTTTCTTACTTAATATTTTTCTTTTAATAATCCTCGTCCCTGTCCTTCCGGCTTTTGCCCGGGGAAGTGATGAAACCTTCAATCAGGAATCTTCAATTACCCTGATAGACCATTTCGAAAGGGAAATTTCCCTGGAATCTGCTGCAATGACGGTTGTTTCTCTTTCTCCCGGTATTACAGAAACCGTATTTGCTCTGGGATACGGCGATCGTCTGCTGGGGCGCACCGATTACTGTGATTATCCGCCGGAGGCCGCATCTGTTCCCTCGGTGGGCAGTCTCACTGAACCTGATATTGAGGCTATCGTCGCTCTGAATCCCGATATTGTTATTGCCTCAACTCATTTTCCGAAAGAGGCGCTGGACCGTCTGGTTGCAGCTGGAGAGAATGTTGCTGTTCTCATGGGTCAGGAATTTTTTCAGGGAGCCTATGATGGTGTTATCCGTCCTGTTTCTCTGATTCTCGGCGATCCTGATGCCGGTGAAGCTCTTATCGCATCCATGGTAATCACCGTTGATAAAGCATTTGCTGCTGTTGCCGGTTTCACCCGTACCCCATCGGTCTACTACGTTGTCGGTTTTGGCGAAGGCGGTGATTGGACTGCCGGTGGAGATACTTTTATCAGTGAAATGATTAAAATGGCCGGCGGGAAGAATATTGCAGCAGATATTTCTGGCTGGTCTTTCAGTCTGGAAGCCCTGGTCGATGGAGATCCGGATCTGATTCTTCTTCCCGGCTGGGCCGAATCCATCTTTAAAACAACTCCTGTTTACTCAGATCTTCGGGCCGTTAAAGAGGGCCACGCCATCGTTATTGATGAGAATGCAATCGTCCGACAGGGGCCGAGGCTGGCAGAAGGTTTTGCCGATCTGGTAAAAGCCATCGGCTCGGTCAATTGATAGAGAGAAAACTTTCGATAGCTGGTATTCTCGTTCTGGCAGCTGTTATTCTTCTGGCTGTCAGCTACGGGTCGGTCCATATACCTCTTTCAAATATAATTTCCATACTCTCCGGACATAGTGAAGGTCTGCCGGAAACCTGGAAACTCATACTCTGGAGAATCAGGATTCCCCGTACCCTTGCCGCCGCTTTAGTGGGCGGTGTACTGGCCACTGGCGGTGTGGCTACTCAAGGGTTGTTCCGTAACCCGCTTTCTGAGCCTTACCTGCTGGGCATCAGTTCCGGTGCGGCCCTGGGAGCAACGATCGCTATTGTGGCAGCTCCGTCCTTACTCAGTGGTGCTGGACTTGGAGTAATAGGTACAGCAGCGTTTCTCGGTGCAATGATTGTTACCTTTACTGTCTTTATCGCTGCTGGAAAGGGTGCCTTCAAACTTCCGTCCACCCTGCTGCTATCGGGAATAGCCATCGCTTTTCTCTGCCAGGCGGTTATCTGGCTGTTAATGACTTACAACCGGGATCAAGTGGAGCGAATTACCTTCTGGACATTGGGCAGTCTTTCCTCGGCCGGCTGGTCCAAAGTTCTCTGGCTTTCAGCTATCACCATACCTTCAACAATTGTGCTGGCGAGTATGGGCCGAGTAATCGATGTTCTTTCTACCGGTTACGACAGTGCTCATGGTCTGGGGGTCCGGCCCCAGCGCTCAGCTGCTGTTATTCTGGCTTTCACAGCTTTGGGGACGGCTGCCGCTGTGGCTGTGGCCGGGAGTATCGGTTTCATCGGGCTGATGGTGCCCCACGCCGTCAGACTCCTGGGAGGACCTTCCCACCGCAAACTGGTAATCCGTTCCTGGTTCGGCGGGGCCATTCTCCTGGTTCTGGCCGATCTTGCCGCTCGAACCGTCAACCCTCCCGGTGAAATCCCTGTGGGTATTGTAACCGCACTCCTGGGGGCACCCTTCCTGCTGATTCTGGCCAGAAGAAAGAAAGGCGAGGGTCGTTTAGATGGATAATAAAGCTGTTGTCCTAAAGCAAGTCACCTGGCGCCCTCCTCATGGCAGTTTTGAATTCGGACCGGTGAGTGCTGCCGCTGAATCCGGTATGTTTATTGCGTTGGTAGGTCCCAATGGTGCCGGAAAAAGCACCTTACTGAATCTTGTTTCAGGTATTCTCTCCAGTAAGGAAGGGGATCTGAAAATATCCGGTAAGTCCATGAAAGAGTGGACGGCCCGGGAAAGAGGACGGCTGATGGCTTTTCTTTCTCAAGACCCTGAGCGTCCATTCGGTTTTCCTGTAACTGAATACATCGGTCTCGGAAGATTCCCCCATGTCGGACCTTTTCGAAATCTCGGGAAAAAAGACAGGGAAATTATTGATGCGGAAATTAAAGCCTGGGGTTTGGAGGCGTTAAAAAACCGATCTGTAACAGGACTCAGCGGCGGTGAATTCCAGAGAGTACGCCTTGCCAGAGCTCTGGCTCAGGAACCTGGGATACTGCTGCTGGATGAGCCTGGTAATCATCTCGATTTATCCAGCCGAACTGGAATCCTGAATCGTTTGAAACAGGAGGCACAATCCGGCCGCTGTGTGATAGCGGTTTTACATGATGTAAACGATGCACTACTCTTCGCCGACCAGGTATGGCTGGTGGCAGGTGGCCGGCTTTTAAAAACAGGGAAACCTAAAGATGTACTCAAGCCGGTTATATTGGCCGAGATCTACGGTGTAGAGCTGGTTCCCTTTAGCAGTCAGGACGGCCTGATGATGCTGGGTGTTCCATCCATTCAGTAGGTCATCACAGGATTTACAAAGTAAACTTCCGCGTCAACTTTCTTCACCCCGTCAATTTCTCTTGCCGCTTTTTCACAGCGCTGTGCATTTTCCCTGACAGTTACAGTTCCCCGGATGGTTACATTACCGTTATCAGCCTCCACTTCCAGTAAGTCGACAGGAATCCTCTCTGTATAAAGAATCCTGTTTCTCACAATTTGTGAAACAAGACGGTTTTTCAGCACCATTCCACTGGCTTTACCGGAAGATGGGTGGGCCTTGTACGCCTCGCTGAGAATTGAAGCGGCTGTTACCGGTTCAAGATTATCGGTACTCAGTGTGATATTGTAGCTGGCTGGGTTTGTCCAGTGACCTCCGAAGAAGAAACGGCTGAATCCATTTCGGTCATGATCCGATTTTTTGCAGTAGCGCTCGGCAGTTTTCTGATCATAATCAAACTTATCGCAAAGACGGGATACCCTGATCTTGTGACTGGCAATCAGCTTAACCCGGAATACCCCTGGAACATCTTCAAGTATGAACTGGCTGCCCCTCCCGAGAATGACAACATTTCCTGTGGATGCGGCTTCCAGTATTGAAGTTCTCAGGCGGTCCAGATAGATGTCTTTTCCACTGGTGAAGTTCTCCCAGAATGACGGGGTTTGCTCATCAAAGCGTTCGAGAGGTATATCCGGGAAACTTTCTCCATCGATGGTTTCCTCCATACGGTTTCTATCCAGCAGGCTGTACGACAATTTTTCTGCAAGGAGGCGGGCTGTTTCGTCACCAAGACTGCCCGTCTCACGAGATACAGTGATTATACTCATAAGTCCCTCCTGTTATTTTATTATAATACCACTTATCCTGATGTGCCACTAAAGAGGGATAAATGAACAGAAATAAGAAAGAAATCTGTCCTGTCAGACGATGTGCCCGGCCCATAGAGTATTCAAACGGGAATTCTCGGGTTGTACTGTGTCTGCATGGCTTTACAGGATATCCCGGAGAGATGGCTTATCCAGCCATACGTCTCAGGGATGCCGGGTGGGATGTCCGGGTTCTTCGGCTTAGTGGACATGGGACATGCGGAGCTGATTTCAGTAAAACAGGTGTTTCAGACTGGCGCCGACAGATTTCAGATGAGTGGAAGAACCTTTCCTCCCGTTATGAAGAAGTCTGTATTCTCGGGCATTCCATGGGCGGATTACTTGCTCTGGATCTGGCTGTTGAAAACCCCGTGGGAAAAATAGCTTTGATGGCCCCTCTTCTGGGAATACGAAAGCCGGGGATGATGTTCTTCAAGCTGTTCTCTCTAATGATTAAAAAGCGTCCATATCCCTGGAAAACCAACCCCGCATACAAATTTTTTGATGAAAGGGACGATGATGATGATGCCTACCTGGGTTCCGAGTACTGGAGCTGGATATGGATGCGGCCCCTGGCTGATTTAATACATCTGCAGAATGTCACCGAAAGGAAACTTTCGAAAGTTTCTCAGCCGGTTCTGGCACTATTCGGCGAAAATGATACGGTTATCGGTAAAAATGGGCAAAGAATTCTCGAGTCTGAGTTGAATACAGAGTATAAAATTATTGAACTTCCAGGCTGTGGACATTACATACCCTATGAACCCAATCCCGGAAGCAGGGAACTGGCCATGGATGAGGTAATCAACTGGTTCGATGATTAAACTCAGAATTTCTTTTCGCGCAGAATTTCAGCCTTTTTCTCCATCTCATGTTTCAATGCGTTCCTGTCGGCTCCCAGATTCCGGGCAATGAGCATGAACAGCAGCCCGCATGGAATCCACCAGAGAGTGGCGAAATTCAAAGTAAAGAGCAGGGAACTTGAGGCCATCATAACTCCCCCGATAGCCGGACCGAAGCCCTGTCCCAGGTTGTCGGTAATGTTGAATACGGCAAAAACGCTGCCCCGGCGTTCCGGTGCGTTTACGTTCATCAGTATGGCTTTTACATTGGCCGAAGCGGTGGAAACAAGAAAACCGGCGAGAAATGAAAGAATATAGTAATAACTGACATTACCTATGGGGGCATTCAATGTGATGATGACAGGTATAATCCCCAGGAGTATTCCGATACCAACCATAATCGGCATATAGGCCGGTTTCTTCTTGTACAGGTATTCTCCCCAGAATGCAAACAGGATGGCCCCGATTATAGTTCCTGCTCCCATAACGGTGAAAACCATTGTGGCTGTTTCCTTGGGCAGATGCCGCTCTGTTTCCAGGAAAAAGATGAGCCAGTAACCCAGGACTCCCCAGGGAATTGTTCCAGGGATTCCCTGAATAAAAGTATAGATATTTGTTTTACTGCTGAATATCTTTTTAAAATCATCGAAGGTGATTTTCGGATTGTAGTCCTCAAGACCGGCCAATTCGGCTTCAGCTCTACCCCTGCGGGGTTCTCGGGCAATAACGGCAAAGAGAAGAACAAGTGGAAAATTAGGGGCTGCTGCAATAATAAACGGCAGGCGCCATCCTGACGCAGGGGCAATGAATCCGGCAATTGCCGGGCCTCCTATCATGCCGATGGCCCAGGCCATTCCCATGAATGCTGAAGCGGTGGCCCGATGATCTTCGGAAAAATAATCACCAATCAGACTGAATGTCAGCGGGTATATTCCACCGACTCCGATACCGGTAAGAATTCTGAGGAGAACAAATGAAGCGGTATTTTGAGTGAAAAATTCAAAACCTGTTAGAAAACAGGGTATCTCACCTACAGCAACAACGATAATTAAAAGCATTTTCCGGGAAATCCTGTCGGTAAACCAGCCGAAACCCATACTCATAAGGGCTCCCACAAGGGTGAAGGCCGAACCGATGAATCCCAGCATCTTTGCGTCAATGTTGTATTCTGCACTGATCTCAGGAAGTATTGCCGACATGATGCGCTGGTCGGCAAAGAGGAATACCGACATTAAAACAAGTAATATCAGGGTAATTTTATCCCGGGATTTCATCGTGTTCATCGGTGAATAATAACACAAGCAGACTATGGCCGTATGGTGTTCAAGGAGTTTATAATGAGCTTATGAAATCATTTTATAAGCTTTCAAATCAAATTCGGGATTATGCATGGGGAGATTCACACTATATACCCGATTTTCTGGGAGTTGAAAATCCTGAAGGTAAACCATTTGCAGAAATGTGGATGGGGGCTCATCCCCAGGCTCCCTCACACATAGATGAAATGGGTTCTTTAAACCTCTCGGATTTCATTTCAGCCCATGAAATAGATACTCTCGGGCCTGATATCAGTCGGGATTATGGCCGTCTTCCCTATCTTTTCAAGCTGCTTGCTGCCGGTGAATCTCTCTCTATTCAAGCTCATCCTTCAAAAAAAATAGCTGAGGATGGTTTTAAAAGAGAAGATAATGCGGGTATACCCCGGGATGCCCCTGAGAGAAATTACCGTGACGATAACCATAAACCTGAAATTATCATGGCGATTACCGAGTTCACAGCGATGATCGGTTTCCGAAAACCCGCAGATATTCTGAGTTCTTTTTCGGAATTCAGGGAGATTGGGAAATTTAAAGATCTACTTCGCAGAGTTGAGAATGCCGTTAAGATAGATCCCTCTGATGCTCTGAGAGATTTCTTTGAGGGAATTCTCTCCCTGGATGAACAAACCACTCACAAACTACTGGATTCTGCCTGTGATATTTCCTGTGATGTCCGAAGTTGCTGGGATATTCTTCAACGGAAGTGGGTTTCTCACTTGGCTTCTTCTTTCCCGGGGGATATCGGTGCTCTGGCACCTCTTTTCCTTCATGTTGCTGTTCTCCAGCCCGGGGAAGCTCTTTACCAGCCGGCTCGTACACTGCACGCCTATCTTGATGGGTTCGGATTGGAGCTGATGGCTAATTCGGACAATGTTCTCAGGGGCGGCCTGACAAAGAAACATATTGATATTCCTGAATTAATGAAAGTTCTCAAATTTGAATCATCAATTCCTGGAATCCTCAGGCCTGAGGGGTATGATTCCAGTGGAATAAGATATTTCAAGACACCAACCCGGGAATTCTCTCTGGGTTTGGCGGATTTCAATAAAGATAAAAGTCTTTCACTACCTTCAAAAAGCGGACCGAAAATCATCCTGAATCTGGAGGGAAAACTTCTGCTGAAAGATGGAGTATCTCAATTGAAACTTCACCGTGGAGAGAGTGCTTTTATCCCATGGAAAGCTGAGAGTATTATAATTTCAGGTAGCGGACGTGTTGCTTTTGCCGGAGTAAATCGATGAAGTTTTGGATCGATGGTGATTCATGTCCGCGAAAGGCAATGGAAATAGTCTTGAGAGCTCATGGACGCCGGGGGCTGCAGGTTGTGGTTGTTGCCGACCGGGTGATTCCGGAAGTTGGGGAGCGGGGTGCAGAGATGAATCTGGTTCCCCATGGATCCGGTGAGGCTGACAATCGGATTGCTATGGATTCCCGGGAGGGTGATATTGCACTGACTAGGGATTTCCCCCTGGGTATCAGGCTTGTTGAAAAAGGGGTAACGGTTCTAAACGACCGGGGGAAACTCTGGAATATTCGAGAGCTCAGGGATCGAGCCGAGGAGGCTGAGTTGATGAAGGCCATTCGGAAGGGCGGAATTGCAAAAAAATCAAAGCGCGGTTACAGCAAGCAGGACAGTCATAACTTTGCCGCAGCACTGGATAAACTTCTTAATTCTCAGTTAATACCCGGTGAATCTCTTCAGTGAGAGATTTTTCTCCAACGGCATCGTAAAAAGGTTCCCATACAAATATTCCACCTAGAGAATTTCCCATCGCCCACTTTGTTTTATTTACTACGGTTGAGCGTCCGTTAAAAAAATAATCACCTGCAATATCATCTGAAGGGTCAGGAGAAAAGTCCCTCACAATTTCAGAATAGTTCTTTGTCTCTTTCCAGTAACCGTCAGATCGGGAATTGAAGTTTCGGCCGTAGTAGGGGATACCAAGTATCAGTTTCTCAGGCATGATTTTGTACCTTGTCATCACTGTTTCAGCATCTGCCAATGCGGATTCAAATGTAGAATGTTTTCCGTATCCGTCATAAGCCATCAGATGTATCTCATCGGCAAGTTTGAAAAGTTTGGCATCCGGCAGTCTCCAACGGCTTACAGCGAAGGAGAGCACTGTTCCTTCAGGAAGCTCTTTCTCCAACAAGGCAGCCAGCATGTTAATTTCATCTTTCTCATTCCCTCTTGGTGAAGCAGGAAACTCCCAATCGATGTCTATCCCGGCCAGATTGAACTTTCTCGTGAGTGCCGCCAGTCGTTGAACAATTCGTTCAATCTTTTTTTCAGTACCTTCCACTGACATGAAATCAGATGATTCTCCGATTAACGAAAGATAAACCCGGGGCGGATTGTCTTTGATAAGTGATTCAAGATAGGAGATTTGCCTGAAGTCCGGCGAACTGCCGTTAAAAAAGTTTTCATCAAGAGGAATGTGAAGATAAAAAGTGTCAAACCCCCTGGCAATTTTCATAGACCAGTTTTCTTCATACCAGTTATTTTTCAAACTGTTTTCCGGGGCTGATGCCAGATGTCCATACCATGAGCCGGGAGCAGGATCAGATGCGGGGCGTCCGAGGGTATTTTCAGCTCCAGGTAAGAATTGTAATCGGTAAGCGGGAATGTAGGCTCCAGCCTCGAATGCTGGAAGAAAAACAGCAGTATTTAGCAGTAATAAAAAAGATAGAACAATATAATAAAACTTCACGGTCGCCATAATGAGGGGCAGGCATGGAGAGGGTCAAGCTGAGATTGTGAGGTTTCTATATTTAAAGCGTATTTGATTCGTTACGGAAGAAGAGCTATTCTTTTCAGGATCTTATAGAGGGTTGAGGCTTGTTGATATGGTCTAATTTGAGATACTGCAGAGAAATTGCCCGATATATTTACGGCTTCGCCTTTCATAATATGCGGCAATTTCTGCAGTATCATTCAAATTACACCTGTCTATGGGAGGGTTGAGGCTTGTTGATACGGTCTAATTTGAGATACTGCAGAGAAATTGCCCGATATATTTACGGCTTCGCCTTTCATAATATGCGGCAATTTCTGCAGTATCATTCAAATTACACCT
>Ga0209633_10001491_pt1 | contig 23873 bp, 23 predicted proteins | sample Cruoilmetagenom1_FD_187290 | JGI IMG/M metagenome (GOLD analysis project Ga0209633, IMG submission 187290) | Oil polluted marine microbial communities from Coal Oil Point, Santa Barbara, California, USA - Sample 1 (SPAdes) (version 2) | ecosystem: Environmental > Aquatic > Marine > Oil seeps ...
AGAATCCACCAGGCAAAACAATCAGATCAACATTATTTAGATTTCTATCTTTATGCCATAAAAATACCGTATCTATATTAAATATTTTATTCAAAACATAAAAACAGTCATGATCACAATTAGAACCCGGAAAAACAACTACACCTGCTTTCATTAATTTTTAACCATTTCTTCTATAACAAAATCTTCCACGATAGGGTTAGAAAGTATATTATAAGCAAGCTTTTTCAATTTTTTATCTACATCTTCTGTATTTTCATCAATTTTCAAATCAAAAAACTTACCCGTTCTGATATCTGATATAAAATCATAATGCTCTTTTTTTATTGCGCTTAATATTGTTTGTCCTTGAGGATCTAAAACAGAATCTTTAAGTTTAACAATTATTCTATACCGCATATTATACCCCTCTAAAATGATTTGTTTCAGAACACTTATATAATATAATTAAAACATTAGCCTATATTTTCTAATTCGACTACTCTGTTTCTTATAAATTCCCAACCATTTACTATATGTTGTTCCATAGCCTTTTCCACGCCTTTTTCATCCTTATTTTCAAGAGCATCTACAATTCTGCTATGTTCGATAGTTACATCTTTTACCCTGCTTGCTTCATGAAAAGAGACAGCCGTGGCTCTATTAAATTGCACAAACAGACTATCAAGAAATTTTATCAGTCTAGTATTATCACATTTTTTAAGAATTGTATCATGAAAAACGGTATTACGCTGAACCATTTTTGGGATATTTTTCACTTTACCATAATCCATAATTTTCTTATTCACTTCTCTCAAGGATTTAATATTTTCATTTCCCATATTAAAAATAGATAGCTTGGCACCCAAAGGCTCTAATTTAAGTTTAAGAGTAAAAATATCATCCACATCTTTTTCTGTAATCACAGTGACAAAAGCGCCTTTTCTTGGTTTTATCTCGACAAAGCCATCATTCTCTAATAACCTTAACGCCTCCCTAATAGGGGTTCTACTCAAACCAAAGATTTCTGATAGTTTTAATTCAGTTAGTCTTTCACCAGCCTTTATTTTCCCTTCCAATATCTGAGAAGTGATTATTCCAACAACTTTTTCACATAAAAGTGAACTGTCTATTTCATCTTGCATGACATATACCTCTGAAATTTATTCGGATAAAACACATTCTTACAATTTATATCATTCGCCTTATAATTATATTTATAAGAATTATAATATCCCATCATATACGTTAGCAATGATTATAACAATAATTGTATACAATGTACAAGAAATTTTTGCCCGAATAACTTATTATAAGTTATTTATAGAAATCTTGAACAAAAAAACATGTGACCCAATACACACCATTAAATTGAAAAAATCAACGGTACTATAACATATTTCAATTAGGTATATGCAAGTAAATATCCTATGGGATATTTATCACAATGTCTTTTTCAATTCTATATTCTTCTCCTCCATAGTTGATCTCCCGTCTTAGAAACTTATCTTCTGAAATAGGAGCAAACTGATAACTGATTGTTAACCTTTTAATGTCATAAGGAATCTTAAAACTCAAATATTTACTACTTAATGATTTTGCTTTCCCTAAATAAAAATAATGGTTATATTTTACTTTATCAGAAGACCAAACTGTTATGGAAAGGTCGTGAATAAGTCTACCACTTTTATTTTTAATAGCCATTTCGATCATATTATAATCCTTTTCATTCGTAACTGAATAAAAAAAAGTAAAATTTTCATCAAAACTTCTATAATCATACCTATCCTTGAGGTCACTATCTTTTCCAAGATTTAAGATTAATCCACAACCAACCAAGAACAGACTTATAAAAAGATATACTAAGATATATTGTCCATTTGACTTAAACGTAATTTTCTTTATTTTTGAAATATCAATCCTCCTTCACATCCTTTTTATCATTTGTAAGTTCATCTATAACATTCAAGATATCTTCTCTTTCTTTATTTCTAACATCTTCACCTTCATTTTTTATATCTTCCTGCCCATATTCTTGCTCAGTATGGGCACCCCCCTCCATAAATTCTTCATCATCTTTGGGGACATCCCCAATATCTTTAGCATCATCTTCCTGCGGCGTCATTTCTTTTTTAAGTTCATCTATCTTATGGTTTACTTCAGCAAGAGAGGTTTGCAATTTTTTAAAAACATCATAGTCAGGTTCAAAAAGTTCCAGGTCCATTTCATCTTTCTCTATAAGCTCACAAACCCTCCTACCCAATGTTTTATATTTTTCCTCAATTTTTCTATTAATTGAAGCAATCTCAAGTTTTAATCTGCCAATTTTTGCCCCTCTTACAACTTCATCTTTTCCTCTATTCAGATTCTTTTTCAAAGCTTCAAAAACATCATTACCTTTCATTTAAACCTCCTTTATTCCCATTTCTTATATAAATTATGTTCTACTTCTATTATATCAAATAATTTGCCAATTACAAAGTTTTTTAAATCTTCAACGGTTTCAGGATTATGATAAAAACCGGGAGCAGCTGGAGCAATAATTGCTCCGCAATCAGCAAGCTTAAGAAGATTACCAAGATGAATTTTATTTAAAGGCATTTCACGAAACAGCAAAATAAGCTGTCTATTCTCTTTCATTGCAACATCAGCACATCTTTCAATAAGATTTGAGCTGGCACCAGCTGCAATTCTTCCGACACATCCCATAGAAGCAGGTACTATACAATATTTGTCAATCTTAAAAGAACCGCTGGACACAGAAGCAGCAAAGTCCTTATAATGATAATTATAAACCTTATCATTTAGACCTATGCTTTCTAAAAAATGATCAGAAGAGCTAAAATCAGATTTTGTCTCTATATTCATATTAACTAAACCATCTGGGGTGATGCATAAATGTATCTCATATTCCCTTTTTTTAGCTATATGTTCAATAAAACTTTTGGCATATACAGCCCCACTCGCTCCCGTAATACCTATAAATATTCTTTTCATATATACCCTATAGTAATATATCTATTGACGTAAATATAAAAACTGTCAAGCTTATATAAGCATTCATATTAAAAAAAGCTACATTGAGTTTTGAGAGATTATCAATTTTCACTAAAGAATGTTCATAAAACATTATCAATCCAATAAGAATAATACCCGTTAAATAAATATATCCTAAGTCATAGTAAAATTTTATATATGTAAATGTAATAAATGCCACCAGATGAAATATCCTGGATAAATATAACGCATTTTTGATACCTAAATAACTTGGTAAAGAATACAACCCATATGCCTTATCAAACTTAACATCTTCTATAGCATATAGTATATCAAAACCGGCAACCCAAAAGAGAACCCCTATGCCCAACAAAATTATTCCTGTATCGAAAACACCAGCAATAGCCACCCAGGCTCCTACTGGTGCCAGTCCTAAAGATACTCCCAGGATCAAATGGCTTAAAAAGGTGAATCTTTTTGAGTAGGCATATATAATAAAGATTATTACAGGAATGGGAGATAATATAAAACAGAAAATATTCAGCGCATAAGTTGCATATTCATATATAAAAAATGATATGAGTATATATATTAGTGCCTCTGCTTTACTGATTTTGCCTGCAGGAATTTCCCTTGCTGAAGTTCTAGGGTTGTTAAGATCTATCTCTGCATCTACAACCCTATTAACTCCCATAGCAAATGTCCTGGCCGCAACCATGGCAACAATAATCCAAAAAATCTTTGCAACTGGAGGAATACCTCCGGCTGCCAAAATCATGCCGGTTAAAGCAAACGGCATAGCAAATAGTGAGTGTTCAATCTTTATCATACGTAAAAAAATTGATATTTTACCAAACATTAATCGCTCTCTATAATATCTATAAAAGATCTGGCAAAATCATCGCTGTCATTGAGGCTTTTGATCCGTAAGATATTGAGTCCTTTTTTTTGTGCGTTATTTATATATACTTCATCCAATTCCATAAGTGTTTCTATATGATCTGACACAAAAGAGATAGGAACAACAATAATATTGTCAATTTTTTCAGTATGTAGTCTGTCAATTACTTCTGGCACTGAAGGTCCCAACCATTTTATAAATTTTGTTTTACTCTGATACCCGATGCTATGGGAGCCTGGTTTTACCATATCCAAAATAATTTTTATATGATTTTCTATATGTTTATTGTAAAGATCCCCTTTAGTTGCTGTATATAAAGGCAATGAATGAGCAGAAAATAGGATATGACATCTATCAATACTTTTTCCCAATAAATCAGCCATTTCCAGAATTCTATCCTTCAAACATTTGTTATAACAAGAGTTGTTATACCAATAATTAACTATCTTAATTTTTTTTGCGGGAGGTGAAATGTTAATAGCATTAAAAAATCTTTTGAAGCAGATTCCGCTGGTTGTATAAGAATATTGTGGATACAAAGTAGTAACAAAAATTTTATTATAACCAAACTGCAGAAGTTCAGGCGCATTATCTTCAATAAAGGGAGCAGAATAACAAAAACCTACTTTTACATCTAGCGTCCCAGAGTTATTCTCTCTATACAAATTTTCAATTTTGCTGGCAAGTTTATATAATATACTAATCTGCGGTGAGCATCCACCAAACCTTTTATAAAATGGACGAATTTTTTTGACTCTAATCTTTGAAATTATTTTTGCCACTATATTCTGCAGTGTCCCTCCTATTTTAAAATTGATGAGTTGTCTATCGGAAAAAAGCTTGTATAAAAATGGCTCTATTCCTTCAAGCGAAGACGGTCCACCCATATACATAATATAAAGCAGTTTTTTATCTTGCACTTTTCTTCTTCACAAATCTTACTAACTCTTTTATCGAATCCACCGGTGTCTCAGGATAAACACCATGGCCAAGATTAAAAATATGGCCTTTTATATCTTTTGCATCTTCTAGTATTCCTGAAGCATGATATTTTATTATATCTACATCAGCTAGCAAAATAGCAGGATCCAAATTGCCCTGCAAGACAAACCTACTATCAAGCCTCTTATTGGCTTCAGAGATATCTATCCCCCAATCTACCCCTATAGCGCTACACGTTAGTTTTTTAATAACCTCCAAATAATTTGAAACACCTCTCACAAAATATACGGTAAATGCACCTTTCAAATTATCCATAATATATTTAACATAAGGAAATACATAACGAGAATAGTCCTTAGGAGCAAGTATCCCTCCCCAGGTATCGAACAACTGAACAACACTGCATCCGTGATCTATCTGTGCCTGCAAATATTTCAAAACACAATCAGTCAATTTATTCATCAACATACTATATCCTTTTTCATCACCATACATAAATTTTTTAATCTCAAGAAAATTCTTACTTCCTCCTCCCTCAACCATATAGCATGCCAATGTAAACGGTGCCCCCGCAAAACCAATAAGTGGTACTTTTAACTTGCTAACCAAAATATCTATAGTTTCATAAACAAAGGAGACATCCTCTTCCGGCGCTATATCGCCAAGATTATTGACCTGTTGTATATTTCTTATGGGATCTAGTATTACAGGTGATGGATCAAAGACAATATTCACTCCTAATGCCTCAATAGGTATTAAAATATCGGAAAATAAAATAGCCGCATCTACCCCTAATATATCAACAGGTTGAATAGTTACCTCTGCCGCTAGATCTGGAGTTTTACATAAGCTTAAAAAATCTATTTTCTCCCTTATCTGTTTGTATTCTGATAAAGATCTACCTGCCTGTCTCATAAACCAAACAGGTGTTCTTTCTGTTTTTTCACCACTCAAGGTTCTTAAAAGTAAGTCATTTATTTTCATTGCACTTCCTTTAACCAATTTTTCCTGTATAAGGTCTTACTACTATTACATCTATAATAATTTATCAATTGAAAAATTGAAATAAGCTGGTATTATGTCATAATAAAATAGGCTAATGGGAGAAAAATTATGGGATATAATGTACTTGTTACTGAGACTATATCTGAAAAAGGGTTAAGTATTCTTGAAAATGATAAAAATATACATTTGGATATTATAAAGGGTATGACGGAAAATGAATTAAAAAATATTATATCTGATTATGATGCAATCATAACGAGAAGTGGAACCAGAATCACCAGCGACCTATTAGAAAACCCAGGGAGACTTAAAATTATAGGTAGAGCTGGAGTAGGACTGGATAATATCGATATAGAAGCAGCAAGCAGAAAAGGGATAATCGTTATGAATGCTCCAACAGGTAACACCATCGCAGCAACAGAGCTTACTATGGGGCATATATTATCTGCTGCAAGAAAAATACCTGAAGCTAATAATTCCTTACTGGAAGGTAAATGGGATAGAAAAAAATTTCTTGGTATACAACTATACGAAAAAACACTAGGGATAGTGGGTCTTGGAAGAATCGGAAGCAATGTTGCACTTCGAGCAAAAGCTTTTGATATGGATATAGTAGCATACGATCCCTACATAAAAAGAACTAAAGCAGATGCCCTTGGTGTCAGATTAATTGATAAGTTTGAAGATCTTTTAGCAATTTCTGATATTGTAACATTTCATACCCCTCTTACTAACGAAACATATAAAATGTTGTCAGATAAAGAGATGAAATTTATGAAAGACGGCGCTATAGTCATAAATTGCGCCAGAGGTGGTATTATTGATGAAGATGGTCTTTTAAAAGCATTGAACTCAGGAAAACTGTTTGCCGCTGGTATAGATGTTTTTGAAAAAGAACCACCAAAAGATAATCCACTATTGAAAGTCAACAATGTTTTTTTTACCCCTCACATAGGAGCAAATACATTCGAAGGACAAAAGAGCGTTGCCGTTATAATTGCGGAACAGGTTTTGAGTGCTCTTAAAGGTGAAAACTATATTAATGCTGTTAATATACCATTTATAAAATCACAACTTTCAACGTATCACAGGCTATATTTTGAACTAATAGAAAAAATAGGTAAATTGGCTGCGCAGGTGATAAAAGGACGGATTGAAAAAATTGAAATAAATTTAATCGGGAGACATTTTGAAGAAGATATAAATGAACCTGTATTCGATAGGCCTTTAAATTACCAACCTTTTACTATTGCCGGGATAAAAGGATTTCTTGAAGTAATATTAAAGGATTCGGTCACGTACATGAGTGCCCCATATCTCGCCCAAGATCGGAATATTACAATATCAGAGACTAAAGATAAACAACTTGAAGAATACAACAATCTTATTATGATGAAAATCAAAACAGATACAGAAGAAAAAGAGATCGGGGGAACAGTGTTAAGTGACCAGGTGGGAAGATTGACTGTTCTTGATAAATTTCATCTGGATATTATACCTCAGGGGATATTTTTATATTTTAGGAACTATGATAAACCCGGAGTAATCGGAAAAGTGGGAACAATACTTGGTAATAATAGTATAAATATTGCAGGATTTGGATTATCAAGACAGAATGAAGGAAAGGCTATGGGGTTTGTATCCGTTGACAATTCTATAACCAAAAAAACATTGGATGAGATCTTGAATATTAATGGTATTATAGAAGCAAAAACTATAAAATTTTAATTGGGTATAATGAATTTAATCAATATAGAAACCCAGAACAGAGAAGAATTAATCGATATTACTCATAGAGTAGTTTTGGAGATAAATAAGAATATGTGGTCAGATGGTCTTCTTTCCCTATATACACCACATACTACCACAGCTATAACTATTAATGAAAATGCCGACCCATCAGTTCAAAATGATATATCAGTATTTTTAAGTAGATTGGTCCCAATAAGTAGATATTTCACTCATATGGAGGGAAATGCAGACGCCCACATTAAATCTTCTATTATTGGATGCTCAGCACAGATAATTGTGGAAAATAATGCTCCTGTGCTTGGAACCTGGCAAGGAATATTTTTCTGTGAATTTGATGGACCAAGAAAAAGAAAATTATATCTAAAGTTTTTTAAAAATATAGATTAATCCATTTCATTTATATAAAATGATTAAATTTTTTGTATATATTTTAATATATCCCATGCAGTCAGTTATTTTTACTTGATTGGAGCTCACTTGGTAGTTATAGTTATAAAAATCTCGGCACAAAAAACATGTAAACTACTCTCTGCTTAAAATAGTTTTAAAATGCAATATCTTCAATAGGTCTTAAAAACAGGAGATGTCTGTGACAACCAATATCTTTAAAATAATGCTTTTATTAATACTTCTCCCGTATGTTATCTTGCCCGATATTGTTTTAGCTGAACAGGATGAAGACATATATTTTTATCTGTACAAAAGCAATATCCCTAACGTATCCACAAAAATGTTGTTTCCCGATTTCTGGATTAATAATACCAATAACCCTAAAAATTTATTATATAATGAGAATGATATTGTTGCATATAACAGATCAAATATAGAAAATTGCCCCGTAGTGGTTGATCTGGAATATTATAAAGAGTATTTTTCAAAGGCAGAAATCGTCAACATGATCTCCGCTGTCAGTAAACCATCGAAAAATAAAAGATATGATGCCAACGGCAGACAATACACACCGAAGGATTATGATAAATTGAACAACAATCTTAACTTTAACTTTTTGGATGAAATAAACAAGATTATATATGGTTTTAGTGTAAGAAGAACTGAGATGAGAACCTATCCTACATATGAAAGGTTATTTAGCTCCCCTGACTCTACAGAGTATGATAGATTTATGGAAACAGCCGTTTACCTTGCAGAACCGTTGATCATCTTATCAATAAGTAAAGATCAGCAGTGGTATTTCGCACAAATGTACAATTATCGCGCATGGATACCTGTAAAAGATGTTGCCATTGCTGAAAAAAAAGAATTTATGCAGTTTATAAAGAGCAAACCTTTTCTGATTGTAACCGACAAAAATATTTACACAAATTATAACCCTGCCAATGAAAAGGTTTCAGAAATAAAAGTTGATATGGGAGTAAAGCTCCCCCTTGCTTTCCAGGATGAAATAAATGACTATACCGGTGCTCAGAGCACTTCAGGTAATTTTGTCGTAAAATTGCCAACCAGAGATAAAGCAGGGAAACTGGTAATCTATATGGCATTAATTCCAATTACAAAAGATGTACACGTTGGATATCTCCCATACACCATAGAAAATATCATAAAACAATCTTTTAAACTACAGGGGGAACGATACGGATGGGGAGGTACGCACAATGGGAGAGACTGTTCCTCGTTTTTAATGGATATTTTTAGAACAATGGGCATAAAACTCCCCAGAAATTCATCAGAACAGGGAAAATTGGCATCAGGCATTTACTACGAGATGTCTGAAGATATGACATTAGATGAAAGAGAAACCATATTAGATAAGCTAGATATAGGGGCAGGATTGTTTATGAGCGGTCATGCAATGTTATATTTAGGAAAATACCATAATACATACTATGCAATACATGACTTTTCGGGATTTCATAAAAAAAAGCAAAATGGGCAATTTGATTATTATTCTGTCCTTGAAGTTGCCGTGGCGCCTCTTAGCATTTATACCTCCAAGGAGAGTACTTTTCTAGAGGCATTGTATGGAGCCCGCTTATTTTACTTAAACAGATGATTTATAAGGGCAGGAATATGTTAGTATAGATGATATTAACTGTATTTGCTTTAACTTATTGAGGTGGAAATTTTGAAAATTATTGATATTAAAACAAGTTTGATTTCCGTACCGTTAAAAAAACCGTTTAAAACAGCATTACGAACAGCGTATAGTATAGAAAATATACTTGTTGAGGTGATAACAGACTCAGGAAATACGGGTTATGGAGAAGCCCCTCCAACAGGTGTCATCACCGGTGATACAACTCTGGGAATTATCGGAGCTATTAAAGAAAACATAAAGCCCCAATTGACCGGATTGAAAATCGAAAATATTGAAGAAATCATGATTAAACTGAATAATTCTATAGTTAGAAATACCAGTGCAAAAGCTGCGGTAGATATAGCCATTTATGATTTATACGGCCAACTGTATAATGCTTCTATTTATAAGTTATTTGGAGCTTATAAAAAGGAGATTATAACTGATCTAACCATTAGTGTAAACAGTCCTGAAGAGATGGCAAAAGATAGTTTAGACGCCGTTGACAGCGGTTATAATATTTTAAAAATTAAAGTTGGCAAAGATGCTAAGATTGATTTTCAAAGAATAAAGGCAATAAGAAAAGTTGTAGGTTCAAAAATAAAGCTTAGAATAGATGCTAATCAGGGTTGGAGCTGTAAAGAAGCAATAAATATCTTAAGAAAAATGGAAGATGCAGGATTGGATATTGAACTTGTTGAACAACCCGTTCGGGCAGATGATATAGAAGGGCTTAAAAAAATTACTGATAATGTTTATATCCCTGTTGTGGCAGATGAAACTGTTTTTTCTCCCCATGATGCATTAAATGTCATGCAAAAGAGAGCCGTTGACATGATTAATATTAAACTTATAAAAACAGGAGGTTTATACAACGCTTTAAAAATCTGTTCTATGGCGGAAACATATGGAATAAAATGCATGATCGGCTCCATGTTGGAAACTAAGATCAGCGTCACCGCCGCCGCGCATCTGGCAGCAGCTAAAAGCGTCATTACAAAAGTAGACCTGGACAGTCCTATGCTATGTACTTATGATCCCGTTTCAGGCGGAATTTTATACAACAATTGCAAAATAACTATAAATGAGGATCCAGGATTTGGTTTTGGTAAAATTGACCCTGTTGCTCTTAAATAATTTAAGTAACATGCTAAAGAAATAGCTCTTCAGGAACCAATAAAGTCAAGTTCTAATATCATTTATATAAGCAAAATCAAGTTGCCTGCTTACCGTATAACAGTTTATATCTGTGGTTTCTTAGGTATAAACTATATTATATAGTTTAAAATTGTTATCCCCAGATAAAGACCTAACAGCAGTATAGCAAAAAAACGATTAAAATATTCTTTGGAGAAGATAACACCAAGCCTAAAAATCAATAATATCAACAGCATAGAAGGAAATAAGGTGATAAAAAATATAGGACCAGCTATAAGACCATCTTTTGTCACAGCAGCGGCAGTTCCTGCGACAAAAAGTACATTAAGAATGTCTGCACCAATAATATTGCCCAAAGCAATTTCGCCATGACCTCTTCTCACAGAAACAATAGCCGTAGCCAGTTCAGGAACAGAAGTCCCAAAAGCCACCAAGGTTGCAGCTATTATAGATGTTGGTATATGCATTCTATGAGCCGTTTCCACAACAGCAGGTATCATTATTTCAGCTGAAACGACTACAAGCAGTATTCCTAGAATAAGTTTAATTAGAACAATAGTATTGCCTGAACCTTTGTGGTTGTTATTGTTATTAAAATTATTATCAGGGGTTCCCCCCCTTGCCCAGACATATGATAATCCAAGATAAAAAAATAATAATATAACAAATATGAAGCCTATATATCTGGGTAACACGCCCCCAGAGTTAAAAATATCCCCAATGTTTGTGTAAGGAACACAGGATAATATTAAGATAATGCCACATCCCAATTGAATCAGTCCCTGTTTATTCACCAATTTTCTATCAAGTGGAAGTGGAGCTAGAATTGCCACAAGACCCAATATAAGCCCTGTGTCACAAATAATAGAGCCAACCGCATTACCAAGAGCAAGCTCAGGTCTTCCCCTTATAGCCGATAAAACAGAAACAGCTGCTTCCGGTAATGTTGTCCCCAGGCTAATAATAGTTGCGCCTATCAATGTTTTGCTGATACCAAACTTTAGTGAAAGTACTACTGCCTCGCTAACAAGCAGATCTGCGCCTTTGCTTAGGGTATATATTGTAATAATTATTATAGCAATTAAGATGACAAAGGAGATTTCTGCAAAATAGGAAAGTAATATACTTTCTAGCATTATTTACAAAATGTACAAGAGAGATTTCATTTTATATAGCAACATTTTTTAATCATATACGATACATAGATTAAAATATTTACTATTTTAATCTTCAGAAGACCATATTTATTGGTTAACCTTGTGAAAAATGGGCCTCTATTTATTTCCACCAGATAATTTATCTTTGATTATTGAACCCAGGTTAAAGGTACTTTTATCATCTTCATACTGTCTTAAATATTCACTCACATTTTTCATTTCAGAATCGTTGTCATATGCTTTCACAGACAAATAAACAATCTTCTTCTTAAAATCAAATTTATGAACCAAGGATTTTATGATGTCACCTTGCTTGTATATATCTGCAGGACGTCCTCTTTTTTCTCCGAATTCTTCTTTATTAATGATACCTTTTATATCTCCAGGGAGTATAACTTCTATATGATCAGCTAAAACTTTTTCAACTTCAGAAGATACTAACTTATTCATGGGAAACGTTTCCTTTATATTATCCCATGGATTTGGCTCAAGCTGCTTAATACCTAAACTTATTCTTTCTCTTTTAACATCGATTTTTAAAACCTTGGCATCTACGATATCACCTTTCTTAAAGTCCTCTATGATATTCTCACCATCATCATCCCATGCAATATCAATTTTCTTTATAAGACCATCAATTTCTTCACCAAAATTAATAAAAAGGCCAAAATCTTTAACCAAAACTACTTTACCCTTTACAAATGATCCTGCTTTATATTTTTTCCATATATTTTCCCATGGATTTTCCGTAAGTAATTTAACAGACATAACAATATATTTATCCTTATTGTCATACTCAAGGACCTGACCTTCTACAACATCACCCTTTTCTATTTTAACAGAAGAATGTTTAAACCAGCTTATTTCACCTTCCGGAATTAATCCATCTATACCAGACTCAATTACAACTACGTATCCCTTTCTCTTTCTTGTAACAACAGTGCCTTTTACTTTACTACCAACCGGATATTTTGTATCCACTGAAAACCATGGGTCGGGATCTTTATGCTTAAGGCTCACTTCCAGCTTCTGTTGATCTTTGTCCACATTAAGAACAACAACCTCTAGCATATCATCTATATCAATAAACTGTGCCGGATTTTTTACAATACCCCAGTTTATATTATTCTTATATAAAAACCCCTCAACATATCCAAAATTAATAAAAGCTCCATAATCTTTTAACGTTTTTACTTTTCCCTTTAGCAAATCCCCTTCTTTAATTTTATTAAAGAATTCTTCTCTCTTTTTTCTATCATCTTCTTCCAAATATAAACGCCTTGAGGCCAAAAAATTTTTATAATCACTATTTGTTTTTAACACCTTACATTTAAAAGATTTCCCGATATAATACTTATGCTCTTTAATCTTATGCCTTTGATGCATATGGTCTTCCAATATAAAAGCACCTATCTCACCGCAATTACCCAGAAAACCTTTATCGATTTTTTCTCTAATCGTAACATTAACTGGAACATTATTTTTTAATTTATCTTCTATCTCTTTAAACTCTTTGTCAATCCTTAAGCCTTTGGCAGATAGACTTATATAGTCACCTGAATGCGAAATATTTTTTACAACAGCATCAACCTCATCATTCAAGCCTATAATAAGAGCCCCTTCCTTTTCAAATTCTGTTCTTGGTATTCGTCCTTCCGTCTTATATCCAATATTTAACAAGACATCATTATTATTGATTTGTATTACAGTTCCCTTTACGATGGAGCCCTGAGATAAAGCATTTAATGATTTTTCTACAAAAGACTCAAAATCACCCATCATATTTTCACTTTGGTTACCTTCATTTCCTAGCATTATCTACCTCTTTAATAAAATCTATAACCTCGCGGATTAGATAATCCGGAGTACTTGCTCCCGCTGTGATACCCACATTATATATATTTTTAAAATATTCAACACTTAATTCATCTTTTGTTTCAATATGAAATGTTTTCTTACAAATATTTTTACAGATATTATATAATCTTGTCGTATTAGCACTATTTTTGCCTCCCACCACGAGCATAAGATCAACTGTTTCTGCCATATTTTTTGTCGCTTTTTGTCTGAGTTTAGTGGCATTGCATATGGTATTATAAATCTTAATACTTTTACATTTATTCCTGATTATTGACTCTATTTCATGGAATATTTTATCATCTTGTGTCGTTTGCGCTGTAAAACCATATTTTTCTCTGAAAGGTAATTCTTCTGCTTCTTTTATATTTGTCACTATGAAATACTCACCTTCAATATAACTCACTATCCCCTCAATTTCGGGGTGATCCTTCTCTCCAAAGACAACTACTGTGTACTCGTCCAAACTTAATTTTCTAGCAGATTCATGTGCTTTTTTAACAAAGGGGCAGGTTGCATCAACAACTACAATTTCCTTTTTTGAAAGCATATTGTATAATTCATTGTTAATCCCATGGGATCTTATTACTACAGTTTCATTCTTTTTTATTTTATTTATATCCTCTTTTACAGATATCCCTTTTTTAGCAAAATTATCCACAACCTGAGGATTATGAATAATTGGACCCAGTGTTGAAACACTGGAACTGGATATGCTCGTTTTTTCTACCAATCCTATAGCTCTTTCCACACCGAAACAAAAACCCGCATGATCAGCTACATATATTTTCATTATTCTTCAATTTTGCATTTATTATTTCTGAAATAGTTAAAACCACTTCTTCTATGGTAGAATCTGTAGAATCCACCAGTAACATACTCTCTGTTTTTTTTAGTGGAGCTATCTTTCTATTCATATCATAATTATCTCTTCTCTCCATATCTTCCAACACTTTTTTATAAGAGGTATCTATTTTTTTTTCCTTCCACTCTTTATATCGTCTGTGCGCTCTAACTTCTACAGTTGCAACAAGGAAAATCTTAACTTCGGCATCTGGTATAATTATTGACCCTATATCTCTTCCTTCCATCACGCAGTTAATTGATTTAGCTATTTTTTGCTGTTTAATTTTTAAAATAGATCTTATTCCCGACATCGCAGAAATTTTACTTACAACAGAGGTAACTTCGGGAGTCCTTATATTATCTGAAAGCGTCAGTTCATCATCATTGTCTTTCACCACTAAAAGCTGTTTTTCACCTTTTTTCATAAAATTAAAGGAGCTACGATTAATTTTCTCTATAAAACTGTCGTTATCCAACTTATAATTCAAGTAAATATAGGCACATGCTCTGTACATAGCGCCTGTGTCTATGTAAACAAAACCAAAGTTCCTGGCGACCATCTTAGACACAGTACTCTTGCCGCTTCCAGATGGTCCATCAATTGCCACTCTTGTCAACATTATTCCTCTATTTCAGCAAAAGTTTCCATAAATGTGGGAAAAGAAATATTCATACAACTGATATCATCTAAGAAAATATCTTGCCCAAATTTTTTAGCAATGATAGTATTGATAATTGCTATCCTATGATCTTTAAAAGACTTTAATATGCATTTCTTATTGATTGTTTTAAGGGGAAACACTTTCAACCCGTCATTGTACTCATGAACCTCTGCGCCAAGCTGTTTCAAATTATATACAACAGCTCCAATCCTGTCAGATTCCTTAAATCTTAACTCAGATGCTCCTCTTATCTCAATAGGAGATGCAGCAAAAAGTCCAAGGTAAGCAATAATAGGCAATTCATCAATCACATTGGGTATTACTTTACCAGAAATAAGACCGCCTTTGATATCCTGGGAACCTATAAATATGTTCCCATAGGGTTCACCATTATTATTATCAATAGAGTATTCAATTTTCACTCCCAGATCTTTCAGAACATTTATAAATCCTATCCTTGAAGGATTTAAACCACAGTTTTTTATTGTAACTTTACTTTTTTCAAATATTAGAGTAGCAAATATGAAAAAAGCAGCCGACGAAAAATCCCCAGGTACCATAAAATCACCTGCTTCTAATGTTGATCCTCCTTGTATTATAATATGATCATCATTGATATTGATGCTATCACTGCATAGTTGCAATAAGACTTCCGTGTGATTTCTTGTTTTAATTTTTTCCACGTATGTTGTAGCGGCTTCAAGTTGAAGTGATGCAAGTATAATCGCACTTTTTACCTGCGCACTGTGTGTTTCCTGAAAAATTGTGGAGGATTTCATTGTAGAAGGCATTATAGTAATAGGGAGCTTTGTATCAGAATATCTCCCACTAATTAAAGCACCCATTTTTTTCAATGGGTCTATAACCCTTTTCATTGGTCTTTCCCTGAGCGAACTATCACCTGTCAAAACATAATATTTCCTGGTAGGGGTAAAAAGGCCAGTCAACAATCTTGCCGTTGTGCCAGAATTGCCACAGTCTATAATGTTCTCAGGTTCCTTAAAAAGACGATAACCCTTGGAGGTAATTTCGATTAAATTCTTAGAGCGCCTTAGATCTATCCCCAATGAAGACACCGCCTCCATAGTAGCTTTTGTATCAAGAGAAATCAAAGGGTTTGTTACCCTTGAAGTACCTTCAGCCATCGCAGAAATTATTAGAGAGCGATGGGTTATTGACTTATCAGGGGGTGCTTTTACTTCCCCATTTAAAGATTTTATTTTATCAAAACTGATCATCCGAGCATTCTTCGTATTTTACTTATTGCAGATATTTTATCATATATTTCGTCTTGGTTTTCTTCTTCTAAAAGAGTTTTCCAGTTTCCCAATAGATAAATATAGTCATTTATAAGTGATACCATATTAGCTCTATTATCAGCAAAAATATCAGACCACATGGCAGGATTACTGGCAGCTATCCTTGTGAAATCCTTAAATCCTGCCCCGCTAAAATCAAGAGATTTCTTATCAGTATTATTTAATAGTTCTACTAATGTGAAAGCAATAAGGTGGGGCATATGACTGTTAAGCGCAAATATCATATCATGTTTATTTGCTTCCATAAAAACCACTCTCATTCCTATCATTTCATGTATATCCTTTATATCTTTACGCAGCCCGTTATCTTTACCGGTTAAGATATGGAAAGATTGCTTTAAAATATTTTTATCTGCATGAATAAAACCTGAGGTTTCCTTCCCGGCAATAGGATGACCTCCACAATAATTAATATTATATTCATCGGCTGCGCTTTGAAGTGAAGCTTTTGTGCTTGATGCATCCGTTATGGGGGTAGTAATACCTCTTTTCCCTAACTCTTTAATAAGTTTTATTGCGCTAAAAACCGGAATACATATATAGATAAGATCTAAGGGGAAGTCTAAAAATTCGTCCAAAGAATCGGTAAGTCCTTCAAATAAACTGGAATCCACAGATAAAGACAATGCATCTGCAGATTTATCTAATCCATATATCAGATAGCCTTTTTCTTTAAAAGCATAGGCAAATGAACCTCCAATAAGGCCAAGGCCAATCATACCAATAGTTCTTATATTATCACTCATTTATACTCTTACCTAAGACTCCTGATATCATTTTTATTCTTTCCATCAAAATATTAAAATCCTCGGGTATTATTGACTGATCACCATCACTCACTGCGTCTGCAGGATTTGTATGCACTTCTACCATAAGTCCATCTGCTCCTGCTGCTATAGCAGCCTGAGACATTGGTAATATGCAATCCCTCCTTCCTGTTCCATGGCTGGGGTCTACAATTATGGGAAGGTAGGTATTATTTTTGATAATAGGGATAGATGATAAATCAAGAACATTTCTTGTCTCTGTATCAAAACTTCTTATACCTCTCTCACATAATATGATATCATAAGAGCCTTCAGAAGCGATATATTCAGCTGCCATCAGGAATTCCTTTATCGTTGCGCAAAGTCCGCGTTTTAGCAGAACTGGCATTTTATTCTTGCCTACTTCCTTCAGTAATCTAAAATTTTGCATATTTCTTGCCCCAAGTTGAATAATATCAGTATATTTAGATACCAGTTCTATATCCCTTGGATCCATCAATTCTGTAACTACAAGCATACCAAAGTGATCGGCCACCTCTCTGAGATATTTCAAACCTTCTTCCCCAAGTCCCTGAAAAGAATAGGGAGATGTTCTAGGTTTAAATGCTCCTCCTCTTAAAATTCTTGCACCCACCTTATGAACATGTTCGGCAATCTCAAAAAGCATCTCTCTACTTTCGACTGAACATGGACCTGCCATAACCCCAACAAAATTTCCACCTATTTTTATACCTTTAATATCAATGGTGCTATTTTCATTTTTAAAATCTTTGCTAATAATTTTATATGGTTTAACTATGGGAACAACTCTCTCCACACCACCCCATGAAGATAAAGCTTTATCTCTCAGTTTTCTTTCATCACCTATAGCTCCTACCAGGGTTCTTTCAACCCCTTCAGATAGATGTATACTAAAACCATACCCTTTTAATTTTGATACAATAAGCTCCTTCTGCTCTTCAGTCACATCAGGTTTAAGAATAATAATCATCATTAATTCTCCATTACTTTCTTTAATTTATTGATTAATTGTTCATTTTCATACATTGTATCGATAGTTATTCTTAAATACTTATCCAACTCCCCTCCAAAATACCTGACTATTATCCCTTCTTTTAGCAGCTTTTCGGAAATCATCTTAGCATTATCTATTTCTAATAAAATAAAATTAGCCTGAGTTTCAATAAAATTAAGATTCAGCTTTTTAAATTCCTTATATAAGTAGGTTTTCCCCATTCTATTCGTTTTAATGGTTTCTCTCACAAACTGAACATCGTCCAGAGCGGCTGCGGCAGCTATCTGACCAAGGCTATTAACATTAAAAGGCTGTCTAACTCTACTTAACATGCCTATAGCCTCTTTATGACCAAAACCATAACCTACCCTCAAACCAGCAAGACCATAGACTTTAGAGAATGTTCTCAAAGATATTATATTGGGAAACTCACGATAAAGGGATAAGCTGTCAGGAAAATCATTTGCATCTACAAATTCTATATAGGCTTCATCAAGGACAACTATTTTATCCTCACTAATTCTTGATAAAAAATCCAATAATTCCTTTTTTGTAAAATATGTCCCTGTAGGATTATTAGGATTACAAAGAAATATTACCCTGGTAGAAGGCTTAACCTTATCAGCTAAAACACGCAAATCAAAAGAAAAACCTTTTTTTAGATTAACCCATTCGCAATAAGTCCCTGCCGCCTGAGCTATCAAACCATACACTGAAAAAGAAGGGGAAACAGACATGACGTGTTCACCTTGTTTCACAAAAGCTCTTATTATAAATTCAATGATCTCATTGGAACCATTTCCAAATATAACTTCATCTTGGCTGATACCTAATTTTCTAGAAAGTTTCTCCCTCAAAAAATGCGCATCTCCAATAGGGTATATATGGATATCTTCTAATACTTCCTTAACAGCTCTCTTTGCCATGGGAGATGCCCCTAAAGGATTCTCATTCGCTGTCATCTTATTTATACGCAATAAACCCAGGTTTTCTACCAACTTTTTTAATGGTAAAATAGTCCCGTACGGTTTTATGGAAGCTATATTTTCTCCAGCTATTTTTTTATAATCTATCATATAATCCCCCTAGGATAAGACCCTAAAATCTTTAAAAAAGATACATTCTTTGAAAAGTTGTCAAGGGCGTTCTTTATCCTATTATCTTCGAGATGCCCGTCTATATCAACAAAAAAAATATAATCCCATGCTTTACGTTTTGATGGTCTAGACTCAATTTTAGTAAGATTAATATCATCTTCTGCAAAAGGAGTCAAAGCTTTAAACAAAGAACCTGAAGTATGCATTACAGAAAACATAATTGATGTTTTATCATTTCCGGTTCTTGCTGACTTAATATTCCCGATCACAAGAAACCTTGTGAAATTATGCCTATAATCTTCTATGTTTCTCTCGACAATCCTAAGGTTATAGAGGATCTCTGCAGCTTCCGATGAAATAGCTGCTGCTGAAAAATCTTTAGATGCTATTTCGGCTGCCCTTGCAGTTGATGGAGATTCTACAATAGTGACATCAATACCCTTTTTACTCAACCACCCCTTACATTGCGCAATAGCTTGAGGATGAGAATAGATAGTTTTAATATCCTCACTTTTGCCACTTTTATTCATCAGATTATGGTTCACTTCCGTAAAAACCTCACCACATATAGTCAATGTAGAATCCATAAACATATCTATAGTATGGTTTACTATACCTTCCAAAGAATTCTCAATAGGGATAATACCAAAATCGCATCTTCTCTTTTCAACTTCACTGAACACTTCATCTATACTTCTCAAAGGTATAAGCTTCGCAGATAATCCAAAATTTTTTATCCCTGCAAGGTGCGTAAATGTTCCGGCAGGTCCTAAATAAGCAACTTTTTGAAGTTCTTCAAGAGATAATGAAGCAGAAATTATTTCTCGAAATACATTTCTTATAGCATCTGTAGGGAAAGGCCCAGTATTGCCAGCGCCTAACCTTTCAAATATTGACAATTCTCTGGAAGGAACATATAAGGGCTGTCCTGATCCTTTTTTAAGGTTCCCTATCTCTACAACTAAGCTTGCTCTTTTGTTTAAAAGTTCAAGTATCTCATCATCTATACCATCAATTGCCTGTCTGTACCTATCTATTTTTTTCATACAAACAAAATACCAAAAAAGGAGAAATAATCAACAGAAAAGACGCTTATATAAACAAAACTGTCTTTATAAAACTGTTATACGTGTATATATGCACCAGCATAGGTCTATGACATTATCTTGTTATGTAACTGATTGCTGAATTACATAATAAACAGATATAGTTTTTCCCACATACGTTTTCTACAAACATACTTGACCTTTTGTGGAAAGATTTCTATACTGTGACATAGTTTTATAAAGTTTGACACAATATTTCCATTACAATAATGAATAAATGACCCACAAAAGTGAAGTGGTGAAATTAATGCATAGGATTACAAAAAGATCTTTAAAAACAGATATTTTAGAATACAAGCTTTCTCTTCTTAAAAAAATCAATGATACCATTGGATATACTCACTTACAAGTATTGGGTACATAATAATATTGATATTTATCCACAAAATAGCTTACAGGACTTATGTAATGTGTAAAAAGGAATATAAGTGTAACATTAAAAAAATGAGCACGTTCCTTCTGTTTGTAATATTTTTTATTTTATTATTTAATGTAATGGTTTTTGCTTCTGATGAAAATGCAATAGTAAATGCAAAGAAATTTGGAATAATAACTCTCCTGCCCCCTTTTCTTGCTATTGCCCTTGCCTTTTGGACTAGGAATGTGGTTTTATCCCTCTTTATCGGTGTCTTTTCCGGAACATTTATCCTTGAACTGAATGGTTTTAATATCATAAGTGCTATAATAAGAGGCTATATAAAGCTTTGTAATGAAGCCCTTACATCTCTTTCTAATCCATGGAATGCTGGAATTATTCTGCAATGTCTTGCTATTGGAGGTATGATCGCACTCATCTCAAAAATGGGTGGAGCAAAAGCTATCGCAGAAATGTTATCCAAAAAAGCAAATACAGCTGCAAGCGCACAATTTGTAACATGGCTACTTGGTCTTCTGATATTTTTCGATGATTATGCCAACTCATTGACAGTAGGACCTATAATGCGTCCGGTTACAGACAAAATGAAAGTTTCAAGAGAAAAACTTGCATTCATCATAGATTCCACTGCTGCACCTATTTCAGGAATAGCACTTATATCCACCTGGATTGCTTTCGAGATAGGACTTATAAAAGACGGTTATAATGCAATCGGCATTGACGCTAGTGCATATACTGTTTTTGTGGGAACAATACCTTTCAGATTTTATAATATTTTAATACTTTTTTTTATAGTTTGTACTATTTTTTTTCTACGCGAATTTGGTCCTATGTACAAAGCTGAAATGAGGGCCAGAAGATTTGGAAAGGTTTTATCAGACAACGCCAAACCTATGATATCTGAAGAAGCCATACACCTTAGTTCAAACAAGAATCTTAAATCAAGTGTATGGTATGCCATAATCCCCCTGGGAGTTTTAATTATATCTGCATTTTTAGGCTTTTATTTCGATGGTTACAAAACAATAATGGGAGGAGAAGATATCTCAATGTTAGAAACTATCAAAAATTCTCCTTTATCATTTGAAGCGATATGGTCTGCCTTTGGAGCATCTAATGCTTCAATTGTTCTTTTCCAGGCAGCATTACTAGCAGGGATAGTGGCTTTATTTATCGCTATTTCCAAAAGAATTTTATCATTGGAAGAAGCTATAACAACCTGGATATTCGGTGTAAAGTCGCTCAATATCACAGCTGTAATATTGATACTTGCATGGTCATTGTCCAGTGTAATGAAGGAATTGGGTACAGCTTCTTATTTAGTAGCAGTATTCTCAGAAAAAATACCTATATTCATTCTACCATCGGTTGTGTTCTTATTCGGCGCTATCATATCATTTGCAACAGGCACTTCCTATGGCACAATGGGTATACTTATGCCTTTGACTATTCCATTAGCCTATACAATTAATCCGGAAAATACTTTTATGCTGATAAATATAAGCGCAGTACTCACAGGGGCTATATTCGGTGATCATTGCTCTCCCATCTCTGATACAACAATACTGTCTTCTATGGGATCAGCCTGTGACCATATTGATCACACAAAAACACAATTATTCTATGCTATGCCAGTTGCACTTATTGCAATAATATGTGGTTATATACCTGCAGGTTTAGGCATTTCCCTATTATATATCTTCCCATTAACATTTTTGTCAGTGGTATGTCTTGTATATTTTGTGGGCAAGCCTATGAAAATATAAATTTTTGTTTGATACAAAGGTAGTAATAATATTTCTATTAAAGCGTTTGCCTGTTAAAACATCTGATAAACAAGTAAAAAATTATCGGTTTATTAAATGAGGATGAAGAAAAAACCTTTACAGTTAAAAATAATTAAGTTAAACTTACGTTAGGTAAGCGTAGATAGAGGAGCAGACGAGCAAGTAAACTGTAGTTGCTAAGGAGAAGAACCTCCAATACCAACAGTGGAGAGTTTGTTTGCCGAAAGGATGTATTTGTTCTTGAACATATCCTTGGTGATGGTACAAAGCTCGTCACTGTCATTTTGAAACAGATGGAGCGCTATTTATGCAATGGAAATTTTTTCATTGCGTAAATAGCGCTCTTATATATTTAAAGAAGTAGTTAAGGATTGAAAATTAAAAGGAGGTAGTTTTTTGAAGACAACCATACGTATAAGAATGAGCATACATGATGCCCACTATGGAGGCAATCTTGTAGATGGAGCAAGAATTTTAAATCTTTTTGGAGATGTTGCAACAGAGCTTTTAGTACGCAATGATGGCGATGAAGGGCTTTTCAGAGCATATGACAACGTTGAATTTCTTGCTCCTGTGTACGCCGGAGATTTCATTGAAGCCACAGGAGAAATAGTGCAAGTAGGAAGCACATCAAGAAAAATGGTTTTTGAAGCCAAAAAAGTTATAATAATAAGACCTGACATAGGCGATTCAGCAGCAGAGGTTTTAAAACAACCTATTATTGTCTGTAGAGCCAATGGAACATGTGTAGTCCCAAAAGAAAAACAAAGATATTAAGAAAAAAGGTGTGGTAGTGGAAAAATTAATAATAACAGCTGCTATATGTGGGGCAGAGGTTACAAAAAAACAGAATCCAAATGTACCATATACAGTTGAAGAGGTCGCAAAAGAAGCGGAGTTAGCATATAATGCAGGAGCAAGCATCATACACCTTCATGTTCGTTATGATGATGGAACTCCCACACAGGGTAAAGAAAGGTTCAGAGAGTGCACATACTGTAGGTATAGATGCCATAATAAATATGAAAGGGTATGCAGGCCACTATGGACTTGAACGATATAAAATGATAGATGCCCATAATCTTGGAAGTCAAGTTCCCAATGAGGAATTTATC
>Ga0209633_10001492_pt1 | contig 23860 bp, 23 predicted proteins | sample Cruoilmetagenom1_FD_187290 | JGI IMG/M metagenome (GOLD analysis project Ga0209633, IMG submission 187290) | Oil polluted marine microbial communities from Coal Oil Point, Santa Barbara, California, USA - Sample 1 (SPAdes) (version 2) | ecosystem: Environmental > Aquatic > Marine > Oil seeps ...
TTGGCCACCCAAGTGCGGATAACAACTTCGCTGACCTCTGAGAGAGGTCAGCGCATCCATATCCGGCAGACAACTGACCCAGAGCCTTTTCATTATGAGATCCACAGGGCTTTGGGCCTACCTCCAAAGCCTCTGCGCACTAAATGGCTGAGGACATGAAAATATGTAGTGTCCATAAACGGGGGTTTTGTTCGTGGCAATGGTAAAGATGGGCTAAGATTGTCCGTAACAGGCGTGCCCCGAGTCCACCCACATATACCCTCCATGCTTTTATATCACCATCATGTACAGAATAGCGAGTGTAAGAAGTATATCGCTAAAGCCTATGATGAAGAAATTGCCACGAAACTAACCAGATTATCCTTCTGGTGTTAGTTGGAGCTTGTCAGTGAAATCATTGCCAGCAAGTTTGCGCAACAGACTCAATTCTGCAATAAATCCTCTTTCCTATCACTCACAGTTCAAAAAACAAGGCGTTCAATCCTGAATTACTCTGGTCTTTACTACAGCTCCTCCTGAAAAGAGACTTTTTCAGCAGCCTCCTAGAACTCTTCTAGACTTCTCCTGAGCTCACGCAGAATATCTTTTTGTTGTTGATTCAGGTTCCCGGGGGTGATCACTCTTACTGTCACCCTCAGGTCACCATAGTTCCCATTATCTACCCTGGGCATACCTTTCCCAGGGACGATGAATACCTCCCCACTTTGAGTGCCCGGAGGGATCACGAGATCGAGATCGTCTCCAAACATGGGTATCAGCACTTCATCCCCTAACGCTACCTGGGCAAAGTTCAGCGAGAGCTCACATACAAGGTCGTCTTCTCCCCGCTCAAATACCGGGTGTTTTTCAATCTGCACCTGGATGTACAGGTCTCCACATCTTCTCCTCCCCACCCCTCCCCCCTCACCAACCAGTTTTATGCGCGTCCCACTTTTTATCCCTCGAGGAATCGTAACTTCGACCTTACGCTTTTTTCGCCTCCACCCCCTCCCTTTACATTCAGTGCATGGTGAGGTAGTAATCCTGCCCCTTCCCTGGCACACCTTGCAGGTGGTCGAGCTCACGAATGAACCAAAGACCTCCCTTTTGACCTGCTTAATCCTACCCACTCCCTGGCAATCAGGACATACTTCAGATATCGCCCCTGGCTCACACCCTGTTCCACCACAAGCAGGGCATTCCTCAGCCCGCATCACCTCCACCTCTCTTTGAGCCCCAAAGTAGGCCTCCTTTAAAGAGATGGTGATACTCTTTTCCAGGTCGACACCCTTCTCACTACTAACACCGCCGAAGAAGGAATCAAACAGCGACCCCCATCCCGAGGAGATAGTCCCCTTTTTTATCCTCTCACGGTCATACTGATCTCTCTTTTGAGGATCTATGAGGGCCTGATAGGCTTCATTTATCCGCTTAAAACTATCTGAAGAAGCGTTAGCCGAGTTCTTATCCGGATGGTATTTTAGGGCCAATCTCCGAAAGGCACACCGTATGTCTTTCTCATCTGCCTGGCAGGATACCCCCAACACCTGATAGTAATCCCTAGACATACTGCTTTAATTATAGTTTTTTTTCAGCAATAGTTTAAAATTAGGTTAATGCAACTTTCTCTCATTGTGCCCACCTATAACGAGAAAGAGAACATCCTCCCCCTGGTGGAGAGGGTTCACCACTCCCTATCCAGTATAGACTACGAGCTTATCATCGTGGATGATGGCTCCCCTGATGGCACTGCCGAGGAGGTCAAAAGACTATCCTCCACCTATCCTTTAAGACTCATCGAGCGTAAGGAGAGGGGTCTGGCTTCAGCAGTGGTGCGCGGCTTTGAAGAGGCACAGGGTGAAGCTCTGGGAGTAATAGATGCTGACCTGCAGCACCCCCCGGAGATGATACCCCAGCTTCTAGCCGAGATAGATAAAGGGGCTGATGTAGCTATCGCCTCAAGATATGTCGCGGGGGGAGGGGTAGAGGATTGGGCAGCCAGCCGAAAGATTATATCCAAAGGGGCCACCCTCATCGCCCATCTTTCCCTTCCTTCCTTAAGAAAGGTAAAAGATCCCTTATCCGGTTTTTTCCTGTTCCGAAAGAAGATAGTGGAGGGTATAAACCTTGAGCCTCGAGGCTATAAGATCCTTCTGGAGGTTCTGGCCAGAAGCAAAGTTCAGGGAGTAGCCGAAGTTCCTTACACCTTCACCAAGCGGGAACGAGGAAAGAGCAAGATCAGTCTCAAGGAGGAGATAGATTACTTAAGGCAGGTAGTTGCCCTGGCCTTGAGCGAAGACTTATGGAGAAAGGCCATAAAGTTTGGCCTGGTGGGGATAAGCGGGATTGGGGTGAATGAGGGGCTTTTATTCCTGCTTACAGATACCGTGGGTCTCTCCGAATACATCTCTCCCATTCCCAGCATAGAGGCCTCTATTATTACTAATTTTATGTTGAATGATTTATGGACTTTTTCCGATAGAAGGGAAGGGAGTTGGCTTAGGCGTCTGGCAAAGTTCAATCTGACCATGGCCGCCGGGGCAGGCATAACCTATGGAGTGTACTCCCTGATCATCTCCCTCACCTCCATCCCCTATCTCATCGCCATGCTATTGGGGATCGTGGTGGGATTTGTGTGGAATTTTACCTTAAGCTTTATCTGGACCTGGAGAAAAAGACCTATACGAAAGGATGCCTGAGGGCGTGTATAACTTCGTCCACCTTCTTTTCTGCCTCTTCTGATCCTTGTTCAACACTATTCAACGCCTCATCTACCTTCTCCCTGAGCTTCCCATCCAGGTTGAGGATAGAAAGGTAGGAGCGAAGCCTCCTTTCTAGCCTGAACTTAAGCCTTTCCTTGACAGATAGGGATCGGTAGTGGGATATTATATCCAGCATTCGCTTCTTATCAGAAGGAAGCTGCCCCTCAATTTCGGGAAGAAGGTTAGCTATGTGGTCACTCGTAAGGTAAGAAGAACAATCGAGGTTTTCCAGAAAAAGGCCTATCTCCTCCACTATCTCATCCTCAGAGAGCTCCTCAAATTCCCCGGCGTTAAACCTCTGGTAGAGAAGAATGAAAGGAGAAATTATGAGCGATCGAAGTCTTATATAGTCGGGGTTTATCAAGTTTAACACTCTGGCTGTCTCCAGGGCGTGCTTTTCCGTCCACCTCCTCCCCCCCAACCCTGGCATCACATACTCGGAGAGAGATATCCCTGCCTCCACTACCTTTCTTCCCCCTTGAATGTGCTCCTCTGCCTGAACTCCCTTTTTCACCTCCGCGAGGACTTCATCGCACCCTGACTCCAGACCGACGTGTAGCCGGGAAAGCCCCGCCTCCCTGAGCTCGGAAAGTTCAGATAAAGACTTCTTCTGGCAGGTCTTTGACCGGGCATAACTGGTGATCCTCTGAATCTGGGGGAAGCTTTGTCTGAGATATGTTATCACTTCTAAAAGCTCCGGAGTGCGCATGATGAGGGTGTTAGCATCCTGGAGGAAGGCTGTTCGCTCCCCGGCGAGCATGAAGTTGGCCATGTTTATCAAGCTTTCTTTCGCCCTGATGTCCCCCTCATAGGCATGGTTTGACTGAACGATGGTCTGTATCACCGCCGAGTTCACCCTCCCTCCATACCCCAGCTTCCAGGAAGTCTCCTTTATTTCTTCTTTGACCAGGCATGCCTTATCTATATCCTCCTTTACTTCTGAGACGCTACGGTACTCAAAAGTACTGCCCTTATATACCGGGCAGAATTCACATTTATTCCAGGGACAGTTTCTGGTTACCCGAAGCAAAAGAGAAAGGTCCTGACCCTCTGATGGTGGGCGGATGGGTCCTATCTCGTAGGAATGGACTTCAGAAGACATTTCCCCTGGGCATGACGATTTGTCCTTCCTCCGGATCTCCTAACAGAATAAAGTTTCCATCAAGGTACAACTTCCCCACCAGGGCACAGGTCACCGCATCCAGCTCGTGGTGAGTAGACTTTTCCTCTATCCCTACCACCCCCATCTGTTTAAGATTATACCTTAAAAGCTTAACCCCTTTTTGCTTTCGAGGAATCCCCCATATATCTTGAGCTCCTCCAGGGTAGACCTCAACTACCGTAAGTCCCCTTTGCTCTAAGACCTTTTTCATCATCATCCCTCTTTGAGTTAAGCTTCGCATCGGTCCCAGGGTTAAGGGGAAAAATCTTATTTTAAGCTTAATTAAATCTCTATCACAATTTCTCAAGTGTCCTCTTCCCCGGCAAGGGCAATCATCCCTGAGGCAACACCGGCCTTTAGGGAGGCTTAAGGGAGCATCTATGGCCGTAAGCTCTGGTTTTTCTTCCACCGTGCTACCGATGATCTCTTCATCCTCTTTAAGAACCTTTGTTCTTATTCTATCCTCCTCCAGAACGCAAAAGCCCGTCTCTCGACGTGGGGAACCAGCCAGATCAATACCGATAATCTTCGCCATGCTTTATTCTATTGCTTGGAGTTGACTTTCTCCATCCTTTTGTTTATAAAATCCTCAGGTGTTTGTTAAAACTATTCTGCCCTCCGGGCTTCGTATCGTTACCCAGGATATACCCCAGGCAACTTCGGTGTGTGTAGCCATCTTCGTCGGCGTTGGTTCTCGATATGAGGGGGATGAGGAAGGGGGCATATCTCACTTCATAGAACACCTCTGTTTTAAGGGAACGCATAAAAGGCCTCACGCTCTGGACATCTCTCGGGCCATTGAGGGCGTAGGGGGTATCCTTAATGGAGGAACGGACAAGGAGCTTACCTGCTACTGGTGCAAGGTAGCCTCAAAACATTTCGCTGTAGCCCTGGATGTGATGTCAGACATCGTCGGAGATCCCTTGTTTAGCCGGGAGGATGTGGACAAGGAACGGGGAGTGATCATTGAGGAAACCAACATGATGCTGGATAATCCCCGGGAAAGGGTAAGCGAGCTTATGGACAATCTTCTCTTCCCCCACCATCCCCTAGGAAGAGAGATCATTGGAAAAAAGGAGGTAATATCCTCCCTTTCACGAGAGCAGATTGTCTCCTTTTTCTCCCGCCATTATCTCCAGAGCAACATTGTTATAGGTATAGCCGGAAATATACCACAAGGGACTGTGGATGAAGTAAAGAAAGCATGCTCGGGAAAGTGGGGTGACGGATATTCCTCATTTTTCCTTTCGGCAGACTTAAGCGAGGGCGGAAAAGTTAAGGTGGAAAAGAGAGATATAGAACAAGCCCACATCTGCCTGGGATTTCCGGGCATTTCCTTAAAGGATGAGGATAGGTTTGCCCTCAACCTTATGAACACTATCCTGGGGGAAGGGATGAGTTCCCATCTCTTCCAGAGTATAAGGGAAGATAAGGGGTTGGCTTATGATATCCGAAGCTCGGTGGATTACTTTGTGGATACCGGCTCCCTGGTAATCTACGCTGGGGTGAGCCCTACTTCTGCCAAAGGAGCTATATCTGCTATCAAGGATGAACTGGAAAAACTGAAAGATGGAGTTCAGGTAGAAGAATTGTCCCAGGCTCAGGAAAAGTATAAAGGAAGACTCGCGCTGCAACTGGAAGATACCCAGAGCATGGCTATTTTTCTTGCCCAACAGGAGCTCCTGCTGGGGGAAGTTTTAACCCCTCCCGACATCATGGCTCAAGTTAATCTTGTTTTACCTCAAGATATAAAACGAATGGCCCAGCGTATCCTTGACCTCGACCAGATGAGCCTGGCCTGTGTAGGGCCGGTGGAAGAAGATCTTGAGTTTTAGGTTCTGGCTTAAATCCTGATGTTAGTAGCCTCAGGATAGATGCTTCCTTCCTTCCTGTCCCTTTCCCTCCTGGCCAGCACCCTCAAGGCTACTATTATGGCATAAAGGTCAACCCCCCGGGGGCAATGAACCTTACAGTTGCGGCAGGAAGTACACATCCATATAGCTTTGGTGTGCGCAAGCTCCTCCTCCATTCCCAGTTGAACTAACCTGGTTATCTGGTTGGGGAGAAAGTAATCCTGGTAGGGAGCCATAGGGCATCCTGAGGAACACTTGCCGCACTGATAGCAAAGCAGGAGATTCTGACCACTTATCTCGTTTACCTTATGTATAAAATCAGTCCTCTCCTTAACCGGAGGTAGATCTACTCTCACCTTTTTAGCTCCTTGCCCATCATCAGACTTAATTTAGTTATCACGTTTCCCGGGGGCCATCCCACCCCCCCTCACCCTCAACCCCGGCGGAGATAAAATTACAACAGGTAGAACTTTCGAACTAGCTTCCAGTCTGACTATTTAACCCCGTAACTCTCGCTGGCCATAATTGTAGCAATAAAGCACACAGCATGCAAGCGAAAGTGGATGTGTGTTACTGTATCATTTTTGTCGGTGAACCCTGAAAAGTCTTTCTGTCATTCGCGCCCTTCGTCTTCTGTCAGCTCAGGATGAACTCCGCGAATACAATCTCATTATTGCTTTCCCTCTCCCTCTGGGAGAGGGTCAGGGTGAGGGAGATTTCCCTCCTCTAGCCGAGATCGTCTCGGGACTTCGCCCCTTCACAATGACGTAATAGGGGGCACCTATCCACCGACCAAATTGTTACAGACCGCTTCCATTTGCGGACTTGACAAGTTGTCAAAATGGAGTACTATTAGATTCGGTCTATTGCCAAAATGGAGTATTATAGAGGTAGACAGGCTGCTCAAAAAGTCCTAGAAAGGGGAATTTCCAAGGGTGGCCATTTCCATGGTCGAAGCTGGGTTGCTTAGTTTTTAGACAGCCTGTAGAAGATGAAGTTTAAAAGATTGACAGTGGGGGTGACATCCTGTACAATGTTCCAGGTTTTTGTGGCGCGCCTATATGTGGAAATGATTGGAGGTGAGGACTATGCATGTGGGAGAGGGTCAGGGTGAGGGAGATTTCCCTCCTCTAGCCGAGATTGCCTCGGGACTTCGCCCCTTCGCAATGACATGATATGAGCACCTATCCACCGACCAAATTGTTACAGACACCTTCACCGGTAGACTATTTGACAAGGACGCTTTTTAGGTGTAGAGTTAGTTATATGCTTAGATGCGCATATATGTTAACATCTATTCACATGCAGAACATATTAAGAGCATTTAAAGCTCTCTCAAACGAGACAAGGCTCAGGATTATGAATCTGCTCTTAGAGCGAGAGTGCTCTGTTTGTGAAGTAGTACAAGCGATGACAGTATCTCAGACTCGTGCTTCCCGAGGGCTAGCCACTCTTCACGATGCTGGTCTTCTAAAGGCAAGGCGGGAAGGTCTGTGGGTTTTCTACTCAATGGACGAGGAAGGCGTGGGGAAATCCTATGGATGTCTCACCCAGCTTATTAGAAGCGCCCTTGAAGGCAACAAACTGGCCACCCTTGACCGAGAGCGACTGAAGATGGCAGTGCGAGAAAGTCCATGCATAGAAGTTTTTCGCTCCTTAAGCGCTAGAAACGGGCCGATATTAAGCAACAATGAGTGATTTTGAGCCAAGGATAATAGGGTTCTGCTGTAACTGGTGTTCTTACGCCGGTGCTGACCTTGCCGGTGTCTCACGATTCCAATATCCCCCAAATAAATGTGCTACAGGAGGTTATCGTCGGAGCCAACTCGTAAAGTTGAAAAATTAATAAGGAGGTGAAGCGACAAATGGTGAAAAGGGTAATACTAACCGGAGTGCTTGTACTAACTATGTTGGCCGTGCCCTTCCAGGAGATCCTGCCGAGGGTCATGGCCGCTGGAGGGCAGGCGGACGTTACCGTGGATGAAGCGTACGACATGCTGCAGAGCGGAAAGTACCTGTTCCTGGACGTCAGAAGCCCCGAGGAGTACAGGCTGGCGCATATAGAGGGAGCAATCAACATGCCCGTGGATAAGATCGAAGATCAGGTTCACAAGCTGGATAAGAGCAAGCCCATACTGGTGTACTGCAAAACTGGCATCACGGCCGCCTTCGCAGCCGACATCTTGGCCGGTTACGGCTTCGAGGTGCACAACATTCTCGGGGCCATTTTCGAGTGGGGGCAGAAGTATAAGACTACTCCGCACCAGTACGGCGGGGAGGCCAGAACCGTGACCATGACGTGGTTGAAGGACCAGGTCTATCCGCTGAAGATGAGCTTCTATTCGCATGAGACGGGCGCTGAGGGCGTGATAGACATGCCCTACCTTGGAGGCGAGCAGCCCAGCTACTGCCCGGGCGATGCAATGGTGATGGGGTTCGCGCCCTTCGTCGCGCTCAAGGTGCAGGAGATAGCGGAAGACCTGGGCATAGAGCTTGGGAATGTGGTGATAGAGGCCACCGAGGGCCTCAAGTTCAGAGATGGTAGACCGGGATTACCCATGTACGTCACCTATGAGATAGAGACAGAGAGCGAGGGCAGCGCCGACCTCATAATAGAGGAGCTCAGAGAGAGGATCGATTTTGAGAAGACGTTCATAGCCCCTCCGGTTTGGAGCTCAGAGAAACTGGGAGGCATACTGGGCGTGAGGGCCGTTTTGACCGGGGATAACAGGGCCACTACTATAGCCGGCGGCGGCGCAGTGGAGCACTACGCCTTCGACACGCCAGGCATAATCGACCCCAGAGACGCCATATTGGCGGCGGGGATGGCCTGCTTCTCCATGATGAACGTCATGCTCGGCCCCTTGTTTGGGGTGAGCGTATCCGACTACAAGGTAGATTACACCGCCTACTGGGAGACCCTTGACGGCGTAACCTGGTGGAACTCGATAGCCAGCAAAGTATACTCGACCGTAGGAGAGGGCCAAACGGAAATGTACAACGTGGTCATGCACTTTAATTCGCTGGCCTGCCCGGTCGGAAGCAGCATGGGCTTCCCTTACAACCCTGCCTCCGGAGGCTGTGGGACAGGGGCGAATGAGATAACCGAGGTTGCCAACCCGGTGGTTCCAGGGCTAACGGACGTGGGCTGCATGGACGCGACCTCCAGCATGGTCACCGGCCTCTGCAACAGCCTGCCATCCCTCCTGGTGATGTTCAGCGAGATTCCCAGCTCCATTCCCAATCTCTTCGGCGATCTGGCTTGGGCAGATATCACTGAATTATGTGGGGCTGTGTGTCCTGTTATAATGGAACCTGCCGGGCCAGCGTGCATCATGGGTTGCATAGGGAACCTGCCAGCGGTGCTGATGATATTAGGCGGCAACAAATAGTAGGTGGGAACAACCTGGAAGATGAGACTTAAAATCGATAAGTGCGGAGGTTGGAATGCAAAATATAAAAGGGAAAGGGGTATAATATGGCTCAAGTAGCGATTACAGTAAATGGCTCTGAACCCGGTAATGCCTTCCCGACTATGATTTTAGGATCGGCGGCTGCAGCCTGCGGGCATGACGTAACTTTGTTCTTCAGCCCAGGTGGCTCACCCCTTATGGTAAAAGGAGAGTTGGAGAAAATAAGGGACGAGAAGATTAAAGGGATGCCAGACATCGTAGAACTGTACGATGGGTTGTGTGTTCTAGGCGGTAAAGTTATGCTCTGTGAGTTGGCTTTAACGGCTAAGGATCTTAAGGCCGAGGACATGAGAGAGGAAGTGGAGATTGTGGGAGCAACCACATTCATAAGCTCGCTACCAGACAGTACTATAAGCTTCTCTTTCTAAAATAATTTCTAAAAAGGAGGCGAACATGGCACTACGTACAATGGATGTTTTAGGACTTAAATGCCCGCAGCCGGTACTAAAATTAGCGGCAATGGCTAAGGAGATTCCCGCCGGTGACACCGTGGAAGTCTTGGCCGATTGTCCTTCCTTCCCTAAAGATGTTGAAGCATGGTGTACCAAGACAAAGAAGACGCTGCTCTTCTGCATGGATGAAGGAGGGGGAAAGTTCAAGGCACAGATACAATTTTAGTTTGGGATAATTAATGCAAGAAGAGTTTACGCCCCGAATAGTTGGATTCTTGTGTAATTGGTGTTCCTATGCCGGCGCTGACCTTGCTGGAGCAACAAAGCAAAAAGTTCCTGCATCCCTTTCTGTTATCAAGGTAATGTGCTCGGGTAGAGTGGAGCCAGTTCTTATTGCCACTGCCTATTTTCGAGGGGCTGACGGAGTGCTGGTTGCCGGATGTCACCCTGGCGATTGTCACTATCGAGAGGGAAATTACTATGCTCGGCGAAGATTTGCCCTCTTAGAAAAAACTATAGAGACGTTAGGGCTAGAACCAGAAAGGCTTATGCTCGCCTGGGTCTCAGCCTCAGAGGGGCAAAGATTTAGCGAGGTAACCGATCAATTTGCCGGACGAATAAAGCAAATGGGGCCGAGTCCCTTGAAGAAGGCTTTACTATAAATGGGGGGGCAAGGTGAAAAATAATGAACATAGCACCCCGGTGTTGGTGATCGGAGCTGGTATTGCCGGTATCGAGGCAAGTTTGCTTCTAGCCAATTCAGGCAGGAAAGTATATCTCGTGGAGAAGGCTTCATACTTCGGCGGTAACGTAATAAAGTTTGAAGAAGTCTTTCCAAATATGGAATGTGCCACCTGTATGATAGCACCAAAGCAACAGGAACTACTACAAAATGAAAACATTGAGCTGCTAACTCTTAGCCAGGTTCAGGCGGTGCAAGGTTCTGCGGGTGATTTTACGGTGAAAGTAAAGAAAAAGGCGAGGTATGTTGACCTGGAGAACTGCATTGGATGTAGTGCCTGTTTTGAGCCCTGTCCGGTAGAGATAGACAATGAATTTGAACAAGGGTTCAGCAAGAGAAAGGCAATATACATTCCCTGTGCTGGCGCTCTACCCAACGTCCCTGCTATTGATACCGAAAATTGTCTGCGTTTCAAAGGGGAGGATTGCCAACTTTGCCAGGAAGCCTGTATGTTCGAGGCTATTGATTACACCCAACAGGATGAGGAACTCGAACTTAAAGTGGGAGCTATCCTGGTAGCTACTGGATTTAAATCGCTCGACCTGAGCAAAACCAATCGCTATGGGTATAGGAAATTCAGCAATGTATATTCTGACATAGAGATCGAAAGAATATGTGCCTCTAATGGGCCTACTCAGGGGCAGATTGTCCTCCGAGATGGCGAAACACCCAAGTCGGTAGCCATTATCCATTGTGTGGGGCGGGAAGAAAAGGGCTATTGCTCTTCAGTATGCTGCATGTCTTCTATTAAACTGGCACACTTCTTGAAGAAAAAGCTGCCCGAAGTGAAGATAACCCAGTTCTACTCCGACTTATGTATTCCAGGTAGAACCTATCAGAGGTTTTATGAGGAGGTGCGGGAAAGCGGTGTTGATTTTATTCGCGCCAGGGTAAACGAAGTGGCAGAGCAAGGAAAAGAGCTGGCTATCAAATATAAAACTGAAGATAGCAAAGAGAATACTCTCAACGTGGACATGCTAATCCTGGCACCGGCGCTTGAGCCAGAAGCTGACTCAGACAAACTGGCTGAGATGCTAAGTATTCCGCAAGGTGATGGTGGATTTTTCACTGAGGAGAAACCAGACCTTGATTCCTCTGTGGGCACATTGAAAGATGGCATATTTGTCGCTGGATGTATCCAAGGTCCCAAAGATATTCCAGATACGGTAGCCCAGGCAGAAGCAGCAGTGGGGAGAATACTCTCATTGTCAAGATAGGGGTTATGAAATGGCAAAAAAAATAGGTGTGTATGTGTGTGAATGTGGTACTAACATAGCCGATAATGTGGATATTGACAGAGTAATTGAAACGGTTTCTCCACTTCGTGATGTCGAACTTGTTGAGAAATATCGGTTACTATGTTCTGAGGACGGAAAGGAATTCCTAAAACAAAGCATTCAAGAGCATGGGCTTACCCATTTAGTGGTTGCGGCTTGCTCTCCCAAGCAACATGAACTCACCTTCATGAACATATGTGAAGCGGCAGGTCTCAACCCCTACCTGTTCCAGATGATTAATATCAGGGAGCAGTGCGCCTGGGTCACGCTGGACAAGGAAGAAGCCACAGGAAAGGCGATAAGACAGATAAAAGCTGCCATCGCTAGAGTTCGCTATCACAATCCTCTGGAGAAGAAGGAGATGGATGTTTGTCCTGATGTGCTGGTAGTCGGCGGAGGTATTGCGGGAATTAAAGCCAGCCAGTTGCTTGCTTCCCCAGACAGGAAGGTATACCTGGCTGAGAAGACTTCTTACCTGGGAGGCAAGGTAAAGGGGTTTGATAAGCTATTTACCAATATGGAATCTGGCTCTGCGTTGATAGAACAGGAGCTAAAGAAGCTACAGGGAAATGAAAACATCGAAGTGCTTACGGACACTGAGGTTGAGCAAATTTTGGGGTTCTTTGGCAATTTCGAAGCCAGGGTGATAAAGAAAGCAGAAAACGAAGAACTGAATCTGAGTGTTGGAGCGGTGGTATTAGCTACTGGCTTTGACTTATTGGACCCTGCAGGGCTTTCTCAATACGGATATGGGGAACTTGACGATGTCTGCACAAGCATGGAATTTGAGGCTATGAATATTCCTGGCGGAGCCACCGGCGGGAAGGTCCTTCTCAAGAATGGCAAGCCTCCGAAATCTGTGGCTATCATACATTGTGTGGGGCGGGAAGAGAAGGGCTATTGCTCCAGGGTATGTTGCCTTTATTCATTTAAGTTTGCCAGGATGTTGAAATCCCAGCTTCCTGAGGTAAAGGTATCTCACTTCTACTCAGACCTTTGCATCCCGGGAAAGTCCTACCAGAAGTTCTATGAAGAAACAAAGGGATTAGGGATTGAGTTTGTTCGCGCGGGAAAAACTAAAGTTGCCCAGAATGGAAAGGGGATGGCTGTCAAATATGAGACTGAGAGGGGCCAGGAAGGCGAGTCCGCCACAGATATGGTAATCCTCGTCTCGGCGATGGAACCTAGTAGCGACACTAACAAACTCGCTCAACTACTTGGCATCCCCTTAGACGATGAAGGATTTCTTGCTAGAGAGCATCAATTACTAGCTCCGGTGGACTCTTCTGTAAGTGGGGTATTTGTGGTCGGCTGCGCCCAAGGACCACAAAATATTTCTGAATCGATAGTTCAATCAGAGGCAGCAGCAGGGAAGATACTCTCATCCCTGGTTCCGGGCAGGAAACTAGAACTGGAGGTAAGAACTTCAGAAATATCCGAAACCTTTTGCTCCGGATGCAAGACCTGCATTTCTGTCTGCCCATATTCTGCCATTACCTTTGACGAGGCAAGAGGAATCGCAGTAGTAAACGAGGCTTTGTGCCATGGATGTGGAGCTTGCGCCGCAGCTTGTCCCTCCGGTGCCGCTAGCTTGAAGGGCTTTACCTTTACCCAGATTTATGAGGAGATAGCCACATTAGTGAGATAAGGAGACGATTGAAACAAACTAAATCGAAGCAGGTTCAGGATGCTAATATTAGCACAGCTAGGTCAGATCAAAGTCACAAATATAAAGGAGGAGGCAAAAATGGCAACTGAAGAGACAAAACCTGACAAAACCCTTGATGTAAGGGGGGAAATCTGCCCTAATCCAGATGTAAAAACAATGACAACGTTGGAGAAGATGGAGAAGGGGCAGATCCTGGAGGTTCTGGTGGATTACCCCCTCTCGGTGGAGCGTATCCCGCGAAACGCGGAGAACCGAAAGCATAAAGTTCTCAAAGTGGAGCGGGTTAAGGGCCCAGATCATCGTATCCTCATAGAGGCCAAGGCAAATAAATAAGTTTGTGCGATGAGTCGCAAATTGAAAGGAGGTGCTAAGTGGGAGGTCACCCTTTTGATGGGTTGATATTGACCGGTATTCCTGTGGGTTTGGCTTTCGGGTTTGCCCTTTCTCGAGGAAGGTTCTGCATGAACTCTGCCTTCAGGGATATCATTGTCCTCAAGGATTACGCCTTGCTCAAGGCGGTAGGATTGGCCATCCTGGTATCCATGATAGGCTTTGCCATCATGGATGAGGCTGATGTGATAACCATATCTCCAGTTCCCTTATGGTGGGGAGCGATGATGTTGGGGGGTTTTGTGTTCGGCATCGGCATGGTGATAGCTGGAGGGTGCGCCAGTGGAATCACCTACCGTGTGGGGGAAGGCATGGTGGGGGCAATGGCGGCGGTGGCGGGGCTGATATTGGTCGGACTTATGACCACCACCGGGGTGTTGAAAGACTTTACCTCCGACATCCGAAAGGGTACCCTGGAGATGACCCATGAGGGGGCGCATTTCACTCTGGCCAATGCCTTTGATGTGTCTCACTACATTATGGCCCTGGCCATCGCCGGTGCCATCCTCATTCTGTGGGCTTTCCTTTCCCGTAGAGGAGGAAATGCTGAGGTTGAAGCTGAGGCTGAAGAGGAGAAGATACCCTGGAAGGAGAGGATTTTTAAGAGGGGATGGGGGTGGATGCCCACAGGAATAGTCATCGGCCTGGTAGGGATAGTTGCCTTTTATGCTTCCAGTGAAGCTGATAGGATGTATCCCCTGGGAATCTGTGGGGGGTACTGGACCACAGTGAAGTCGCTGATTCTGGGGGAAAACCACATGACCTGGTTATCGGTGATGCTCCTATCCACCATTGTGGGCGCCTTTATAGCCGCCTTCTTAGGGGGGGAATTTAAGCTTCGGGCGCCATCACCCCGCACAATACTTCAGTGCTTTGGGGGGGGATGTATTATGGGGTTTGGAGCTGGAGTTGCCGGAGGGTGTAACATCACCCACATCCTGAGTGGCGTTCCCCAGCTTGCCCTGAGTTCTATGCTGGCGGGCGCCTTTATCATCCTGGGCTGCTGGGCGGCGGCGTGGTGGATGTTCCTGCGACAGCCAGGGGAATGAAAGCGGGGGTAGAGATGAAAAAGATGAACAAAGCTACCATAAAGCGTGCGGTGTTGCTGGGGTGTGGAGTCCTCATTCTCATATTGATACCCATATTGGGTGCCGTCTCCGAGGAAGACGAGAGGGTGGAGTTTGATGTCATCGCCAGCGCCGCAGATGAATACTTGAACCGCTCTGATGTTACCTTCAATATCCCGGCCTCAGATTTGCTGCTACAAATGCTGCAAGATGATCCCTTCATCGTAGATATCCGGGCACCTCAAGATTATGCCAAAGGTCACATTCCTGGGGCGGTCAGTATGCCCATGGCCAGCATATTCGATCAGGAAATGCTGGCGGCTCTCCCCCAAGAGGAGAAGATCTACGTCTATTGCTATACTGGACATGCTGCCAGCCGGGTTGCCGCGATGCTGAATATGCTGGGTTATGATGCCACCAACCTAAAATGGGGGATAAGCAGTTGGACCACTGACTTTGAAGTGGCTCCTTACCGCTTCTACCCCGAAAGTGATGCCATGGACTATCCTGTACAGACCGAGGTTAACCTGTCCGTAGACACTTATTCCCTTCTCACGCTGGATTATACCCCTTCCAATGATAAATGGGAGATCATCCAAGCGGCCTGTGAGGCCTATGCCAGCGGTGATCACCCTGACATTAAGGCCACTGAGCTTTATAAGCTTCTAAACGATGCCAATCTGGGAAACGATCCCCTCATTGTGAGCCTGCGAAGCCCCCGGGACTACCTCAAGGGCCATATCCCTGGGGCCATCAACATACCTTTGGAGGAGATAGCCAAAAAGGGAAATCTGCCAGAGCTCCCTCGGGATAGGCTGGTAGTGGTCTACTACCACACCGGGCACACTGGCAGTCAGGTCGCAGCTATCCTGGGAACCCTGGGATATAACGTGGCCAATCTGCACTGGGGGATGACCTCGTGGACCCAGGATGAAGACATCGCTCCGGGAAGGTTTGATCCTCAGGAGGATGCCCATAATTACCCCGTGGAGACGGGTGTTGCGGCGGCTCCCTCAGGAGGGGGGGCTGGAGGGGGAGGAGGTCCCTGTGGTTAATAGAGGCGGGATATGATCGCAGACCAACAAGGGGTAGTCGACTTGGTAAAGCAGATGCTCCTTAAGGGCAGGGTTGATGCTGTTCTTATGCCTGCAAAGGTGCCTGCGGGAGATTCGTTTGCCTATCACTTAATCGCTGATGCCTCTCTTTTGGGGGATGCATTGCCTCTCCCTCCCATAATGCCGGTTCAGGGAGCCCGGGCCCTTTCCAATGTCACCCGGCGGGGGCGGGGAAGTAAGAGGATCGCTGCTGTCATGCGGCCCTGTGAGGTGAGGGCGACAGTGGAGCTTTACAAGATAGGCCAGGTAGATTTGGATAACGTGCTGTTAATAGGCGTCGACTGCCCTGGGGCGCTACCTCTTTCAGATTGGTTCGGAGATCAGAGGAGAGCTGAGGATACCTTCCAGCAGCTTCTTAGAGATGGGGACAGTGAGGGGGTGCGGCCGGTGTGTCGCATTTGTGACCACTTCTCCATCACCGGGGGAGAAGACTGGCATGTGGGGATGTTGGGAAGGAAGGATATCCTGGTTATCCCCCAAAGTCCTAAGGGGAAGAACCTCTTCTTGGAGTGGGGAATCTCCTCAGAGGACATCTCCTCCTGGAAGCAGAAAGTGGACGAGCTGACTGAGGAAAGAAAGCAAAGACGGAGCCAATACCTTGAGGATCTGAGGTCTCAAGTTACGGGGCAGGATGGATTGATGGATACCTTCAGCAAATGCATAAATTGCCACAACTGTATGAGGGTGTGTCCTATATGTTATTGCCGGCAGTGTTTCTTCGATTCGGATAACTCCCGGTTTGAGTTTGAGGATTACCTGGGGAGAGCTCAGGGGCAGGGGATGCTGCGCTTGCCTCCGGATACTATGCTCTTCCATCTGGGACGCATGCTGCATATGTCTTTATCCTGTGTGTCCTGTGGGGCATGTGAAGATGCCTGTCCCATGACCATCCCTGTAGCCCAGGTCTTTAGCCTGGTGGGAGAGCAAAATCAGCGCAAATTCAATTACCTTCCCGGTGAGAACAGGGAGGAATCTCCTCCCTTGAGAGTTTATCAGGAGGATGAGCTGCATGAGGTGGAGAGACCTTAGTCTTAATGGGCTATTTTCCCCGGTCGGGGAACATTTATTCATGATAGGAGGTCAGAATGTCCCCAGTATTGAAGTTAAACCATAGCACTGATGAAGGCGTCCGGGAGCTTCTTAAGTCTCTCCTGGTGAGTGGAAGGGTTAAGGGGGTGCTGTGCCTGAGCAAGATGGGTCGAGAGAATGCAGTAATCTACTCCCTTATAACTCAGCCGGATGTTATGGATAAGACAGTGCCCCTTTTCCCGGTTATGCCGCAAAATGCTGGAGGTATCTTGTCTCATCTTACCATGTGCTCTCCTTCCCCATCCCCCATAGCGGTGGTGGTCAAACCGTGTGAACTGCGGGCGTTCATCGAGCTCCTAAAGCTGAAACAGGGAAGCGAGGAAAACTTTCTTCTCATAAGCTCAACCTGTGGTGGAGTTTATCCCCTGAAGATGGATGCTTCGGAGGTGGAAGAAAAGCTCCCCCAGTATTGGGAAGCAGTAAAACAAGGCAAAATTCCCCCGGGTGTAAGGTCCGCCTGCATGGCGTGTGAGAACTTCATTCCCTACACCTCTGACATGACCATCTCCCTGGTGGGGAACTCGGCTATTGCAGAGCAAAGCCACATATGGTTAAACACCTCCAGGGGGGAACAGTTTGCTTCGGATATGGGGGAGGTGTCATCTCAAGAGCAGTTTGCTGGGGATATGGAAGCATTTCGCCACCACAGGCAGGAGCAAAAGGATAAGCTGGTGACTGAATTAGGGCAGATAGATTTAGAGAAGGTCTGGGGGAGATGTATTGGTTGTCACCTTTGCAGCAAGGTTTGTCCTGTGTGCTATTGCCATCTGTGTTATTTTGACTCCCCAGTAAGTGAGCATGAGATTTCAGACTATGAAACTGAGGTGGATAGGAAAAAGAGGGTTAGGGTTCCCTTAGATATCATATTTTACCACTTGGTGAGGCTGTTTCATGTGGCTACATCCTGTGTGGGATGTGGAATGTGTGGAGAGGTCTGCCCGGTGAATATTCCCCTGGCTGTCATTTCCCTCAAGGTGGGAGGAGCAGTTCAGGAGGTCTGTGATTATCTTCCAGGGAGGGATGTGGGGGAGGAGCTTCCCCTCACCAGCTTTAAGGTAGAAGAATTTGCTGCGGTAGGGGAGTAAAGATGAGAGCAATTGCGAGTAATATAGTGGGAGGTAGAAGATGATTGCGAGGTTAGTCGTGAGTTTGGGGGTGGTGGCGGTGCTGCTAGTGGCGGGTGCGCCGCTGGCCGCTCAGGAAGCGGATGAGGTCCACAGCATGATAGCTACGGTGGAAAAGATCGATATATCTGGCGGCAAGCTTATTGTAGTGGGGGGTCCCTGTGTGGGGGGAAAGAAAATGACCCTGAAGATAACCCAAGACACCCAGATTTTGATTAAAAGGGAAAAAGCTGCCCTGAAGGACCTACGGAAGGGATGGACGGTGATGGTCAAGTATAACCCCAAGACTCTAGAAGCGTACGAGGTCAAGAAGCCATAGCTTAAAGTCTATCCCCTCTGTAATCTCGATTCTCTTTTGTCCCTTGAAGGTTTCTTTGGGCTTTGGCTCGGGGATTTGTTTCCCTCAGGGGAAATAATTTCCTCTTGCCAAGACCTTCTTGCTTGGGGTATGTGGCTGAAATGGTGGGGATTTATTATCTCACCCATGATCTCCCTTTTTAAGTTTTAATCCCCCAGAGCCTCATTTACCAACTGCAGCACATCCAGCACCACCATACCATCCGTCCTTGATTTGGCTGCGTCATCCAGGTTCAGCTCACAAAAGGGGCAGCAAGATGTCATCACATCTGCCCCTGCCACTTCCTTACCCTCATCCATTCTATGCTTGGCTATTTCCAGGGCAATATCAGCAAAGCCCGGCTTTATACCTCCTCCACTACCACAGCACAGGCTATTCTCCCGGATGAGCCTCATCTCTTTAAAATCTACTCCCGGAAGGGCATGCAGTACCCGGCGGGGAGGATCATATATGCCGGAGTACTTTCCGATATGACAGGGATCGTGGTAAGTAACCTTCAAATTATTTAAGGGCTTCTTAAACTCAAGCCTTCCTTCCTGGATCATCTTATCTATATACTCAATGATGTGCACTACCTCAAATTCCAGTTGACCGGCATAGTTATGAGTAAAGGTGCTATGACATCCCGCACAGGCAGTTATCATAGTCTTAATCCCCAGATTGTTCAAAATCTCCAGGCTCTTCTTCTTGTAGTCCTCAAACCAGTCCACTGCTCCCACCCTGAAGGCAGTCGATCCACAGCACCTCTCCTTATCCCCCAAAATACCCCAGTTTACTCCGGCAATCTGAAGTATTCTGGCCGAGGCTTCAGCCACCGGAATAATATTAGGAACATAAGAGGCATTGCAACCGGGAAAATAGAGGATGTCTACTTTTTCTTTCGTGGCATCCTTTATCTTCATGCCCTGCTTTATGAGCTTTCTGGCCCATCTTCCTCTTTGCCCCCGGGGAGCCATCCAGGGATTATCGTAGTTTACAATGCTCTGGACCAGAGCCTCATGTTCAGCAAGGGGACCCCATATTCTTTCTTCTGCCTTTACTATGATCCCTCCTTCAGAGGATTGGGACCCAGCTCTCTTATCTGAGAGACGAATTCTGACACCACCTCAGCAAACCTGCCGCCTTCAGAGGCAGAAACCCACTCCAGCCTTACCCTTTGTGGCTCGATGCCAACTTGAGGGAGCATTTTCTGAAGGAGAGCAATTCTCTTTCGCGCCTTATAGTTGCCCTCCAGATAATGACAGTCACCAGGATGACACCCTCCGATAAACACACCATCTATTCCTAAGCTTAGAGCCTTCAGGATAAAACTAGGGTTAACCCTACCACTGCACATCACGCGTATCATTCGGATATTGGGTGGATACTGTATCCGGGAGGTGCCCGCCAAGTCTGCTCCGGCATAGGTACACCAGTTGCAGGCAAAGCCCAGTATTACCGGCTCAAAATTATTATTGCTCATGTGCTCTCCACTAATGCTTCTATTTGTGCCATAATTTCCACATCCCTAAAATGGTTCATGGTGATAGCCCCTGCGGGGCAAGCACCACCGCAAGTACCGCAACCTTTGCATAGGGCTTCGGTGATATGGGACACCCTTGTACTGTCTCGGTATTGAAGCTCGATAGCCTTAAACGGGCACAGAGGCTCACAAATCCCGCAACCGGAACACCTCTCTTCATCAACCCAGGCAGTTATCGCCTCAGGCTTGACATAACCCCTGGTCATAGGAACCGCTGCTTTTCCGGCAGCAGCATAAGCTTGAGCGACGCCATCCGACAAGTCTATGGGCCACTTAGCGGAACCACAAAGGTAAATGCCATCAGTAGCAAACTCCACTGGCATCAACTTGAGGTGTGCTTCCAGTAAGAAACCAAACTCATCTAGCGGTAATTTAAGCATCTTGGAAAGTTCTTCGTTGTCGGCTCTAGGAATTAAAGGAGTAGTGAGCACCACCATATCTACAGGAAATTCTATCTCCCTGTCCATCAACTGATGCCATACTTTCACCTTCTCTGCCTTGCCATTCCCTATGATTTCAGGTGGCCTTTCCAGATCGTATCTTATATATCTAACACCTTGTTCCATAGATTTTCGATAGTAGGTTTCGAAGTCTACCCCATAAGCCATTAAGTCGCGATGAAGTATCCAAACCTTTGAGGCAGGATTGCTCTCCTTAATCAAGGTAGCATTCTTGATAGCCGTCATGCAGCAGAACCTGCTGCAATAAGTTCGCTCAGGAATTCTTGCTCCGACACAGTTGATCATCACCACATTTTGCCCATCAAACTCTCCCTTTTTCATCCGCTGTTCTAGCTCAAGTTGGGTGATGACATTGGGAAATTTTCCATAGCCATATTGACCCGCTGGCTTTAATTCTTCAGCACCAATGGCAACAATGATGGTGCCGATTTTAACCTTTTCCTCCGTCCCATTATGGTCTAAAGTAGCTTCGAAGCTCCCTATAAAGCCACTCACATCCTTTACCACGGTAGATAGGTAAGTTCTAATCTTTTGGTGATCCTTTACTTTTTGAGCTAGCGGTTCGACTAATTTACTTGCCTCTTCATTTGTAGTGAAGAGTTTATGAACATCCAAAAGAGTGCCACCTAGCTCTTTTTCCTTCTCCACCAGATGAACTTCAAAGCCTTGCTCTGCCAGATTTAAGGCAGCGCTTATCCCAACCACACCACCACCTATGACCAAGCACGAAGGGGCGACCTCGATCTCAATTTCCTCCAGTGGCTGCAAGAGCCTTGCCTTGGCTACCCCCATGCGGACAAGATCCTTAGCCTTTTCAGTGGCCTTTTCTGGCTCACGCATATGCACCCAAGAGCATTGGTCTCTTATATTGACAAACTCAAAAAGATATTTATTCAACCCTGCATCTTCACAAGCAGCTCTGAAGAGCGGTTCATGAGTTCTGGGCGTACAAGAAGCTACTATAACCCGATTCAAGTTATACTCCGGGATTGCTTTCTTTATTGCCGAAATCCCTTCTTCGGAGCAGGTAAACAGATTGCGCTCGGCATGCACCACGTTAGGAAGGCCTTCAACATATTCCACTACCTGTGGCACATCCACATATGCTCCGATATTTGTGCCACAATGACAGACAAAAACTCCTATACGAGGCTCTTCCATCATGAGCTGCCTCCTGCTATAACCTCAGCTGCTCTAGCTGCTGCTCCTGACCCTTGCGCAACGGAATCTGGTATATCCTTTGGGCCATTAACATAGCCACAGGTAAAAATCCCAGGTTTTGTGCTATCCATTGGGTGGAGCAATCTATCTGGAGTCTCGACAAACTCATATTCATCTAAGCTTATACCCAATACCTCAGCCAATTCCTTAGTGCCTCGAGAGGGAATCATCGCTTGACATAGAATTACTAACTCTACCTCCATATTCTCTGTTTCCCGAGTAATAGTATCCTCATACCAAATAATGGGATTTTGGTTTTCAGGATTGACTTCAATCCTTCCAGGGCGACCCCTGATACATGTCACGTTGTACTCTTCTTTGGCTCTGGTGATATATTCCTGAAACCTCTTACCTACGGCCCTTAAATCCATGTAGAAAATGGTGGATTTTGTCCCCGGATGATGCTCATAGGCCAGCATCGACTCCTTAGTGGCATGCATGCAGCAGACGCTGGAACAATAGGCTTTATGCCTGAAATCCCTTGAGCCAACGCATTGAATGAAGGCTATGTTTTCTGGTATCCTTCCATCTGAAGGTCGCTTTAGTGCCCCGAAGGTAGGTCCTGATGCTGCAGTTAGCCTCTCATATTCTAAGGCGGTGATAACATTCTTTATCCTACCATAGCCATATTCTGTCAACGGTGAGACATCGTATAAATCAAGGCCTGTGGCAAGGATTATTGCCCCTACATTGACTTCGATATGCTCATCTTGCATGGTATAAGCTATGGCATTTGCCTCACATCGCTTTTCGCATTCATGACATTCGATGCATCCTTCTATCTGCCCCGCAAGGCAGCGTGAAGCTTCCTCTACAGCTTCCTCTGCCATATAACCCAAGGAAACCTCACGAAAGTCCTTTATTCTCTCCCCAATAGGCTTCTCTTGCATCTTCACTCGTTTTTGGGAGGGGAAGCGTTTCCTCCTATCTTCTATCTCCTCCGCAGAGAGTTTCTCCGGTTCCTTTTCCTCTTCTTCAACCTCAAGAGGCTCTCCCCTCAGGTATAGGTCTATGGAGCGAGCCGCCTTCTTACCTGCTGCGATAGCATCAATCACAAAAGCAGGCCCTGTAACTACATCACCTCCAGCAAATACCCCTTCAATATTGGTCGCCCCAGTTTTAGGGTCAATTTCTATCATGCCTCTCCTAGAGAGTGAGATTCCAAGCTCCTTAGCAAACTCCGTTTCTGTAGCCTGGCCAAGAGCACCAATCACCGTATCTATCGGAGTGGTAAACTCCGAGCCTTCGATGGGAATGGGTCGTGGACGACCACTGGCATCTGGCTCCCCAAGCTTCATCTTTACACACTCCATCTGGGAAAGTCTTCCATTGGCAGAGAAGAAGCGAGTTGGTGTGGTCAGAAACTCAATCCCTATACCCTCTTCCTCCACCGCTGCCACCTCTTCTGCTGAAGCTGGCATCTCACTTCGGGAACGACGATACACTATCTTTACATCTTCTGCTCCAAGACGCTTTGCAGTTCGAGCGCAATCAACGGCTGTATTTCCTCCGCCAATCACTGCTGTTTTCTTTCCTACCTCCACTTTCTCCCCAAGATTTACCGCTCGTAAGAACCTTATCCCCTCCATCACTCCAGGGAGCTCTTCTCCTTCCACCCTAAGTCTCATCCCACCATGAGCCCCAGCGCCAATGAAGACCGCATCATATTCCTTCTTTATCTCTTCTAAGGTAACATTCTTGCCAACCTGAACTCCTGTTTTTATTTCTACGCCGAGCTTTTGGATGTAACCTATTTCTTTCCTTAAAGTCTCCTTAGGAAGGCGGTATTCAGGAATGCCAACACGAAGCATGCCTCCTGGATCGGGAAGGGCCTCAAAAATGATTACTCTATATCCCTTAAGAGCAAGGTCATTAGCAGCAGCAAGGCCTGCAGGGCCTGACCCTACAATCGCTACCTTCTTATCCGTTCTCGTAATAGTCGGGACTTCAAGTTCCTCGATGTTCACTTGATCGGCAGCAAACCTCTTAAGGTCACGGATAGCCATAGGTTCATCAAGCTGCCCTCGATTACAGGCTTCCTCGCAAGGAGCATAGCAAACTCGGCCAACGGAGGCAGGAAGAGGGTTCGTATCCCGTATAAGCTTATAAGCCTGCTGAAATTCTCCCTCAGCAATAAGCTTGATGTAACCAAGAACATTAGTATGAACAGGGCAAGCATCCATACAAGCTGCTTTACAGGGACG
>Ga0209633_10001494_pt1 | contig 23858 bp, 24 predicted proteins | sample Cruoilmetagenom1_FD_187290 | JGI IMG/M metagenome (GOLD analysis project Ga0209633, IMG submission 187290) | Oil polluted marine microbial communities from Coal Oil Point, Santa Barbara, California, USA - Sample 1 (SPAdes) (version 2) | ecosystem: Environmental > Aquatic > Marine > Oil seeps ...
TTAGACTCATGGTATTTTGTGACTATTAGTATTTTATCCATTCTCTGACAGAATTTGTGTTACATAGGATTTATTGATCAAGTAGGTCGTTGCATAATTACTCAGGAGTTTGATAAAACGATCTGCTATCTGGTTCAGGTAATCATACAAGCGGGAATAGTTACTTGGGAGAGATTCCTGGATCATCCCGTTGATCACAGAGCCATCCATCAGCATGAGTTGACAGTTGTAGGTATGGCTGTCTTCAGATAAATCAGTGCCTGATTTAGGGTACTCGGCACGAATAATCGCCGAGCGGTTGTAAAAACGAATTTCTCCTGGATCCCGTTTCTGTAAAACCAGAAAAGGGACATCCCTATTGAGTACATCAGCCGGTTTATCGCCACTGTTATTGTCTATCTCTGGCTGGACAAATATCGACCCCGTTACCCGACCTTCGGGATGGACCCAAAGGGTGATGGGCCTGAGTGTTTTGTCAATTTTCAGGCTTTTCGATGCCACACAATCTCCCTGGCTGTCTGTGCATGCAGATCAACATAAATTATAACCTTAATATATTCCCGGTGGGGAGTAATATGACAATATTTTGTGGAGTCCTTTGAATAAAAGCGTCTATTATCAAAAACTTGCTGGCGCGCCTAAAATGATCGATGTCTGTTTGGACTAAGGCCATATACCCGTCCAGCCCGAGTAAAGCGTTTTTGCCAGTAAGCTGAGTCCAGACGGGCTATTGAGACCGATTTCCCCGTGGATGGGGCATGGATGAAGCGATTATTTCCGAGATAGATACCAACATGAGATATTCGTGAACGGTAAATACGGAAAAAGATCAAATCACCGGGTGCCAGATGCTTTTTTGAAACTGGCCGGGATCGTTTGAGCTGACCATAGGCGGTTCTGGGTAGGGTTACGCCCGCTTGCTGAAAGCTGTAATACACCAGCCCGCTGCAATCAAATCCCTCAAGCGGTGATTTCCCCCCATATTTATATTCCGTCCCCAATTGTTGCCTGGCGGTTGTGATGACCCGGTTTTTGTCTATCGCTTGTGTGCCAAACGCAGACCGAGGGATTTTGGGCTGGCTACAGGCGACCTGGAATATCAGGATGGAACTCACAGCGACATATTTAAAGGGTTTATCCATCATTGGCGGTCACTCTCTTGGTTGACTCATATCACAGTATCGATAAACGGCATTATAAAAGCATAATCCAATTAAACTCTAATAATCATAATGTTAGCACTTATTTTTAATATGTTTTGTGATATATAACCATAATTAAATTAAGAAAAAACTTGATATTGCTTAATATTTGACCGATATATAAGGCGTGCAGAAATATTACACTTTGAAAAATTGAGTTATTTATGGATTCATCCACTGTAGCAGACCGGCAGAAGTCCAGAAACAACACGACTGCCCCTCCAACCCGAAACCGCTCAGGCCAGGATCGTGCCCGGCAGGTGGCGACGGATGAGGCCGTGCGTCAGGAGCGTCGGGCTGCCAGTAATCGTGAGGCGGTGAGACGACAGGCGCAATCGGCAATGCGGGAGAGTATCGAGCAGGATCGGGCCCTGGAACGACAGAATATGCAGGCCGGGGTCGAAAAAATGGTTCGCTCGGTGGTCCGCAAGGAATCCGGTCAAGACGTACAACGTCAGTCTCAGGAAACGGCACAGCAACATGGCCAAGAGGCCCAAGCCGAATATGTGCGTGAAAAACTCAATTCGGCTTATCGCAGTGACGCAGCTGAATCGCCACGTGATGAAAGCCCGCCGCCATCCCCCTCACAACACCAACAACAGCGCGCCATTGAGGACTATCAGCAGTCTACTCGCAACAGCATCGATCGCACCGTCGAATTGGTTATTTAACCCGGATCCATAATCATCATGGCTTCAGGCAAGAGAAGCCGATGACATGAACGGGTTTGCAACACGTATTCGAACTGAATCATACTTATACCGTTTAACCCGTACTATAATAAAAACTTTATCCCTGTACGTATTATTGAGCTTTGTATGGCCAAAAGACGCCCGACGCGCAAACGCAAACCCGCTGACCAAAAACAGAAAAAACGCTATTCCAGAAAAAAGCACAACACCAAAAATCGTCTTCGCCAATGGCCGCACTGGCGCAAAACGATTCTTGGCTTGTTTGTTTTGTCGGTGGCCTATGTGGTTTATCTGGACATCGTTATCCGTGTCAGTTTCGAGGGCAAACGGTGGGCCTTGCCGGCCCATGTCTATGCCCGGCCGCTGGAGCTTTATCCCGGTGTCAGGCTGTCGGCATCACAATTCAATCTTGAACTGGAACGTCTCGGTTACCGTTATAGCTATCGCCCGACCGAACCGGGTACCTATACGCGGCAGGAAGACCGCTTTTATATGGTTAGCCGTTCTTTCCAGTTCTGGGATGGTAATGAGCCATCTCGCCAACTGGATATTCGTTTTGAAGAGGGCAGACTAGAAAGTCTGAGAGAGGCGAGTCTCGACAAGGACCTGAGCCTGGCGCGTTTGGATCCACCGCGTATCGGCGGTATTTATCCGGCGCACCACGAAGACCGTATCCTGGTCCAGCTGCAAGATACCCCGGCATTACTGGCCAAGGCCTTGACGACGGTCGAAGACCGCAATTTTTATACCCATATTGGTCTGGATGCACGGGCGATTGCCAGGGCCTTATGGGTCAACCTGACCGGCTCCGGCGGTCTACAGGGTGGCAGTACCCTGACACAACAATTGGTTAAAAACTTCTTTCTTTCCAACGAGCGGACCCTGTGGCGCAAGGCCAATGAGGCGGTGATGGCCCTGTTACTGGAATGGCACTATGACAAGGACGAGATCATTGAGGCTTATTTTAACGAGGTTTATCTGGGGCAGGATGGCCGCCGTGCCATCCATGGGTTTGGACTGGCAAGCCGGTTTTATTTTGATAAACCGGTAGAACGCTTGAACCTGCCCGAGATCGCCGTGCTGATCGCGATGATTCGAGGCCCGGGCTATTACCATCCTTATCGCCATCCCGATCGCTTGCTGGAGCGCCGCAATCTGGTGCTGGGTTTGATGGCCAAGCAGGGCGTGATCAGCAAAGTCCAGTACCAGTCAGCCAGGCAATCCGCATTGGGTGTTATACAGGGGCGAAAGTCGGGGGCCAGTTCTTATCCAGCCTTTATGGATCTGGTCAGACGGCAACTGAAAGAAGATTACCGTGAAAAGGATCTGACGTCGGAAGGCCTGCGTATCTTCACCACCCTGGATCCCTGGGTACAGAACACCGTCGAGGAAACCGTCAAGCACCAGATCAAGTCGCTTGACCGGCAACGGGGACTCAATGGGCAGCTACAATCCGCCGTGATCATCACCAATACCACCAATGGTGAGGTACTCGCCATGCTGGGGGATCGCAAACCGGGCTATGCCGGGTTTAACCGGGTGCTCGATGCCCAACGACCCGTGGGTTCACTTATGAAACCGGCAGTTTTTCTTACCGCCATCGAGAAGCACAGACAGTACAACCTGCTAACCCGGATCGATGATGCAGCCATCACCCTGCAAGCCCAGGGAGGGACGACCTGGGCGCCAAAGAATTACGATGGCAAATCTCATGGCAAGGTGGCGCTTTATCGTGCCCTGGTCAACTCGTACAACCTGGCGACCGTACGTTTGGGTATGCAACTCGGCTTTGAGGCCATTGAAAATACCCTGCACCGTCTTGGCATTAGCAAACCGATTCCGCCATACCCATCCATGCTGCTCGGGGCCATCGAACTTACGCCCATGGAGATTGCCCAGATGTATCAAACCCTGGCAGCGGGTGGTTTTCGTACTCCCTTACGTGCCATACGGGAGGTCATGACGGCCGATGGGCAACCCCTGCAACGTTACCCCATTCATATTGAGCAAACCGTCGACAGTAAATCGGTGGCCGTGTTGACCAGCGCCATGCAGGAGATCATGCGCAATGGCACGGGTAAAGGGGTGAGGCGGTTTTTCCCGGATACTATCGAGCTGGCGGGTAAAACGGGGACCACCGATGAACTGCGGGATAGCTGGTTTGCCGGTTTTGGTCGCGATTATCTTGGCATCGTCTGGTTGGGGACCGATGATAATCAACCGATTCACTTATCGGGCAGCAGTGGAGCCCTGCTCGTGTGGGGTGATATGATGCGTCGCTTGCAGACCCAGTCCCTGTTACCCATCGCGGCTGAAGGGGTTGAGGTCTTGCCGATCGACCCTGAGTCATTGCTGGTCGCAGGGGATGACTGCGGTGAACAGGTCAAGCTGGCCTTTATCAAAGGTACCGCCCCTGACCGTTATGCGGCCTGTGCCGGTGGTGGACAACGATAGGAATCGAGTGACAGATGATTAAACAGTTGAACTATTTTTTTATGGCCGGTTTTTTGATCTTGCTTACGGCCTGTAGTTCCCCCCAGAAAAAGGAGGCCGGCTTTGAAGTGGGGGAGGGCGAACCCCAAGGGGAACAGATCCTGCCCGATTCACGCACCAGTAAAACCGTCCTGGCGCTGCTCGACCATGCCCGCCAGGCGGTCAATTCGGGTCGGTTACATAATGCCGAGTCACAACTGGAGCGGGCGCTGCGTATCGAACCCCGTAATGCCGTGCTCTGGCACTATATGGCCAAGCTACGCCTGCATCAGGACCGTATCTCAGAGGCCGTCGGCTTTGCCGCCAAATCCAACAGCCTGGCCGGTAATAACCGCCATCTGCAAGCCGATAACTGGCGCATTATTGCCCATGCCCGCCACCAACAGGGGGATACGACAGGGGCGCAGCAGGCACAAAACAAGGTCAATCAACTCAAACAGTGACATTGTTCTGTCAATCGATTTTAATCTTGTTAACGGGATGAGACTGTTTTGTTACACTTCCGCTAATGCACATCCATAAATCGCATAATTCAATGAATTTCAGGCTGCCGTTATGACCGAAGAGCAACGCCAGGGTAAACAGGTCTTTTCTGTCGACAAGCTGATCAGTGAGGCACGCCATCTGGCCGCAGAATATCGACGTACCACGGGGCAACCTCTTGGCATCAGTGGCGAAATTGCCCAGCATGACGCCTGTAATCTGCTGGATCTCGAACCCGCCAAGGATACGAGCAATAGCTTCGATGCCATTGGCAGAGGGGAACGCGAGGGGCAACGCATCCAGATCAAGGGCCGGGTCATATTCGACGAGGCGAAAAAGAATCAACGCATCGGTCAGTTAAAAGTGGAACAGGAGTGGGACAGTGTGATGCTGGTCCTGATGGATGAAAACTATGAAACCGATTCCATCTATGAGGCCGATCGCGATGCCGTGCTGGAAGCCTTGAACGATCAAGCGGACAGTAACCGCAGTAAGCGGGGCGCAATGTCGGTAGCGAAGTTTAAAAACGTCTCCCATCTGGTCTGGAGCCGCGAGGAAGGGGCGGTTGAAGACGATATCTGGGATAATCAATCCGGTGTCTGAGTTGTCTTTATCGAGTTGTACTGAAATATGACATTATCTGTAAAGGACGTTCTGTCCGATTCGGGTCCCCTTGCTTCCTCCGTGCCTGGTTTTGCGCCGCGCTTGCAACAACAGCAAATGGCCGAGACGATTGACGAAGCCCTGCACGAGAAATCGGTATTGGTGGCCGAGGCAGGAACTGGCACGGGCAAGACCTTTGCCTATCTTGTCCCCAGTTTGCTTAGTAGCAAAAAGGTGTTGATCTCTACCGGCACCAAAAACCTGCAAGACCAGTTGTTTCACAAAGACATCCCCCTGGTGCAAAAAGCCCTGGGGATTCCGGTATCGGTGGCTTTATTAAAGGGTCGGGCCAATTACTTATGTCCGCAACGGCTGGAACTGGCCTTCCAGGATACCCGGACCCTGAATAAACAAGGGCTCGATAAATTACGCCGCATCGCCGACTGGAGTGGCCGCACCCGCATGGGTGATCGGGCAGAGGTAAGTGATATTGCCGAAGACGACATCATTTGGTCGCGGGCGACCTCAACGGCGGAAAATTGTCTTGGTCAGGAATGCCCGAGTATAAATGACTGTTACCTGGTCAAGGCCCGTCGTGCCGCCCAGGCGGCCGATATTGTGGTGATCAATCATCATCTGTTGTTTGCCGATATGTCCTTGCGCGAACAGGGTTTTGGCGAATTGTTGCCCAAGGCCGATGCGGTGGTGATCGACGAGGCCCATCAATTGTCTGAAGCGGCCTCGGCTTTTTTTGGTATTGTTCTGACGGGCAATCAATTGCTGGAACTGGGGCGTGATAGTGAGGCGGCCTTTCATAAAGAGATCAACGAAGGCCATGAATTGCCCAGGGCCTGTGATGAACTGGACAAGGCCATGCGTGATATGCGTCTGGCCATGGGCACGGCTCAACGGCGGGGTCGCTGGTCTGACATTCAGCATAACCCACAGTTGCAAAAAGACATTCAGACGCTGTCGGGCAGTCTGGTCAAACTGCATAATTTACTGGAACCTTTGTCTAAACGCAGCAAGGATCTGGAAAGTTGTTACCGTCGATGTACAGAATTAAGCGAACGATTTAGTCTGCTGACAAAGGAGGTATCCGAAGGCCACATCCACTGGTTTGAAACCTATAGACGCAGTTTTGCACTGCACCTTACCCCGCTGGATATCAGTGAAAATTTTCAGGCCCACTTGAAGTCCATGCCCGGGGCCTGGATATTCACCTCGGCGACCCTGAGTGTTAATGGTGGCTTTAATCATTTTGTCGGCCAGCTGGGTTTGCATGAGGCCATCACCCGGTGTTGGGATAGCCCGTTTGATTTTAATCGTCAGGCCATGCTCTATTTACCTACCGGTCTGCCAGAACCCAATCAGGCCAGTTATACCAGGGCTGTGGTGGAAGCCGCCCGGCCGGTCCTGGCCGCCAGTGGCGGCCGGGCCTTTATGCTGTTTACCAGTCACCGGGCGCTGCGCGAAGCGGCTGAATTACTCGAAAAGAAATGTGATTATCCGGTACTGGTACAAGGTGATGCACCGCGAGACAGGTTACTTGAGCAGTTTCGCCAGGCCGGTAATGCCATCCTGCTCGGGACGAGCAGTTTTTGGGAAGGGGTCGATGTGCGGGGTGAAGCCCTGTCCTGTGTGATTATCGATAAGTTACCCTTTGCCTCACCCGGCGATCCGGTCTTGCAGGCCCGGTTGGAGGCCATGCGTCGGCAGGGCGTTAATCCTTTTATGGAATTTCAATTACCCCAGGCCGTTATCACCCTCAAGCAAGGGGCCGGGCGTTTAATTCGGGATGTGAATGATACCGGTGTATTGATGATTTGTGACCCGCGTATGAAGACCAAACCCTATGGGCGGATCTTCCTCGCCAGTTTGCCAAACATGCGGCAGACGAGTGACGTCAGTGCTGTCGAGCAGTTTTGCGAATATATGCAGCACATGAACAATCAGGCTCGTGTGGATGAAGCTACTTGCAATTGATGCGGCCACCGAAGCCTGTTCGGTTGCCCTGTTAGTGGGTGATGCCGTTTACGAACGTCACGTCATTTCTCCAAGGGGCCATGCCCAGCGGCTGTTGGCCATGGTGGATGAGGTCACGACCGACGCCGGTATTAATCTTCAATCCCTGGATGCGATTGCCTTTGATCGCGGACCGGGTTCCTTTACCGGTGTGCGGATAGGCACCAGTGTCACTCAGGGCCTGGCCTTTGGCGTCGATTTGCCAGTGATACCCGTCTCCAGTCTAGGGACCATCGCCCAGGGGGCGTGGCGGGAATCCGGGCAAACCCGGGTCTTGTCGGTGATCGATGCCCGCATGGGCGAGGTCTACTGGGGATATTACAAATCGAAAGAAGGCGTCATGGCCTTGCAGGGCAAAGAGCACGTTACCAAAGCCGAGGCGATCACCCCTGCGAGCGGGGAATGGTACGGGGCGGGCACTGGCTGGCATGCCTACCCATCAATATTACAGTCGGCCATGCAGGGTAAGTGTATGGGACTGGATACTGAACGGTTGCCCCAAGCAGTGGATATTCTGGCATTGGCCAAACCACGGTTTGAAGCCAGGGAGTATGTCTCCGCGGATCAGGCCTTGCCGACCTATTTAAGAAATGAGGTTGCCAAAAAGCAATCTGGGGTATAATCGGTCTGTACGTTTTTTACGCATAAATACAAAAGGTTGTGAGGAGAAAGACAGTGGCAATGCGATTGGGTGTTTTACTATTGGCTTCGATGTTATTTGTGCCGACATATAGTCAGGCTGAAATCCCCTTGGTCTCAACCGAATCGAGTCAACCGAAAAAAAATCTGCAAATCGCTGAAGCCACCACCGTTGCACCGTCCCCGGTCAAGGCCGTCGATGAGGGCATGGTTTATGTCAAAAAGCGTCGCAAACCTCTTTCCGTATTGTACAAAAGGATTTTTACCGCACTGGAACACAATGGTTACTTCGTCCTGATTGAACCGAATATTGGCAAGAGCCTGTCTCATTTCGCACAGCGTTGGGGCAGTGACTACAACAAGAACAAACTGGAAGAGATCCGCAGCATGGTGTTCTGTAATGCCTGGTTTGCCAACAAGGTCAGTAATGCCGACCCGCACATGCTGGCGCTATGCCCACTGCACATCACCCTGATCCAGAAGGGCAAACTGACCACCATCGTATTTGTCCGTCCGGGCAGGGTCGCGGCGGATAGCCCGGCTCGTGCAGTAGCTGAAGAGTTGGAAAAAGATGTTATCCGCATCATAGAGAATGCAGTTTAAAACGCAACGAGAGCTTGCAATACGGCGTTAAAAAACATTTTCAAAATGCTCACTTACTCAATGTAAGCTCCGCTTTTGAAAATATTTTTTGCCTTGTCTTGCAAGCTCTCGTTGCGTTTTAGTGTCAATTTTGGCGTCGATGATAATAAAAATTCCACCACCAAGACCGCTCTTGGTCATCCATGACCTTGCGGCATTCGTACTTCCCTGTACATCACACCAAGGTACCAAGAAAAAATTTATAATCTCACCACGAAGCCGCCTCAGCGAATTGGCTACCAAGTTTAAAAGAGAATGAAAGAGTAGGGCGGAATAGCGGAGCGTATTCCGCCGTATGATCAGATTTGACGATAATTTAATACATTCTTCGGATTACGCTTCGCTAATCCAACCTACGGCTAAAATATACTATTATGGAACATACTTACCATAAGAATCACGGTCCATATCAATTATCTCAACCGTGATCACCGATGCCGGGATATTCAATGTACTTAAACCCGCAAGAATGACCTCGCTAAGACGTTTCTTGTTGTCGGCATCCCGACCGGATTTAATCCGTGTCTGGATATGAATATAAGGATTACTCCCGCCGGCATGGGTAAATGTCCGGAATGGGTAGGCACGGGTCTTGATATGGCTGACCTCAAACAAACCGCTCTCTGCAATGGCGTTATGCACCGTCTGTAATATAGCAGCAACTTGTGTATCATCAGCCAGTTGTTCTGCGTATTCAACAATGATGTGTGGCATTGATATTACCTTTGTTTACTATTTGTTTTTTATAACCGTAGGGCGGATTAGCGAAGCGTAATCCGCCGCATGATTTATCCAGGATTACGTCTAAATGAAAGATAAATTATTTAATCTTACTTGTTGAATATTGTTATATTTACACATTCGTCGGATTACGCCTCGTTAACTCAACTTGCGCGATGGTAAATTATTTTAAACTGCCTCTTATTTATTTTTGTTCGCATAATAATGACTCTATCCAGTGTTTAATTACACCAAACCCGCTTGAATAGCTTATTGCTCTAGGGTTCTTGCTTACAAAGGCTGTACTTTCGTAGCAGATATGTGCCATTTTATCCAAATATATTAATAGATTGGAGAAATAGTAAGGAAGATATTTTTCAAAATATACAACGTTTTGATTGTGCATTAATATTTTATTGTGTATTAAGTTATTCAATTTTTGGTCATGAACTTGAAATAATATTCCCTCTGATGGTTCTCCAAAGACCATGCTGCGGCCACCCCAATGAAGCAAGGAATCTCTCACTGCACGGACTTCCCAAAACCACTCTGTACTTCTTATAAGGGAAACCATTGATTGGGGTAGTTTTCTTTCATACTTGTTTATTCTCTCTGCCAGCCTTCTATAGGATTCTGGTAGCTTTCCACTAAGTCCGTGAAACTCAGCTATGATCAATGCGGAATAATCCATGATAGATCTGAATTCGACATGAAAATATTCGATGTCCACACTAGCGTAATTGCACCATCGTTCTTCAAAATCAGCATTTCTAATGGAGTTTAATCGAGTCCATTCTAGTCGATCAGCTATAGTAGAAATATTCCACAGGTCTTGACCAATATAAGAGAACAATTGACCAGGATTTCTTTTAAATACTTCATTTTTTGATTCAATAAATAATAGATCGGCACCTAAGTCTTGAAAAGATCCACTTAAATAGGTGCCATTTTTATCTTCTCCAAATCGAGTTAGTGCTTCGCTTAATGTATCTATCAAATATATCACCATTAAATGTTATCGAACTATATGTTACAAGTTAAACGAGATTGTACTTCCAATTGAGATTCTGAGCGGGGCATTCCGGGGACAGTATACCTATTAGCAAGTGATAGAAATACTTTAAACGTATTGCTCAGGTAGGTAAGGAGTGGAAAAGCTGTTGCTCCAAAAGCTTGGTCGCAAACCAGTTGCCGAAAATAGGTATACTGTCCCCCAGAATTCCGGGCTCGAACCGTTCGATGATGGATCGGGGGCGAGGGGACCCTCATCATTGCCCCTTCATCTGTTTAATAATTGGCCTTAGTTTATCAGCGATGTGCTGACAACAGGCCGCAATGGTTACGACAGATAGCTCGTATAGCAATTTGGTTATGGTCTTCATTTAACATATTCCTCTTGAAGAATTGTTTTAATTTGTAAGCAACCGACACGGCTTTGTCAGTCGCTGTAGATTTAAAATGTTTTAATAAAAGTGGGTCATCGATACGTCCGTTACGTTTAATAATATATCTGCCCTCACTTTATGCTGATCAGGCGGGACAAAAACAGGGCCAGGTATGTCACTACACTGCCATCTTCAAGTTTATTTGTCTTGAAACTGAAGTTTCATAACTTTAGTCGCTACTATCTGAAAAAACCTAAATGGGTGCGAGGGGGAAATATTTCCCCCCCCTATGCATATATGACCGATGACATTTTTTGGAGACAGAAATGGAATTAGAAAGTATTAAGTGGACACTTATGGCAATATGAATTGAAAAATACATTTAAAACAGCAGGTTAATCGTTTTATTGTCTTTTGTTTATGATGGGGGACTGGATAAGGTTGTTTTCCTCGTGTTGAATAGTTTTAACCAATAAGCATCATGTACGCTCCATCGATCGCTGCGGGTTTAAAATATTTTAAAAAAAATGGGTCGCTGATACGTCCGTTACGTTTCAAAATATATCTGTCCTCACTTTAGGCTGATTAAGCGGGACAAAAACAGGGCCAGGCGTGTCATACACAAGAATTAACTAGATCGCCATTGCAACAAAATCAGAAAAATATCCTTAAAACAGGATGTTAACTATTTTTTTGTCGTTTGTTTATACGAGATATTAGTTCTAATTATGTTGTTCGCTTGATTGACGTAATGTCTATTTATGGCTAAAGTACCAATATTAGGTATTTGTTGGTATAAGGCGAGGTGTATTTCAATGGCCAAGAATACAAGTATTACCCTTGGGTCTCATTTTGACGATTTTATTGCCGAGCGAGTTAAAAATGGACGCTATGGCTCTGCCAGCGAAGTTGTGCGAGCAGGACTGCGGCTGCTTGAAACCACGGAAACTAAACTTGAAACACTTCGAGCTATGCTTGCCGAAGGCGAAAAGAGTGGATTTGCAGATTACTCTTATGACAAGTTGATTCAAGAACTCGACAACGAGAGTCATTAATGTCCTCTTATAAGGTCACCCGAAAAGCTCAGGCTGACCTTATCGCAATTGGGTTGTTTACCGCAAAAGAATGGGGAATTGCCCAAAGGAATGACTACCTTAAACAAATGGATAATTGTTTTTCCCTGCTTGCTGAAGATCCTGAGCTTGGTATAGCCTGTGACTTTATTACAAAAGGTTATCGTAAATTTCCCCAAGGTAGCCACCTTATTTTCTATAAGTGCGATCTAGATGGGATGATTGAAATAATCCGGGTTTTGCACAAGGCTATGGATATTGAGACGAAATTTTGAGAATGTTAGGGCTGTTTTTGCAATCAAGTTAGAAAATTTTTTCTGACTCTGAATAATAATATGTGTTGCTATGCAACGCTGGTGGGTTACGCAGAATACGCTAACCCACCCTACATATAACGTCTAACCCAAATATCAATTCCTTCGTGTCTTCGCGTGTTGTACAGGGATGTACGAATGCCGCGAAGGCATGGATGCCGGGAGCGGTGCCTTCGTGGCGAGATTTAAAGAGGTTTTCCTTGGCGTCTTGGTGCCTTGGTGGTGAATGATTTTTAGTCGACCAGTAAATTAACCAATATCTGTTCATAAACCTCAGACAACTGCTCCAACTCATCCACGCCCACACATTCATTGACCTGGTGAATAGTTGCATTCAACGGTCCAAGCTCAACCACTTGCGCACCCGTCGGGGCGATGAAGCGGCCATCGGATGTGCCGCCGGTGGTGGAGAGTTCGGTGTCGATGCCGCAGACGGTTTTGATGGCGGCTTGCATGGCATCTACCAGTTCGCCTTTGGGGGTGAGGAAGGCCTGGCCGGATAAGGCCCAGTCGATGCTGTAGTTGAGTTTGTGTTTATCTAATAGTTGTTCGACACGTTCTCTCAATTGTTGGTCGGTGACTTCGGTGGAGAAGCGGAAGTTGAATATGACTTCTAGATCACCGGGTATGACATTGGTGGCGCCGGTACCGGCATTGATGTTGCTGATCTGAAAGGTGGTGGCGGGGAAGAATTCATTGCCAGTGTCCCAGACTTCGCTGGTGAGTTCAGCCATGGCCGGGGCAAAGCGGTGTATCGGGTTGTCGGCCAGATGGGGGTAGGCGACATGGCCCTGTTGGCCGTGGACGGTGAGGCGGCAACCGAGGGAACCTCTGCGACCATTTTTGATTACGTCACCGACTTTGGTTGTGCTGGTGGGTTCGCCGACCAGACACCAGTCCATCTTTTCACTTCGGGCTTCGAGGTGTTCGACGACCTTGACAGTGCCGTCTTTGGCTGGACCTTCTTCGTCACTGGTGATTAAAAAGGCGATGCTGCCTTTATGATCCGGGTGTTGTTCGACAAAACGTTCACAGGCGGTGACCATGGCGGCCAGTGAGCCTTTCATGTCGGCCGCGCCACGACCATAGAGTTTGTTGTCGGTGATGGTCGGTTCAAAGGGTGGGGATTGCCAGTTGGCTTCGGGACCGGTGGGCACGACATCGGTGTGTCCGGCAAAGGCCAGAATGGGGCTATCAGTGCCACGTCTTGCCCAGAAATTATCGACCTCGCCAAATCGTAGCTTTTCAATCTTAAAGCCGAGGGCTTCGAGGCGGGAGCACATCAGGGCCTGGCAACCGGCATCGTCGGGTGTGACGGATCGGCGGGCGATGAGATCCTTGGCGAGTTCGAGGGTGTTGGACATGCGCTTAGCCTAATGCCTTTTGATATTCGGTTTCCTTGAACCCCACCAATACGGTTTTGCCCCGGGTGATCACTGGGCGCTTGATGAGGGTCGGGTTGTCCAACATGAGTGAGATTGCTTTGTTGGCATCAATATCGTTTTTGTCACGTTCACCGAGTTGCCGCCAAGTGGTACTGCGTCGGTTGAGCAGTGTTTCCCAGCCGACGTTGTCGATCCACTGCTTCAGATCGGCACTTTCAATGCCGTCCTGACGCAGGTCGTGAAACTGGAATGTGACGGCGTTGTTCTCCAGCCACTTGAGGGCCTTCTTCACCGTGTCACAGTTTTTGATGCCGTAGACTGTGGTCATTAAATCCTCAGTGCCTTTTTAACATTCAGTTCATTAAAGTCGAGATTGCCGCGGCCCAAAAGGCGGGCCTCGTTTATGCCCTTTGGGTGCAATGACGGGCAGTTTTAGATATCACGCAACAGTTCGTTAATGCCGACCTTGCTACGGGTCTTTTCATCCACCTGCTTGACGATCACCGCGCAGTACAGACTGTATTTGCCGTCTTTTGAAGGCAGGTTACCGGACACGACTACGGAACCGGCCGGGATGCGGCCATAGGTGATCTCATCGGTCATGCGGTTGTAGATACGGGTGCTCTGGCCGATGTAGACGCCCATGGAGATCACTGCGCCTTCTTCGACGATGACGCCTTCCACCACTTCAGAACGGGCGCCGATGAAACAGTTGTCTTCGATAATGGTCGGCGCGGCCTGCAGGGGTTCGAGTACACCGCCGATACCGACGCCGCCGGACAGGTGGACGTTTTTGCCGATTTGCGCACAAGAACCGACCGTGGCCCAGGTATCGACCATGGTGCCGGAATCCACATAGGCGCCGATGTTGACGTAAGAGGGCATCAAGACCACACCGGAGGCGATATGGGCGCCTTTGCGCACACTGGCCGGTGGCACGACCCGTACACCGGAAGCACGAAAATCGCGGGAGTTGTAATCGGCGTATTTGGAGGGCACCTTGTCGAAGTAATTGGTGAAACCACCTTTCATGAATTCATTGTCTTCGATGCGGAAGGAGAGCAGCACGGCCTTCTTCAACCATTCGTTGACCACCCAGTCGCCAGCCTGTTTTTCGGCAACACGCGCTTCGCCCGAATCGAGCATGTTCATGGCTTCATTGACAGCCTCTTTGACCATGGTATCGACACTGCGTGGGGTGATTTCGGCGCGGTTTTCAAAGGCATCTTCAATAATCTTCTTAATATCACTCATTTACAAACTCCAAAAATAACGGGCATGGTGTTGCGGCTTATGCGAGGCGGCATTGTATAACCCAAGGTGTCGCTTTGCCAGTTTAGGAATCCATTGGTCTGGGGTATTTTCTGCAAGATATTAAAATCGGGTGCTGTAAATCCCTTTGATTTTATCCCCCCATCCCAACCTTCCTCCTGAGGGCTATCTCTTATACACAAGTTGGGTTTGCAGGGTAATAATTCATACGACAACTTTTTTACCTACTTTCAAATAAGGATGTTAGTAATGATATACACAATGTGTCAAATAGCTGGATTTCCCCTCCCCCTCAGGGGGAGGGCTAGGGTGGGGGGATCAATATTCAGCAATTTTGCCGTTATTTTGATCACCACCCCTCAACCCCCTCCTGCAAGGAGGGGGAGTTAGCTTACAGCTTATTCTTAGTTTCTATGGTGATGTTTTCGTTTAGTACAGATGCCTGATTTGTGTATAAGAGACAGCCCTCTGAGAGGGAAGGGGGTTCCGTTTTCTACGGGAGTAGAGCCTGAACGGCTATTAAAGTCCTTCCACAAAGCTTCGGATGCGTTTAGCCGCCTCGATACATTCATCCAGCGGGGCGACCAGGGCCAGACGCACATGTCCGGCGCCGGGATTAACCCCGTGGGCGACGCGGGAAAGATAACTGCCGGGCAGGACGGTGACGTTTTGCTGGGCAAACAGGCCCCGGGCAAATTCGGTTTCATCAATGGGGCAGCGGGGCCAGAGATAGAAACTGGCATCGGGTTTGGCCACATCCAGTACCGGTTGGAGGATATCCAGTACGGCGGTAAATTTTTCACTGTACCATCGGCGATTCTGCCGCACATGGTCTTCATCCGACCAAGCGGCAATGCTGGCGGCCTGGAAGGGCGGCGGCATGGCGCAGCCGTGATAGGTACGATAACGCAGGAAGGACTGGATGAGCCTGGCATCCCCGGCGACAAAACCGGAGCGCAGTCCCGGCAGGTTGGAACGCTTGGACAGGCTGTGGAAGACCACGCAGCGGGAATAATCCTCATAACCGGCATCGGCTGCCGCTTGTAACAGACCCACTGGCGGGTTCGCCTCGTCAAAATAGAGTTCGGAATAACATTCGTCCGAGGCAATAATGAAATCATGCTTGTGGGCCAGCGCGATGAGTCTGGTCAAGGTCTCGCTGTCGATCACCGCACCGGTCGGGTTACCGGGCGAACAGAGATAGATCAACTGGCAGCGTTGCCAGACATCTTCCGGTATCGCATCAAAATCGGGTAAATATCCTGTCTCCTGAGTGGTGTTCATGAACCAGGGCTCTGCACCGGACAGGAAAGCTGCACCTTCATAGATCTGGTAGAAGGGATTGGGCATGATGATTAAGGGCTTGGTAGCGCGATCGATCATGGCCTGGGCAAATGCAAACAGGGCTTCACGGGTCCCGTTGACCGGGACCACATGTTTATGAGCATCAATGCTATTAGTCGGCAAATGAAAACGCTTTACAAGCCAGTCGGCGATAGACTGGCGCAAGCCATCACTGCCACGGGTAAGAGGGTAACTTGATAATCCTGCCATGGATTCAGTGATCATGGTTTCAACAAATTCCGGCGCAGGGTGCTTGGGTTCACCAATGGACAGCGGAATATGCACCAATTCAGTCGGCGGGATAACACCTTCTTTAAGTTTGGCGAGTTTCTCAAACGGGTAGGGCTGCAGCAGGTTCAGGTCAGGGTTCATGTGTTATATAGTGGGCGTTGGATTTGTAGCAGACTATGCTGTAACAAGTATCGATCAAAAATAGACGGGCATTATATATTACGTGAGTCATTCTGGAAAACCGGCGCAACTGCTTCCGGTCATTAGCCTGCTTCTGGCGGCGAGTTTATGGGGGGTATTCTGGTATCCCTTGCGATTATTTGCTGATTACGGCTTGACGGGGCTTTGGTCCAGCTTGTTGATCTATAGTGGCACCTTGCCGGTTCTGGTTTATATCCTCTACGGCCGCATGCACGAGCTTGCCCGGGCACCCGGTATGTTATTTCTGATCGCCCTGGCCAGTGGCTGGTGCAATACCTCCTTTATCCTCGCCATGCTTGACGGTCATGTGGTGCGTGTGCTGTTGTTGTTTTATCTATCCCCGGTCTGGACAGTCATACTCGGCTTTATCTTTTTGGGGGAACGACCCCATCGCCTCGCTGTGCTGACCATCGTGGTGGCCATGTTAGGCGCTATCATCATGTTGTGGGATGCCAAAATGGGGGTGCCTTTGCCACAAACCGGTGCCGACTGGTTGGCGCTTTCTTCGGGTATGGCCTTTTCAGTGACCAATGTCGCGGTACGTCATACTCAGGCCGTTTCTGTGCGTGTCAAAACTGTCATGGCCTGGGTTGGTGCGGTGGTGATTACAGGCTTGTTACTGGCAACAGGAGGGCAGAGTCTTGTTGTGCCCAGTAATCTGGTGGTGGTCATGGCCTTGCTTTTTGGTCTGGTCGTTATGGTTATTATGACCCTGACGGTCCAGTATGGTGTGACCCACATGCCGGCCCATCGCTCGGCGGTGATTTTGTTATTCGAGATCGTGGTGGGTGCGGTGACGGCCTTTTTGTTGACCGACGAATTGATGACCAAACAGGAATGGCTTGGGGGCATCATGGTCATCACCGCCGCCTGGCTTTCTGCACGTTTACCGCATGAACAAGCGAGAGAGGGTGCATGACCGGTATCAGCAGAATTTTACATGCCAGTTTTATTGTTGCTGATACTCAGCAGGCCCTGGAATTTTATCAGCAAATACTGGGACTGGAGTGTGATCCATATCGACCTGATCTCGGTTATCCAGGTGCCTGGCTGAACATCGGTGAAGGGCAGATACATCTACTGGAGTTACCCAACCCGGATCCTGTTACCGGCCGCCCAGAGCATGGCGGCCGGGATCGTCATTTGGCCATGCAAATCGAATCGATAACGGAGTTAAAACAAAAACTGGATGGAGCGAATATTTCGTATACCGAAAGTAAATCGGGGCGCAAGGCCTTGTTTTGTCGCGACCCAGATGGCAATGCGCTGGAATTTATCGAAGCGAATTAGTCATCGAGAAACTCGGTAATGGTATTTCGCAGGCAATTAAATTGTGTATCACTGCTCAGCGGTTGATCATGATGATCGGTAACAAAAAACAAATCTTCAGCGCGTTCGCCAAAGGTGGCGATTTTTGCATTATGCAGACGAACCTCGCAATGATTGAGGGCGGTACTGACGAGCGATAACAGTCCGGGCCGGTCATAGGCCGTGACTTTCATTACCGTACATGCATGATTGGGGTCGGCCCAGAAGTCGATTTCGGTTGGGAAAGTAAAATGCTTTTGCTGACGGTTCAGGCGTGGATTAACATCAATGCTGTGGCTAGCAGGTTGCTTGAGCTGGATAAATATTTTATCCGAAAGTTCCTGCAGTCGAAAATCATCCTGCACAGGATCTCCATCCCGATCGAGGACAATGTAACTATTCAGGGTATAGCCGTCTTTCGATTGCATAATACGGGCATCCACGATGGTCAGGCCCATTTGATCGATGACCGATGTGCTGATGGCAAACAAGCCGTCAAAGATTTTGGAGTAGATGAAAATTTCGGTGCCTCCACGTACCGAGTCCTTACGGATCAGAACCAGAGGAGGGGTCGCCTTTTTGTCAAGCAAGGACTTGCTTTGCCAGACGATCTCATCCACGGAATAGCGTAGAAAATACTCCTCATTAAACCGCTGCCACATCGTATTGATAGATGATTTACCGATGCCGCTATCCAGCAATCTGAATTTGACCTGTTTTTTGACATCATCAATAAATTCTTTTTGCATTAACGGATTGTCAAGACCACGTTTCAGCGCATGACGTGTGGCGTTGTAAAGTTCCTTGAGCAGGGCATCTTTCCAGGTGTTCCAGACATCGGGGCTGGTAGCGCGGATATCGGCTACCGTTAAAAGGTAAATATAATTCAGGTGCGCCAGATCACCGACCTGGCTGGCAAAATTATGCACTACACCGGGGTCGCTGATGTCTTTGTGCTGTGCGGTGGCGGACATGATTAAATGATTTTTTACCAGCCAGATGACTATCTCGGTATCATATTTACTCAGGCCGTGTTGAATGCAGAATTCTTCGGCATCAATTGCTCCCAGGGTGGAATGATCGCCACCGCGCCCCTTGGCGATATCATGAAACAGGGCTGCGATTAAAGGCAACTCCTGTTTTGGTACTGATAACATGAGTTGACTGCATAGCGGGAATTCATCCTGATGTCTGGCAACGGTGAAGCGGCGCAGGTTGCGTAACACAAAAAGGGTATGTTCATCGACGGTGTAGACGTGAAACAGATCATGTTGCATTTGCCCGACGATATGGCCAAAGGCGGGTATGTAGGCCGCCAGTACACCATAACGGTTCATCCGGCGCAGTTCGCGGGTAATGTACGTTGGCTGGCGGAGTATTTCCATAAACAGGCTTTTACAGCGCAGGTCATTTCTGAAGTCATTATCGATGAGGTGACGGTGATCGCGAATGGCGCGAATGGTATTGGCCCGCACACCCTTGATGGTCGGGTTTTGGGCCATCATGAGAAACATTTCGAGTATGGCAAAGGGGTAACGAATAAAAGTATTTTGATAGCGTATTTCCAGAAAGCCTTTGCGCACCTGAAAACGTTTATTGATGATGGTGGGTTCGTCTTCGGTATCGGAATAAAGTATTTCTTCCTGAAAGAGTTGCAGCAACATTTCGTTTAACCGGTTGAGTTCCATCACCGTGCGGTAATAGTCCCTCATGAAGGTCTCCACGCCCAAGCGGTGTGGCTCGTCTCGATAGCCAAATTGTTTGGCCAGCACGCGTTGATGATCGAATAGCAAGCGGTCCTCGCGGCGTTTGCTTAATACATGCAGGCCAAAGCGGATTTTCCAGAGAAAGTTCTGGCCCTCGACCAGACTATTGTATTCTGACTCACTAAGAAATCGATGTTTGACCAGATCATGCAGCGTGTTGGCATCAAAATGTCGCTTGGCAACCCAACCTATCATCTGGATATCACGCAGACCACCCGGGCCTTCCTTGATGTTGGGTTCGAGGTTATAGGCCGTGTCATTAAACTTTGTATGACGTGAGATCTGTTCCTGCCACTTGGCCTCGAAGAAGGCCTTGCTGGGCCAGAGGTGTTCGGGTGAACAACGTCTGCGTTGTTCTTCAAACAGCGCCCGGTTACCGATCAGTAAGCAGGCCTCCTGAATATTGGTTGCAACCGTGATATCTTTTTCCGCTTCGGCGACACAATCATCCAGCGTCCGCACACTGTGACCCACTTCCAGCCCGATGTCCCACAGGAAGCGCAGGAAACATTCCAGTTGTTCATCATATTGATGGGTATTTTCCCTGAGCAGGATCATCAGATCGATATCGGAATGGGGGTGGAGTTCGCCACGACCATAGCCGCCGACGGCAAGCAGTGACAAGTCCAGTTGTTGCTTGCCAAGTTGAATTGCCCAGGCCTGAATCAATAATGCATCGATAAACCGTGCCCTGGCATGCACCAGCTCATTGGCCGAACGGCCGGCCTGAAAAAATTCTATCAGGGTGTTTGAGGCATGTTTGAGGGTTTGTTTGAAAACGGGGAGAGGGTTTTCAGTTTGAGACAGTTGTGATTCAAATTCAGTAGCATCAAACAAAATGCCATCGATGTTGGTAATGGCCTGCATTCACCACTCTTCTTCACTGCGTTTGGTGAGGACTTCATAGCCATCCTCGGTGACCAGGATGGTATGCTCCCACTGGGCCGACAGGGAACGGTCCTTGGTGAGCACCGTCCAGCCGTCTTTCATGAGTTTGACATGGCGTTTACCGGCATTGATCATCGGTTCAATGGTGAAGATCATGCCGGGCTCCAGCTTCAGGCCCGTACCGGTCTGGCCATAATGCAACACCTGGGGTTCTTCATGGAACTTCAGGCCGATGCCGTGGCCGCAATATTCCCTCACCACCGAGTAACTGTGTGATTCGGCATAGTGCTGGATGGCATGGCCGATATCACCGAGGTGTGCACCGGGTTTGACCTGCTCAATTCCCCGTCGCATACACTCATAGGCGACTCTTGACAATCGTTGCGCCTGGATGGATGGATTGCCGACAAAAAACATTTTGCTGGTATCGCCGTGGTAAGCATCCTTGATGACGGTGATATCGATATTGACGATATCGCCTTCCTTGAGGCGCTTTTCATTGGGGATGCCGTGACAAATGACGTGATTGACCGAGGTGCAAATGGAACGGGGAAAACCGTGATAATCCAGTGGGGCGGGGATGGCCTGCTGCTCATTGACGATATAGTCATGGCATATCTGGTCCAGTTCTGAAGTAGTGATACCTGCTTTGACATGAGGTTCGATCATTTCCAGCACATCGGCGGCCAGCCGACCGGCGATGCGCATTTTCTCGATTTCCTGCGGGGTTTTGATACTGACACTCATAATTTATCCATTTTACCTCGATCTGGACCAAGTCTACCTTAATTCTGGAATTCCCGTACTGGAGAGGGGAAATAACCCATGATTTTGGCAGGATTATTGTTGTTCGTAGTGCTTTATGGTATAAAGCGCGCGCTTGTTTAGCAAACTTAACCGTCCGGCCGTTCAAGTGACAGTCGGGCATAATCCACACATACACCGTCACGTATATCAGGGTGCCCTCAAGGGTTGATATATGGGGTGTATGGAGGCCTAACCCAGGAGAGAAATAATATGGCAGATGTAATAAGCATGCGTCAGATGCTAGAGGCTGGCGTGCACTTTGGACACCAGACCCGGTTCTGGAACCCTAAAATGCGTCCCTTTATCTTTGGGGATCGCAACAAGATTCATATCATCAATCTGGAAAAGACCCTTCCTCTATATAATGATGCGGTCAATTTCATCAGCAAACTGGCATCCAATCGCGGCAATGTACTGTTCGTCGGCACCAAACGTGCTGCCCAGCAGGTAGTTCGCGAAGAAGCCGACCGTTGTGGTATGCCCTTCGTCAACCATCGCTGGTTGGGTGGAATGCTGACTAATTTTAAAACGGTTAAGCAGTCCATCAAGCGTCTCAAAGATATTGAGAAAATGGGGCAGGATGGTACTTTTGATCGTCTGACTAAGAAAGAAACTCTCACCCTGAGCCGTGAACAGGAAAAACTGGAACGCAGTCTGGGCGGTATCAAGGACATGAATGGCCTGCCCGATGCACTGTTCATTGTCGATGTTGGCCACGAAAAGATTGCCATCCAGGAAGCCGTCAAGCTGGGTATTCCGGTTATCGGCGTGGTGGATACCAACAACAGTCCTGATCATGTTGATTACCTGATTCCCGGTAACGATGACGCCATCCGCGCGATTACCCTGTATACCAAGGGTATTGCCGATGCGATTATTACCGGTAAGGCCTCGGTAGCCCATGTTGCGGGCAAGGCCGATGACTTTATTGAGCTGGACGAAGATGGCAGCGTTACCAGGGCTGCTAAGAAGAAGACGGCTAAAAAGGCTACTACCAAAAAAGTGACTGTCAAGAAGGCGGCTGATAAAGAAGAAGTTGTTGCTAAAGCATCTGATGATGCTGCTGCTGAGAAAAAGACAGCCAAGAAAAAAACGGTTGCCAAGAAAAAGACTGCAGCCAAAAAGAAGACAGTAGCAAAGAAAAAAGCCGATTAGTTATTATGCTTGATCGAAACAGGATATGTATAACCTGCAAGATTAGATAGATCGGGTGATAAGGGGGCTTTGCCCCCTTTTTCGAAGTTTGAGCCCGAGATTGTGATACGAATTACATTGAATTATTGAAAGAGGACAGAAACATGGCAATCACTGCAGCATTAGTCAAGGAACTGCGTGAACGTACCGGTGCCGGTATGATGGAGTGTAAAAAAGCGCTTGTTGAGACCGATGGCGATATCGAAGCAGCAATCGAACTTATGCGTAAATCAGGAATGGCCAAGGCGGATAAAAAAGCCGGTCGTACCGCAGCCGATGGTCTGGTGGTTATCAAAACCAGCGCGGATGGAAAACAGGCCACCATTGTCGAAATTAACAGTGAAACCGATTTCGTTGCCAAGGGCGATGACTTTATCAATTTTGCCAATGCCATTGCGGCTCGTATTCTGGCCAGTAAGCCGGCGGATCTCGATGCCCTAATGGCCACGCCGCTGCAAGACGGCGGTGAAAGTGTTGAACATGCGCGCAAGGAACTGATCGCCAAACTGGGTGAAAATATGAGTGTACGCCGTTTTGAATTACTGGAAACATCCGGTCAAATCGGTAGCTATATGCACGGCGCCCGCATCGGTGTGCTGGTTGATCTCGAAGGTGGTGATGAAACCCTGGGTAAGGACTTGGCCATGCACATTGCGGCCAGTCGTCCGGTTTGCGTCGGTGAAGAAAATGTCTCCGCCGAACTGATCGAGAAGGAAAAAGAAATCTTCTCGGCACAGGCGGCTGAAAGTGGTAAGCCGGCGGACATTATTGAAAAGATGGTCGGTGGCCGCATCAAGAAATTCCTCAAAGAAATCACCCTCATGGGTCAACCTTTTGTCAAAGATCCTGATCAAACCATCGAGAAGTTGCTGAAAGGCGCCGGTGCGAAAGTGAATCGTTTCACGTGTTTTGAAGTGGGTGAAGGGATTGAGAAGAAGACCGAAAACTTTGCTGATGAGGTGATGGCACAAGTTAAGGGCGGCTAAACATAAGCAAAGAAGAGGGCCTATGTCACCAATAATAAAAAACAAGCGTATCCTGCTTAAACTGAGCGGAGAAGCCCTGATGGGGGATCAATCTTTCGGGATTGATCCCGCGATTATCGACCGCACGGCGAAGGAAGTCGCTGAACTGGTCAAGGCAGGTGTGCAGGTCGCCATTGTCATTGGTGGTGGTAATATCTTCCGGGGT
>Ga0209633_10001496_pt1 | contig 23831 bp, 23 predicted proteins | sample Cruoilmetagenom1_FD_187290 | JGI IMG/M metagenome (GOLD analysis project Ga0209633, IMG submission 187290) | Oil polluted marine microbial communities from Coal Oil Point, Santa Barbara, California, USA - Sample 1 (SPAdes) (version 2) | ecosystem: Environmental > Aquatic > Marine > Oil seeps ...
ACTATTGAAATTTCAGTAAAAGATAAAACGGTATCTGTTAGAGATTTTGGTCGTGGTATTCCATTGGGGAAAGTTGTCGATGTTGTTTCAAAAATGAATACCGGTGGAAAATATGACTCTAAAGCCTTTAAAAAATCTGTAGGATTGAATGGCGTTGGTACAAAAGCCGTGAATGCCCTCTCTTCATATTTTAAAGTACAATCTGTTAGAGATGAAAAAAGTAAAATTGCCGAGTTTGAGAGTGGCAATCTAATTCTAGATGATGATATTCAAACTTCATCTCAGCGAAAAGGCACCAAAGTAAGTTTTACTCCCGACGAAACTATTTTTAATAAATATAAATATAGAAATGAGTATATCATTAAAATGATTAAAAACTATGTGTATCTCAACACAGGGTTGACTATTGTTTTTAATGGAGAAAAATATTTTTCTGAAAACGGATTAAAAGATCTATTAGAAGAAAACATTGCCGCTGATGATATGCTTTATCCTATAGTTCACCTTAAAGGGGAAGACATTGAAATAGCATTGACACATAGTAAATCGCAATATAGTGAAGAGTTTCATTCTTTTGTTAATGGTCAACACACTACGCAAGGTGGTACACATCAAAATGCATTTAGAGAAGCAATCGTAAAAACTATTAGAGATTTTTTTGGTAAAAATTATGAAGCCTCAGATATTAGAAAATCAATAGTTTCGGCTATTAGTATAAAAGTAATGGAACCTGTCTTTGAAAGCCAAACCAAAACAAAATTGGGTTCAACTGATATGGGTGGTGGCTTGCCTACCGTACGTACTTTTATCAATGATTTTGTAAAGACTAATCTTGACAATTATCTGCATAAAAATACAGATGCAGCTGAACAAATTCAGCGTAAAATTTTACAAGCTGAAAGAGAAAGAAAAGATTTATCAGGTATTCGTAAACTAGCTCGTGAAAGAGCTAAAAAAGCGAATTTACACAACAAAAAATTACGCGATTGTAGAGTGCATTTAGGTGATATGAAAAAGGATAATCGTTTAGATAGTACACTTTTTATTACTGAAGGTGATTCTGCAAGTGGATCTATCACCAAATCACGTAATGTCAATACACAAGCAGTGTTTAGCTTACGCGGAAAGCCACTGAATTCTTTCGGAATGAGTAAAAAGATTGTGTATGAAAATGAAGAATTCAACTTATTACAAGCGGCACTTAATATTGAAGATGGGATTGAAAATTTACGATATAATAATATTGTTATAGCTACTGATGCTGATGTTGATGGTATGCATATTAGGCTGTTATTGATCACGTTTTTTTTACAGTTTTTCCCAGAGCTGATTAAAGAGGGTCATTTATATATTTTAGAAACACCTTTGTTTAGAGTTCGTGATAAAAAAGATACTTATTACTGTTATTCACAAACTGAAAAACAAAATGCAATAACCAGTTTAAAAGGAAAGCCGGAAATTACACGATTTAAAGGATTAGGGGAAATATCACCTGATGAATTCGTTCATTTTATTGGGGATAATATCCGCTTAGATCCTGTAATGTTAGATAAAGAAATATCTATCGATCAATTATTAACATTCTATATGGGTAAAAATACACCTGATAGACAGAAGTTTATTATTGACAATTTGAAGATAGAACTTGATTTGGTTGAAGATGCTTAAAGACGGAGGACCGCAGACAGATGTCTTGTTATTCCTGCATTCACGAGTTGCTTAAGCTTTAGAGAATGGACAAGGTTGTTTCGATGATTCGCGATAAAAATAATTATTAAACTAAAATTATCCTTCCCTTTGGGAAGGACAAAGGATGGGAGAAGAAAACGAAAACATAGAAGAACAAAACAACGATAATAGTCAAGAGACAATTACCAAAGTAACTGGTATGTATAAAGACTGGTTCTTAGACTATGCTTCGTATGTGATATTAGAGCGTGCTGTACCAGCTATTGATGACGGATTTAAACCCGTACAACGTCGTATCATGCAGTCTATGAAAGATTTAGATGATGGGCGTTATAATAAAGTGGCGAATTTGGTTGGTCATACCATGCAATATCATCCCCATGGCGACGCCAGTATTGCCGATGCCATGGTACAATTGGGGCAAAAGGAGCTCCTCATTGATATGCAAGGTAACTGGGGAAATACTCTTACAGGAGATAGAGCTGCTGCCTCTCGTTATATTGAAGCAAGACTCTCAAAATTTGCGTTAGAAGTTGTTTTTAATCCAAAAACTACAGATTGGCAACAATCGTATGATGGTCGTAGAAAAGAACCTATAGATCTACCTGTTAAGTTTCCGTTACTATTGGCTCAAGGTGCTGAAGGGATTGCAGTGGGACTTTCGACTAAAATTTTACCACACAATTTCAATGAATTAATTGATGCATCTATCAAACATTTAAAGGGGCGTAGTTTTAAATTAATTCCTGACTTTTTAACTGGTGGTATAGCAGATGTTACAAATTATAATGATGGTATTCGTGGTGGTAAAGTTCGGGTAAGAGCTAAAATATCACAATTTGATAAAAATACGTTGACTATCAATGAAATACCATATGGTACTACAACTTCATCTTTAATAGATTCTGTCTTAAAAGCAAACGATAAAGGTAAGATCAAGATCAAACGTATTGAAGATAATACCGCAGCTGAAGTAGAAATTTTAGTGCATTTACCAAATGGTGTTTCACCAGACAAAACTATCGATGCCCTTTATGCATTTACCAATTGTGAACAGTCTATTTCTCCTTTGTGTTGTGTGATCGAGGATAATAAACCCATATTTATTGGTGTTTCTGAAATGCTCAGAAAATCAACAGATCATACAGTTGCATTATTAAAACAAGAGTTAGAGATTCAACTTAGAGAATTAGAAGAACAGTGGCATTTTGCCTCTTTGGAACGGATATTTATTGAAAATAGAATCTATCGTGATATTGAGGAAGAAGAAACCTGGGAAGGTGTAATTAAGGCTATAGATAAAGGTTTAAAACCTTTTACAAAGCATTTAAAGAGAGCGGTAACTGAAGAAGATATCATCCGATTGACGGAAATTAGAATTAAAAAAATATCAAAATTCGATATTGATAAAGCAAAACAACATATTGACAATTTAGAAGATAAAATTGCTGAGGTAAAAAGTCATCTCGCTAATTTGATCGATTTTGCAATTGAATATTTTAAAAATCTAAAAACAAAATACGGTAAAGACAAAGGCCGCAAAACAGAAATCAGAACTTTTGAAGATATTGTTGCTTCAAAAGTAGCCATGAAAAATGCAAAATTATATGTAAATCGTGAAGAAGGTTTTATAGGAAAATCACTACGTAGAGATGAATTTGTAACTGATTGCTCTGATATTGATGACATCATTGTATTTAGAGGAGATGGTAAAATGATCATTACCAAACTAGGTGCTAAAACCTTTGTTGGTAAAAATATTACTCATGTTGCGGTTTTCAAGAAGAAGGATAAGCGTACTGTCTACAATATGATCTATAAAGACGGAAAATCGGGTCCTACCTATATGAAACGGTTTTCGGTTACTGCGGTCACTCGTGATAAAGAATATGATTTAACTGCCGGTAATGAGCTATCAAAAGTACTCTATTTTTCTGCCAATCCTAATGGAGAAGCTGAAGTGGTAACTGTTAATCTCCGTGCTGTAGGCAGTATTAAAAAACTGAAATGGGACATTGATTTTTCTGAGTTAGCCATTAAGGGACGAAGTAGTAGAGGAAACACAGTAACTAAATATACTGTCAAAAGAATCGAATTAAAAGAAAAAGGTATTTCTACCCTAAAACCACGTAAAATTTGGTTTGATGATACTGTTCAGCGCTTAAATGTTGATAGCAGAGGTGATTTATTAGGTGAATTTACGGCCGAAGATCGGTTATTGATCATCAATCAATCTGGAAATGTAAAAACAATTATTCCGAATCTATCTACACATTTTGATGATGACATGATCATATTAGAAAAATGGATTCCAAACAAACCTATTTCGGCTATTCATTATGACGGCGAAAAACAACGTTATTATGTAAAACGTTTTATGATAGACAATCCGAATAAAGATGAATTATTTATTAGCGAACATCCTAAATCTCAACTAGAAATTGTGGCTACAGATTTCAGACCGATTGCAGAAATAATTTTCTCAAAAAGAAGCCTAGAAAATCAAACTATAAATTTTGAAGAGTTTATTGCAGTAAAAGGCATTAAAGCAATTGGAAATCAATTAACTATAGAAAAAATAAAACAAGTTAATTTATTAGAGTCATTACCCTATATTGAGCCAGAAGTAAATTCAGTAGAAGTTATCGAAGAAGAGGAAATTAAAATTGATAATACCGAAGCTGAAGACTCAGAAACAACACAAGAAAAGGATGTTATAGAACCTAATGCGAAAAAACCAAATGATGATGATTTACCATCTGATGAAGACGGACAAACGGCCTTGTTCTAAATTTGAAAAAGAATAATTCAAATACTAACAATTACTTCTCAGGCTGGAATCTGACAAAAATACTATCGTTACTCCTAATCAGTAATACTATTATTACCTTATATATATTAGATATTAAAGACAAAGAAACTATAAGTGTATTGATTCGTTCTACTGCCAAGTTATCTTTTGTATTATTTATGATGGCCTTTTCGGCGTCATCAGTTTATTATTTTTGGAAAAATTCTTTTACCAAATGGTTACTTTCCAATAGAAGATATATTGGCGTTTCTTTTGCAGTATCACATTATTTGCACTTGCTCGCCTTATTATTAATGACATTTTATATTTCATTTAATGTATTTGAAGACAGAGGATTATTTCCAACTATTGCCGGTGGTATTGCCTATGCATTTATTACTGTAATGACCATTACATCCTTTGATAAAACCAGAAACTTACTGAGTCCAAAAAATTGGAAACGTGTACATACGATAGGAGGCTATTTATTATGGATTATTTTTGCGAAATCTTACCTTCCTAACCTACACGACAATATAATTGCGGCACTTTTTTCAGTAGTTTTAATAGTTGTATTTTTATTGAGAATATTAAAATGGGTAAAAAGTAAAAGATAAAACGCATGAAATTAGGTTCAATAACATATGAATTAACTTCTTTTTGGCATATAGCTCTTTATATAATTGCTATCATTCTTATTACGTGGTTACTATCTAGACTCATTCGTTTTTTTCTTGTAAAATATATCAATATAAAAGATAAGGATCATCAATATAGCATTACGCGATTAAAGTTTATGAAAAATTCTGTGAAGTTTTTCCTCGGAATTATTGCTTTTTTAGTCATTGTTCTTACTGTTCCTTTATTTAGAAGTAAAGCTGGTATTATATTTTCAGGAGCAGGTATTTTAGCTGCAATTATTGGTTTTGCTGCCCAAGCAGCTGTCTCAAATTTAATTGCCGGCGCTTTTATTGTACTATTTAAACCTTTTAGAGTTGGCGACTTTATCAAATTAGATGATTTTCGTTTAGGTATTGTTGAAGATATTACATTGCGCCATACGGTCATCAACACCTTTGAAAACAAACGCCTTATTATTCCGAATTCACTGATTAGTACAGAATCCATTTTTAATCATACAATTGACGATACTTATGTTCAGAGTTTTAACAATATCATGGTTGGTTTACATGCCGATATTGATAAGGTTAAACAGATCATTACTGAAGAAGCTTTAAAGTTGACTTATATCATTGACAATCGAACATCTGAAGAAATAGCCAATAATGTAGCGCAAATTAGAATTAGAGTAAAAGATATCAATGAAAACGGTATCTATTTACGTGCTTTTATATGGGTATCAAATCCTTATGAAGAATTTAGAGTAAAATCAGAACTATTGGAAGCGGTACATAAACGGTTTCTTGCTGAAGGGGTTGATTTACCGGTTCCTTTACGGAAAATGGTGGATACTAAATAGCATATCTTTGAGAAAAAGGAATCCCAAGTACTTGGGATGGCAATCTCTTTTTAATAATGAGACTGTCATATTGAATCAAGTTCAGCACAGGCTTATTTACTAAAAAAAGTAAAGTTCGCAGAGATGAAGATTATTTAACTTATTGATTAGCAATAAATTTTAGCAATCTATTATGTCGAACTCACATTAATTATGCTAACTCGCTTTATAACTAGGTAAATAAAACTCAAAGGTACTACCTTCATTAGGTTGGCTAATAATTTTAATATTGGTCTCATGCAATTCCATGATTTTCTTTACTATTGCCAAGCCCAATCCAATTCCGTTTTTTTTCTGTTTACCCTCCGTCTGTCTAAATCGTTCAAAAATATATTTTTGATCTTCTTTGCTTATTCCCGGGCCTGAATCTTTTATTTTAATAATTACATTTTCATTATCATGGTCAATAATAATCTTTATTTTTCCTTTATCAGGTGTAAATTTCATAGCATTATCCATTAAATTTTGAATAGCACGCTCTACCAAACTAATATCAGCAAATACTAAAGGGGTTTTATCAACAGATTCAGCAGTTAGGTTAATGTTTTTCTCTTTAGCTATTAATTCATATTTAGATTGAATGTCATACACCAAATCTGTAATAGCAAATGGTTCTTTTTGAGGCTTCACTTGTTTAGCTTCCAATTTAGAATATTCAAATAATTGTGAAACAAGTTGTGTTAGTTGTTTGATGCTTTTTTTAATAATATGTAAATATTCTTTATTTTGATCATCATTTAAACTTCCTTTTTTAATCTGTAGTGTTTCAATATAGCCTTGCATCACAGTCAAAGGTGTTCTCAAGTCATGCGAAACATTTGCTACCAACTCTCTTCGTAGAACATCAACCGATTTAATTTCTTCTATATTTTCAACAATTGTATCAGCCATTTCGTTAAAAGTAATGGCTAACGTAGATAAATCTGATTGTTCAGCATTTGCAATTCTACTTTCAAAATCACCTTCTCTAAATCGATTTACTTGAAAAATAATAGCACGTAAGTTTTTAGTTAAAAACCAAACACTTATGAAGCCTAAAATAATGGCAAAAATCATAGTCAAAACCGTAGCTATAAGCCCTAGCTTCATGACGTAACTAGAAAAAAGCGACTCGCTAACTGCCTGAAATTCTTTTCCGGCCAAAACAATATACATATATCCTTGATGCCCATCTTTTTGATAATGTGCAGCAGAAAATATTTTCTTTTTACCAATATTTAGCGGATCATCACCCAAAATATAAACCTTTCCTTTTTTATTAATAAATTCTTTTACAGGCTTAAGGTCTATTTTTTTTATTGGTTTTTCAGAATCAGAATGATCTAAAACAACAGAGTATAAAATACCACCCTCTTCATTTAATAAATAGACTTCAATACCTCTATTCACCGCCATCATATTATGCATAATATCACCGAATAATGGTTTGTTTACTGTTCCATCTTCTAAAAATGGTGAAGCATTCTTAAACTTTTCATCAATAAGGTGATTTGCAACATTCGCATTCAATTTTTGAGTAGTTTCTTCGTAGAACTTTTGACTAAAAAAAAGGGATAGAAATATATAAGTGAGTCCTATTAAAATAATAATTATAAGAAATGAGATACTCAATTTTGCAACTAATCTATTTGAAAGTGTTTTATTATTTTTCATAACTTTTCTATATCTTCATTAAACTTATAACCAACACCCCAAGTAGTCATGATATAAGTTGGATTTGCCATTTCAGGCTCTATTTTTGCTCGTAATCGATTGATATGAGAATTTACAGTATGTTCATAACCTTCAAAATCATATCCCCAAATAAGATTTAAAAGATTTGAACGACTATAACTTTTACCAGGATTTGATGCCATTAAAACTAATAATTCAAATTCTTTTGGAGATAAGTCAATTTTTATATCATTTTGAAGTACTTTCCTTTTGTCAATATTAATTATTAGATCTGTAAATTTTAATTCAGAATTTGTACTGCTCTCCAAGCTTTCTCTATCCATTTTGGTCCTTCTAAAAACAGCTTTTACTCGGGCAATAAATTCTCTAACACTAAATGGTTTGGTAATATAGTCATCTGCTCCTATTTCTAAACCAAGCACTCTATCAATTTCTTCTACTTTAGCAGTCAGCATTATAATTGGAGTACTTTGTTTCTTACGTACTTCTTTACACACTTCAATTCCATCCATTTCAGGCATAGAAATATCTAATATAATTAAATCAGGTTTTTCAGTTAGAGCAGCATGTAATCCATCCTTACCATTGTAAGTCTTTAAGACTTCACAGTCTATATCTTTAAGATGAATTTCAAGGAGATTAACAATCTCTATATCATCTTCTATGACTAACACTTTCTTCATTTGAATACGAATTGAATATAATACTATCACAAAAGTATCACAAAAACAATATGTTTTTATTTCATAAACAAGGTATAAATAAATATTTAGACTCCTTATTAAATATAAAAAGATATGTATTCTCTTTTATAACCGCTAATTATTATATCACAAAAAAGTTATGTTTTTGTGAATATCTCGCAATAACCTTTCTTGTTCTTTGTCGGTATAATTATTTGAGATAAGTATTAATAATAAATTTTTAACAATGAAAAAAAGAATTTTAATTTTAATGGTAATTTTAATTGGTATAACTATAAGTTGTAACAATGACGACGACAATGGGTCTTCAACAGCCAATCTAACCTTGGCTATTAGTGGTTTGGAAGATTTGGGTGCTGATTTTGTATATGAGGGATGGATTATTGTAAATAGTGCTCCTATTAGTACTGGTACTTTTACAAGTACAGCAGCAAGTCAAACATTTATGATTGATGAAGTTCAATTAAGTGCAGCAACGCGTTTTGTGCTAAGCATTGAGCCTGCTGGCGAAACTGGAACGGCAGCTACAACTCCTTCAGATACAAAATTATTGGTTGGAGATTTTGCTGGTAACACAGCATCAGTTTCTATTGGTACGGTTGGAGATTTTAATACGACTACACCTTCAGGAACGTTTTTCTTAAGGTCTCCAACAGATGAAGCTACTGGCAATAATGGGAATGATGAAAGTGGTATTTGGTTTGGTTCTCCAGGAATGCCTCCATCACCAGCACTAACATTACCCACTTTAGAAGCAGGATGGAAATATGAAGGTTGGGTTGTGGTTGACGGGTCTGGACCTTTATCAACAGGAACATTTATTGCCTTTGATATAGCTGATGAAAATGCAGGAAGTACTACTTCATTTAGTGGAACTCAAAATAATGGACCCCCAATTCCGGGAGAAGATTTCTTTAATAATATGCCTTCAGGGTTCACTTTTCCACTTGATATTAGAGATAAAACTGTAGTGATTTCAGTAGAGCCATTTCCTGACAATTCTCCAAATCCGTTTTTATTAAAACCATTAGCAGGAACCGCAGGTCAAGATACCGCACCAGCAACTTATGATCTAGATTTTAGTAATGCTTCTTTTCCTACGGGAACCATAAGTAGATAATTTAATTAGATTAGATTTAATATGATAAATCCCAAGATTAATTTTTTCTTGGGATTTTTTTGATATAAAAATTTTTATGATATTATCGCTACAGCCTTTTGTCATTCCTGCTTAGATAGGAATCCAGATTAGCCAATTTTTTATGATTCTACTTAACTTACTTAAGATTAGGTTTTTATAAAATAAAAGCTCTTTTAAAATGGTTTGAATAGATTTCTGCCTACGCACGAATGACATTCGTTTTTACGAGGAAATTTCATAAAAAAGGTTACCATGACTTTCCACTAAAAGTCTCGTAATGACGATAGAAAAGTAACCAATTGCTTCACCGCCTTACCCCTATGACTAATGCGGCTCTTTTCTTCTAAGGTCATTTCAGCAAATGATTTGGTAAAACCCTCTGGTTTAAAAATAGGATCATAACCAAATCCTTTTTCGCCTTGTTTTTGATTTAAAATTTCACCTTTACAAATGCCTTCAAAAAGATATTGTTTTCCTTTTAAATTTAATGCTATAACTGTTTTAAATCGTGCATTTCTATTTGGCTCCTCATTCAAATTAACTAATAGTTTTTGTATATTCATTTCGCCATTCTGAGGCTCCCCGGCATATCGTGCAGAATATACACCTGGCGCACCATATAATGCATTTACTTCTAAACCCGTATCATCTGCAAAGCAGTCATAACCATAGGTTCTTGTAATATATTCAGCTTTTAATTTTGCATTTCCTGTTAAGGTATTTTCTGTTTCTAAAATTTCTTCTGTACAACCAATATCATTCAAACTTAATAGTTTGATATGACTAGGTAATAATTGTTGTACTTCTTTTAATTTGTTGCTGTTGTGTGTAGTGAATACAAGTTTCATAAATAAAAAATAAACATTCGATTTTATTGAACTGCATGTTCTATAGGTAAAACGTTTGGTTCATCATTTACTAACGAGCATATAGTAAATGAAATTGTATAAAAAATTATATTTTGTGCTTATTCTCTAAAATAAATATTACAACAAATTAATTATCTTTATTGACATCTAGCAATATATAAAATGAAAATACCGTACGTCATATTATTAATTATCATTTTGGGCTGTCAACAAGATTCTAAATTTGATCTCCAATCTCATTCAATTGATAGAACCAAATTGGACTTGTATTTTAACTCACTAGAATTAACTGAAAATAGAATGTTAAGCATTTCCATTAATTCAAATGGTAATGAGGTTTATCATAAATCTATCGGATTTTCAGATGTTTCTAATGGAAAAAGGTCAAATGAATTTACAAAATATCGTATTGGTTCTATTTCGAAAACTTTTACCGCTGTTATGATTATGCAACTTATTGATGAGCAGAAACTAAGTTTGAACACTCGGTTAAACAGGTTTTTCCCGTTAATAGCCAACTCAGAAAAAATAACTATTGAATTACTATTGAGACATCGCTCTGGTTTATTTGATATAACGAGAGATATAAATTTTAAAAATTGGATACAAAAGTCTCAATCAAGAGAACAAATGCTTGAACGATTTGTGAAAAATGGTTCCATCTTTGAACCCGATGAAAGAGATGAGTACTCAAGTACAAATTACCTCTTATTATCTTACATTGCCGAGGAAATTGAAAAGAAATCTTTTGCTCAAATTTTAGAAACTCGAATTATAGAACCTCTTAAATTGAAAAGAACAGCGTATGGTAAAAAAATAAACACCAACAACAATGAAGCTTTGTCTTATACAAAAGAATGGTACAATTGGGAATTAGAATCGGAGACCAATATGAGTGCGCCCAGTGGCGCAGGTGCTCTTGTTTCAACACCAACAGAAGTTAATATCTTTATACAGAACTTGTTTTCAGGAAAACTTGTGTCCAATGTTTTATTAAATAAAATGGTTGATTTTAGGCATAAAACAGGAATGGGATTGTTTAAATTTTCATTTAGGCACATCGGTGGATTTGGTCATGCTGGTAGTATTGATGGTTTTCGATCAATTATGGTTTACTTTCCGAGAGAAAAATTTTCAGTAACCATCCTTTCAAATGGTTTGACGACTTCTGTTGAAAGTGTTTTAAGTTCTGTCTTAATTGAACTAAGCGATGCACTTTTAGAACATCCTTAATAAGTACGCTACAAGGAATCTGTAAATTTAATATCCTTGGTGTTTTCAGAAAATCGTGTTGTTTGTACGGCTAATTTTCCTCATAGACTTGATCTATTTCTTAATCACACATACTTCAAACAAGCAAAATAAACACTTATAATCACTTATTCACAATCTTTGTACAATTAACCAATAAGTATGATTTTTACAACTAGAAAAAATAAATATTGATTCATGGAAATTTTAGGTATAGACGTAGGTGGTACTGGTATTAAAGGTGCTATAGTGGACGTAACAACAGGAGAATTGATGTCAGAAAAACACCGTGTTCCTACACCTAAAGAGGCAAAACCACAAGACGTAGCTGATAAAGTAGCAGAACTAGTCAAGCATTTTAACTGGAAAGGTAAAGTAGGTTGTGGATTTCCTGCAATTATATCGCATGGTACTGCTTTATCTAGTGGTAATATTCATAAAAGTTGGCGAGGATTAAATGTTCAGGATCTTTTTAAAGAACGAACAGGATTAGAGTTTAAAGTACGTAATGATGCCGATACTGCAGGTTTGGCTGCAGTAACTTTTGGTGTTGGCAAAGGTAAAAAAGGTTTTATATTGATGATTACCATTGGTACAGGTTTAGGTTCTGGTGCATTTTATAACGGCGTATTAATTCCTAATATTGAGTTAGGCTCTTTGCCTTATAAAGAGTATAAGTGGATTGAACATTATGCTGCTGATTCTGCCCGTAAACGAGAAAACTTATCCTATGAAGAATGGGGTAAACGTTTTAATAAATTTTTAAAAATTGTAGAGCGGTCATTTTTTCCTGATTTAATTATTTTAGCTGGTGGAGCTAGTAAAAAAATGCACAAATTTGAAGAATATCTTACTGTAAATGTTCCTGTTGTTTCTTCGCAATTTGAAAACAATGCTGGCATAGTGGGCGCAGCTTTATTAGCAAAATAAAAAATAATTATAATGTCTAATATGAAAAGTAAATTTATAATTAATGAATTATGGGTATTATCTGTTGCCGGTGCTTTTCAAAGAGCTAATATTTACGCCCCCGGTATTACAGAAAATTCCAAAAAAGAGTTTAAAAATGATTTGAAAAACTATTTAGAGCAGTTAGTAAGTGATCAATATTTTAAAGAAGTTGAAGAAGATATCCATATAAAAAATATCCATGCTTTATCGATCTATACTACAAAATTTTCGTCGTTGCTTAAAAATGGAAAAATCAACTTTGGGGTAAGTCAAAAAATACTCAATCTTTTTTTGAAGTATATATGGTGTTTAAAATTAATTCCTACCCCACCTCATTTTCCTGTAGATAGAATAATACAAATTGAATTGAACAAAAAAGCAGCAGCAAACGGGTTACCTTCAAGAAAGATAAAGTCGTGGACACAATTTAAAGATGATAGTGATTATCTTGACATCATAAAATTTGTTAAAACTCTTCAAATAAAAGACAAAAATTATACTAATATGTCACTAGCAGAAATGGAATTAGCATTATTCAATAGAAAATGATTAGATTTTAATATCCATTAAAACCATCTACTTCCTTTACTTTCCCAACCTTTATTTGTAATAATATATTTCCTATTCTAACTCTTATTAAACGTAATGTAGGAAAACCAACCGCTGCTGTCATTTTGCGCACTTGTCTAAATTTACCTTCGGTTACAACAATACTAATCCAACTTTTAGGACCATGACGTTCGTCTCTCACTTTTCTATCAGCAATAGGTAAATGGTCTACAGTAAATACATGAGAAACTTTACAAGGTTTGGTTTTATATTTTTTACCATCAAAACCAATTTCAACACCTTTTTGTATTTTTTCTATGGCAGCGTCATCAATGATTCCATCTACTTGTACATAATATTCCTTTTCTACTTTTTGACTTCTTATATATTCACTGACTTTACCATCGGTTGTTAATAACAACAAGCCTTCTGAAGTTTCATCTAAACGCCCGATTGCCATTGTTCCATCATGAAAATTAAACAATTCACCTAATAGTTTTTTATTTTTTCTACGGGTTTGATTATTTACCAACTGACTTAAATAACCATAAGGTTTATGCAATATAAAATGATGATGTTTTGTGTTTTTTGGCATAGTTATTATTCGTTATGCTAATAACCTGAGTTCAATCTAAGATTTAATTTACAGAATCCAAAGAAGAGGTGAGGTTTGAAGTGCAAAATTAAAAGGAATATCTAGATATTTTAATAATTTTACCCAAAAAGATTGCCTTTTCTTTGGATTTCAAAAGGATTCGATGAATTTTTTCCAATTACTCACCCTATTTTATTTTTCATCAATGTGTTCGTGAACCTCCTTCGTCGGTTTCTTGCTATATTTTTTCAAACTAACCCTCCTGCCCGTCGAAGGCTGGTTAATCCTTCAAAAAAATACCTGCGAATTGAAAAAAAATTCATTCAAACTGTAAATAAAGATTAGGTCGAACTCAGGTTAGTATAAAATATTATAGAGATATAGTCTTTTACAAACTATCGTATCTTATCTCATCTTAAGAATAACCTTCATTCAAGTGACTTATTTAATGAAACTTCATAGTGAAAATTTGCATCAAGAATAATTACCTATTCTATAATACAATATATTAATTACTGATTAACAATACCTTATATTTAACTTTATTTGGTAATGTCTTTAAATTATTATAATTTTATAGCCTTATGATAGCTCTAGACAACTTAAACAACAAAGAAATTTTAAAAGAATCTATAACCTATTTAGAAAAGAGTGGGTTCGAAAACATTAAAGCGGAAGTAGTTGGGTATGACTCTCCAAAGTTATACCATAAAGTAGGTAGCGATATTTCCATGGGTCCCGATATTGAAGCTAAACGTAATGGTATAACACATTATTTTGAGATTAGCTTAAAGTCAGAACAACCTCAACTTTTAAAAAGCAAATTGCAATTTTTGGCAACAGTTACCAAAATGAAAGATTATCGATTAAAAGTCATTACGAGACGTGGTCATCTTAAATTTACGCAAGATATGTTAGCTGATCTGCATTTAGATAAACATCCTATTCATTTGTAAAAACTTTTGACTTTAATAATGTATTCTGCTCTTGCATTAATTCAGTTAAATCTGTCAATAACTGTATATCTTTAGGTGTTACTACTGTAACATCTTTAGTATCCTGTGCTTTTTTACGCAAACGATTCATAAATTTGACTACAATGAATATCGTAAAACCAATAATTAAAAAATCTAATAAAGCTTCTGTAAGCGCACCATAAGCAATTGCTACTTCTTCTGTTAAAACGGTTCCTGAAGCATCAATTTTTCCGTCACGGAGTACTAGGCGCTTATGCTGTAGATTAATGCCGTTAGATAACAATGATAATGGCGGTAATAACACTTTTTTAACCAGCACATCAATTACTTTGTTAAAGGATGCTCCGATAATAATACCTACTGCCATATCCATCATATTTCCTTTTACAGCAAATTCTTTAAACTCTTTAAATAAACTCATCTTATCACTTTTTAAATTTATAATAACAAATGTATTTGTAAAATTGAATAACTAGTCTATCACATTAAATTATTTTTTAAAATATTGTATTATAATCCATTACTACAATCACCAATAATTAAAAAATTAAAAAAAAACTCCTTATTAAATTATAAACACTATCTTTGCATCTTAATATTAATATTTAATTTTTTTAAAATGAGTAAAGGAACAGTAAAATTCTTCAATGATTCTAAAGGTTTTGGATTCATAACTGAAGAAGGTTCAGGTAAAGAACATTTTGTACACATTTCTGGTGTAATCGATGAGATTCGTGAAGGTGATGAAGTAGAATTCGAATTAACAGAAGGCAAAAAAGGTTTGAACGCAGTAAACGTAAGAGTACTATAATATATACTATTTATCGTTTTTCAGTACAGAAGTCTATCACTCAAATGATAGGCTTTTTTTATGCTTATTTTTTACAGTATTAACAAACAAATCAAGCATTGAGGATGTCTTTAATATCAAATCATATCGGTTATTGTCCTCTTTGTGATAGTGAGGCAGAATCTTTTTACGACCAAAATAAAAGACATTTTTATAAATGTAAAAATTGCGATGGAATTTTTTTAGATAAAAAATTATGGCTTACAAAAGAAGAAGAAACAGCGCGTTATAGAACCCATAATAATGATATTGAAGACAAAAATTATCAACAATTTGTTTCGCCAATATCATCGACAGTCATAAGAGATTTTACACAACATCATAAAGGGTTAGATTTTGGCGCAGGCACGGGTCCAGTTATTTCTAAAGTACTAGAAGATCATGACTTCAAAATTGTTCAATATGACCCTTATTTTCATAACTACCCTTCACTTTTAGAATCAGCTTACGATTATATAGTTTGCTGTGAAGTAATGGAACATTTTTATGATCCGAAAAAAGAGTTTACTTTACTTAAAGAATTAATAATGCCTAATGGCAAACTCTATTGTATGACCGTTCTTTTTGACGATAGTATCGACTTTCATAATTGGTATTATAAAAATGACCCAACACATGTATTTTTATATCATAAAAATACAATTAATTGGATCAAAGAAAAATTTGAATTTTCAAATGTAAACATAGAAGATAGACTCATCACTTTTTCTAACTAGACCACTTTATCATATTTTATTTCGGCTTCATTCTGTATAGGCTTAGAGACGTAAACAAGTTCTTTTAAAACAGTTTATACTGTAAATAAATGCTGATAATCAATGAGTTAATTATTTATTTTGTAACTTGTCGAACAATCACCTAATATTTTATACTAACTACTCGCTTACGAGTTGTTAAAAATGTTCAACTAAAGCAATCCTTAAACCCCTAACCCATGGCAAATTTATTACAAACCTTAAAAAATGTATTTTCTTTTAGTGCAAATTCTGAACGAGCTATTATCTCTGAACAAAAAACAATTGCTGCTAAACAATATCCTGAAAATAATGAAATGCAGCACTATCTCGTTAAAAAGCAACTATCAGCATATAGACACATTCAAACGGTAAATGATGCCGAAATTAAAGAATTAGTTATACAAAAATATCCTGCAAATTATACTATGCAACAACATACCTACCAACAACAATTAAGTGCAAAAAATTATATGAAAACAGCTGACGACACTGAAGTAAAGGTTGAAGCAAAGAAAAGATTTCCTAAGGATTATTTTGCACAAAAGTTTGTATATGATAGTGGAAACATGTCTGCCTAAAAATAACGTATTAAATAATTGGTAAATTAGCAGTTGACTTTACTTCTGTCATTACAAAAGCACTTTGAACTTGTCTGATATTGTCTACTGAAGCTAGCTTTTTAGCTACAAAATGTTGGTAAGCATCCATATCTTGTACTACAACTTTTAATAAATAGTCAAACATACCACCAGTATGATAGCATTCTATAACTTCCGTAAACTGTTGTATATCTTTTTCAAATTTTGAAATAAAAGATGCTTCGTGCTGATTCAAAGAAATATTGCAGAATACTAATAATGAAAGACCTATTTTCTTTCTATCAATAACTGCTCTATATGAAACAATATAGCCCTCTTTCTCTAGTCTCTTGATACGTTCAAAAATGGGTGTGGGTGTAAGGTTTAACTTCCCGGCAATCTCTTTTATTGTTAGTTTGCTATTTTGTTGCAACATTCTTAAAATCGATTTATCAATATTGTCTATCATAGTGTAGAATTTTATTCTTTAAACAACACTTAAAATAAGTGCTCATAGAATATTATACTTATTATAATCTAAATATAGAATAATCATCTAAATTATACAAATATTTAGGAAAATATAACTACAATTTCTAATTTTGATATCATAAAATCATAGCTAATGAAAGCGCATAAATTTAGTCCGGAAAGTTTAATGATGAGTCATGGCTATAAGCCTGAACTATCACAAGGTGCTGTGAAATGCCCAATTTTTCAAACTTCAACATTTGAATATAAAACTGCCGAAGAGGGTAAAGCTTTTTTTGAAATAGCGTATGGATTAAGAGACAAATCACCCAAAGAAGAACTCGGGTTGATCTATAGTAGGATTAATAATCCGAACCTAGAGATTTTAGAAAACAGATTATGTTTATGGGATAAATCTGACGATTGTGCCGTTTTCGAAAGTGGTATGTCTGCTATTAGCACGGTATTATTAGAATTTTTAAAACCTGATGATCTATTAGTATATAGCAATCCTGTTTATGGAGGAACGGATCATTTTATCCAACATTTTTTAGCAAAGATTGGTGTACATACCCTAGCGGTGCATCCTGATGAAGACTACACTACCATTATAAAATTCATTGAAGCAAGTGGTAAAGCCGATCAATTGGCATTAATCTATTTAGAAACACCTGCTAACCCAACTAATGACATTGTAGATATAGAAAGCTATAAAAACATTGCTGATCATTTTAGTAATGATGATAAGCGCGTTTTATTAGCTGTTGATAATACCTATATGGGCCCGCTTTGGCAACATCCTTTAAAATTTGGAGCAGATCTTGTTCTTTATTCTGCTACCAAATATATTGGCGGTCATAGCGACCTGATTGCCGGAGCTGTTCTAGGTTCTGATGAATTAATAACTCGTGTAAAAACCTTACGTACTTTTTTGGGAAATATGTTAAGTCCGAATACTGCGTGGTTATTATTACGAAGCTTAGAAACCTTAAAAGTAAGAATGGATCAACAAACCAAAAATGCACAAAAAGTAGCAGTGTTTCTAGAACAGCATCCAATCATTGAAAAGGTAAACTATTTAGGATTATTAAAAGAAGGAACAAAAGAGTATGACATTTATAAAAAGCAATGTGAGGCTCCTGGCGCTATGATATCTTTTAATATCAAAGGTGGTGAAAAAGAGGCATTTCTGTTTATGAATAGTTTAAAACTCTTTAAAATGGCTGTAAGTCTGGGAAGTACAGAAAGTTTAGTAGAGCATCCTATTACAATGACACATGCCGGTGTTGACCCAAAACATAGAGAAAGAATGAATATTACAGATAAACTAATCAGACTCTCTATTGGCGTTGAAAACGCAAATGATATTATTTGGGATATAAAACAAGCATTAACTACTGTCAATACAAAGCTGATGTTAGAATATGCATAAAAAATCCCACTCCCTTATAAAAAGGAAGCAGGAAAATTGCTATGAAAAAGAATATACATGTTTGTACAAACATGTATATGATAAAAACAACTTCAGTTCAAAAAATACTTAAAAAAATTAAAGAAATTTAGCTATTACCAAATTTATTCGTGGTGATAAGGTTCATTTTTAAGAATAGTAAACCCTCTATAGAGTTGTTCAATCATAAAAAGTCGAATCATTTGGTGCGAAAATGTCATCTTTGATAGTGATACTTTTCCTTGTGCATTTTGATAGACAGCCTCAGAAAATCCATAAGGTCCACCTATTACAAATACCAATTGTTTAATACCAGAATTCATTTTTTTCTGTAAAAAACGTGAAAACTCAATAGAGCGGAACTCATACCCTTTTTCATCTAATAAGATCAATTGATCTGTACTTGCTATTTTTTTTAAAATAAGTTCTCCTTCTTTCTCTTTTTGTTGATTTTGAGATAGGTTTTTTACATATTTTAAATCGGGAATTATCTCTAACTCAAACTTAATATAATGCTGTAAACGTTTTTGATAATCATCAATAAGTCGTATCAAATTTTTGTCATCTGTTTTACCTATTGCGATTAGTTTTATTTTCATACCGTAAATATAAAACTTATTTTTGCTTTACAAATTTAAGCATATGATCTCTCAACAACAATTTGAAAAAGAATTAGAACTCATAATAAGTAATGCGATTCGTGAAGATGTGGGTGATGGTGACCATTCGTCATTGGCTTGTATTCCTAAAGAAACTACCGGAAAGGCAAAGCTATTAGTGAAAGATGAAGGTGTAATTGCCGGAGTTGAATTTGCGAAATTGGTTTTTAAATTTATTGATAGTGACCTAAAAATTGAAACACTTCTTAAAGATGGTAGTCAAGTAAAATATGGAGATATCGTTTTTTATGTGGAAGGTAGTTCACAGTCTATTTTAAAAGCCGAGCGATTGGTATTAAATGCTATGCAACGAATGAGTGCTATCGCAACCAAAACTCGTTCATTTGTTGATCTATTGGAAGGGACAAAAACAAAAATTTTAGACACTCGTAAAACTACTCCCGGAATCAGAGCCTTAGAAAAATGGGCGGTTAAAATGGGCGGTGGCGAAAATCATCGATTTGCCTTATATGATATGATCATGTTAAAAGATAATCATATTGATTTTGCAGGCGGTATTACAAAAGCCATTGCTAAAACCAAGCAGTATTTAAAAGATACAAACCGTGACTTAAAAATTATTGTTGAGGCTCGTAGTCTTCAGGAAATTGAAGAAATATTGCAATCTGATGGAGTTTACAGAATTTTGATAGATAATTTTAATTATGAAGATACACGTAAAGCAGTTGCTTTAATTGGAAATCAATGTTTGACAGAGTCTTCTGGTGGTATCAATGAAAATACATTACGAAAATATGCAGAATGTGGTGTAGATTTTATTTCATCCGGAGCACTTACCCACTCAGTTTATAATATGGATTTGAGTTTAAAAGCAATCTGATTTTAGATGTATGAATTACGATTTTTGTAAACTCAAACTACTGCTTACTGAAGACTGAAGATCACTTCTGACTTTCCTTTAGCATCGGCACAAAACGGAATTGACCTAATTCATGCTTTTCAAAATCTTTTTCACCTTTGCGGATGTATAAGGTCATTGTTTGTACATCATCTCCAACAGGAATAACCAGCCTACCTCCTACTTTGAGTTGACTTAACAATGGTTTAGGTACAAATGGAGCGCCCGCTGTAACCAATATTTTATCAAATGGGGCATATTCACTCCAACCCTTATAACCATCTCCAAAATTTAATTTTTTAGCTACATAGCCTAGTTTAGGTAAAAATTTTCTGGTTTTTTCATATAGTTCTTTTTGACGTTCAATACTATATACTTCAGCTTTTAGTTCAATTAAAACAGCTGTTTGGTAGCCTGAACCTGTACCGATCTCTAATACCTTATCTCCTTTTTTTATTTCTAATAATTCTGTTTGAAAAGCAACAGTATAAGGTTGTGAAATCGTTTGATCGGCAGCAATAGGAAAAGCGTTGTCCTGATAGGCAAAATCAATAAATCCTGAATCCATAAATAAATGCCTTGGCACTTTAGAAATCGCATCCAGTACTTTTTCATCAGTAATTCCCTTACTTTTTACAGTTTTAACTAACTGATTTCTAAGCCCTTTATGTTTTGGTAGATCTTTCATAATTGCTTGTCCAAAGTAAATAATTATTTCAATAAAAAAACAATTTAAAAACTGTTATTTCTTACCTTTGTATAAAATAAATTTTTATGTTAAACGTAGGTGTTTTAGGAGCCGGTCATCTTGGTAAAATTCATTTAAAACTATTACAACAATCAGATAAATATAACCTCATAGGATTTTTCGATCCAAGTACAGAGAGTGCTCAAAAAGTTGCTTCAGAATTTGGATATACTTCATTTGATTCTGTAACCGAACTAATTGATGCTGTAGATATTGTTGACATTGTTACGCCTACTCTTTCGCATTTTGATTGTGCTAAAGAAGCCATTAATAAAGGGAAACATATTTTTATTGAAAAGCCAATTACCAATACTGTAGTTGAAGCTGAAGCAATTAAAACACTTGCCAGTCGAGAACACATAAAAGGACAAGTTGGTCATGTTGAGCGTTTTAATCCCGCTTTTACTGCAGTCAAAGAAATGATCAATGAACCAATGTTTATTGAAGCACATCGATTAGCTGAATTCAATCCTAGAGGTACCGATGTTCCCGTGGTATTAGATCTCATGATTCATGACATCGATATTATTTTAAGCTTGGTTAACTCAAACGTGAAAGGCATTCATGCAAGCGGAGTCTCAGTAATTAGTGAAACTCCTGATATCGCCAATGCCAGAATTGAGTTTGAAAACGGATGTGTAGCTAATTTAACAGCGAGTAGAATCTCTATGAAAAATATGCGAAAATCTCGATTTTTTCAAAAGGATGCTTATATTTCAGTAGATTTTTTAGAAAAGAAAAGTGAGGTGGTAAAAATGAAAGATGTGCCTGAAAATCCTGATGAATTTGCAATGATCTTACAAAATGCTGAAGGTGTAAAAAAACAAATTTATTTTGAGAATCCGACTATTGAACCTAACAATGCTATTTTAGATGAACTAGAAACTTTTGCTGATGCCATAATAAATGATACTAGGCCTGTTGTAACATTAAATGATGGAGCAAAGGCATTACGTGTTGCACAACAAATAATTGATTGTTTTGGTAAGTAATTAAACGATTGAAAAATTAGAAATTGAAAGATTTTTTTAATCTTTTAATTATTAAATATAAATATACATGAAAAATATTGCAGTAATTGGAGCAGGTACCATGGGAAACGGAATTGCCCATGTATTTGCACAAAATGAATATCAAGTAAGTATAATTGATGTTTCTCAAACCGCACTAGATAAAGGTTTAGTAACTATTAGCAAAAATTTGGATAGAATGGTTGCTAAAGAGCGTATTACTGAACAAGAAAAACAAAATACACTAAAAAATATTCAAACATCCACTTCAATTAAAAAAGGTGTGCAAAATACCGATTTGGTAATCGAAGCCGCAACAGAAAATATAGATCTAAAGCTCAAAATTTTTAAAGAGCTGGACGAATCATGTGATGATAAAACTATTTTAGCAACAAACACCTCATCAATCTCTATTACCAAAATTGCGGCAGTAACCTCAAGACCTGATAAAGTAATAGGTATGCATTTTATGAACCCTGTACCTATAATGAAATTGGTAGAAGTAATACGTGGTTATTCTACTTCTGATGAAGTTACCAATACTATTATGAAACTTTCTGAAAAACTAAATAAAGTTCCTGTAGAAGTAAATGACTATCCCGGCTTTATAGCTAATAGAATATTAATGCCAATGCTTAATGAAGCAGTTTATTCTTTATATGAGGGTGTAGCCGGTGTTTATGAAATAGATACGGTAATGAAATTAGGTATGGCACATCCGATGGGTCCTTTACAATTGGCCGATTTTATCGGATTAGATGTTTGTTTGTCTATACTCAACGTATTATATGATGGTTTCGGAAATTCTAAATATGCGCCATGCCCTTTATTAGTTAATATGGTTACAGCAGGTAAATTAGGTGTAAAATCTGGCGAAGGTTTTTATAATTATTCTGAAAGTAGAAAGGCAGAAAACATAGCAAGACAGTTTAAATAACAACACCCCTAAAGTCCCCTCAAGGGGACAAAAAAAAGCCTCTTATCTAAGATGAGAGGCTTTTAGTTAACTAAAATTGTTTCTAATTATCTTCGTCTTCTTTTTTGTCTTTTTTAGAAGTTTTATTCCAAATCTTAATTTCATCATCCTTTGTGACTCCAGAAATAATCTCAACATTCACACCGTCAGAAATACCCAGCTCTACATCATGTTTTTCAAATTTATCATCACCTGTTTTAACTTCTACATAAGGTTTCTCTGTTTTTTTATCAAATTGTAATAACGCTTCTTTAATAGACAATACACTATCCTTTTGTTCTAATATTATATCTGCATTAGCACTATAACCTGCTCGTACAAAAAATTCATCATCTAAAGTAACATCTCCTTTTATCTTAAACTGTACCGCACCATTTTCTTCAGTACCCTTAGGTGCAATAAAATTTAATTTTGCCGGGTATTTTTTCTTTTCAATAGCGCCTAATGAAACTTCTAATACAGTACCGTTTTTAATTTTTCCTACTTCAGCTTCATCAACTTTACCTTCAAAGATCATTTTAGTCATATCTGCAATAGATGCAATAGTGGTACCTGCATTAAAATTATTACTTTGTATTACTTGATCACCCTCTTTTACAGGAATTTCTAATACTGTTCCCGAAATTTGCGCTCTAATATTCGTATTTGCAGAGCCACCTGAACCGGAAAAGCCTCTACGAATAATCTGGTAATCATTTTGAGCATTTTGAACATCTTGTTTTGCTTGATTATAGGTTAACTCAATCGCTTCGAATTCTGAACGAGAAATAACACCTTTATCGT
>Ga0209633_10001497_pt1 | contig 23827 bp, 24 predicted proteins | sample Cruoilmetagenom1_FD_187290 | JGI IMG/M metagenome (GOLD analysis project Ga0209633, IMG submission 187290) | Oil polluted marine microbial communities from Coal Oil Point, Santa Barbara, California, USA - Sample 1 (SPAdes) (version 2) | ecosystem: Environmental > Aquatic > Marine > Oil seeps ...
GGCTTAAATCTGTTTTACCCCTAAACTCAACATAATTAAAAAGAACTTTGCCTCTGCAGTCTATTAATGTAAGATCTGCATATTTATAGAACTTGCCAGCACTAAATTGTAATTCGGAATTAAATAAACTACTTTGAAAGCTAATAGTATCGTAAAACTCAGCACTCATGAAATTTGCGTTTTGATTAAAAAATGCGTTTTGAAAGCGCAAAGAACCTTCAAATATACATGTATTGAAAAATGCCTTTTCATGGCAGTTTAATTCTTCAAAATTAGCACTCTTATTAAACGTTGAACCTGTAAAATCTGTTCTTCCCACGATACTACTTCCTCTAAAATTAACATCTTCCATAAAAATACAGTCTATAAAAGATACGTTGCCTTGAAAAGAAGTTAATATAACACTTCCATCTTCCATTTTTTTAAAAGCGCGTACTGGCTTATTAAAAACGCATTTTTTAAAGCTAATGCCAGATTTTACGTTAACCTGATAAACGCCTTCGCTTACGAGATGTTTTTCTAAAAAAGATGTAAAATCAATAACGTCATCAATAGTTTGATTCTCAATATAAACGTGTTGTTCTTTTTTAATTAATGCTTTCATACTTTTATCTTCATTGCTTGAAGGGTTTTGGGTTGCGCAAGATAATTGAACTAAAGCAACCAATGCCAATACAAAATATTTCATGTGGTTTTATTTATTAAAATGAGGTTTCTAAGCCTATGCAAAAACTAACAACCATAGGCTTAGTAACTTCATGATTTATTTAATTCTTAATTTCCATAGTATTCATCTTTTGTGTGCTGAATATATGTATCAATTTTACTATCTATATTTCCGTTTTTCTTTTCTTTTTTAATGAACTCCAATATTTCCTTTTGAGTATAAGCATTTTTAAAGTTTTCCGTAACAACCGTATGATGCTTATTACTTTTTAGTGTTTCTGAATTTGGCTCTTCATCATTAACAAAATTGAATTGACTAATACTATCATCGTTTTGGCTCGCACCATTTGTAGATCTAGAACTATAACCATAATCAAAATACTTTGGATCTATAGTTGTGTAATAGAGGTTATTCTGTTCATCTTGTTCTGCAAACTTATCTTCAGCATCAGCAATTAGAACCAAATAATAGTAACCAGATAATTCTGGCATATAGTAAGTTCTTGTCTGGCTTTCTTGTCCCCAAGCTGTTTGCGTAAAACTAGAACCAGATGGGATATCAAGATTAAAAACACAGTTGTCTGCAGTTGGACAATCATAGGTATTCACTGGGATGGAACTGTTGAATTGATCGTAATAAATTACTCCATAATCATTGGCATCAAAGGCATTATAATAAATGTAATAAATAGACCAATCGCTACTTACAGATGCGGTTTGGTTTCCGATATTGTAAATATTAAAATCTATAGTTCTTTCAGTTTCTATTTCACTAGACGAATAAGTTGAATAATCCGCAAAAACCCAAGGAGCTAAATCTACACCTGTAGTCACTGGATCTACATTGTCTGGTGGATTATTATCACCACCACTTTCTTGATCCGAAGCTATAAAAAGAGGCTTGCTACCATCAAAACTTACACAAAATTCATTTAGTAGATAGTTATAGTCAATCCAAACGTATCCAAAATCTCCCCATAATTCGCCCCAAGAATTAATAACTTTAAAAGCGCCATTTGCTCCTTTTGAATCGTCATAACCGCCAATTACCATAGCATGATAAGCATGTTGCCCAACATTATTATACGATGTGCTAGAAGACAAAACAACATCACTGTTCCAACTCATAAAATTATCTGCTAATTTTGCACCAAGTATAACCGGAATATTATTCGCCAAATTTTGTTTAATACTTTGAATACTCGCATCAATTTTTCTCCAGTACTTTATTTTGTTCTGACCAGCTTCTGTTGTCCAACTAGATTGAACATTAGAACTAGAACAATCACCCAAAGTTGTATATGGTACTGTTTGTGCAGTGGCAACACCTCTATCTTGAAGAACTGTAAGTGCTTCAGTAAAATTAGTTCCGCTACAGTTTTGACCTTTCTTATTATCAGGAATAGCGGTAAACAAATCTTTAGCACTAAATTGATTTGAGGGAGAAGCCAATTGTGATGTAGAATAGCCTTTACTCATACCATTTAAAGCAGTCTTAATATTATATCCTACTGCCCAAGATACACAAGTACCATATTGACCTTGGTCTCCTATTGGTGGAAACTTAGGAACCAGATCTACCGAAGCAGGCAAGTTGGTATTCCCAAAGCTAAAATTAGTTGAAGCAGGAATAGCGCCTAGATTATCTTCTCCGCTCCATCCCAAAGCGTATTCACTTTGTGGATCGCCATCTTCTTCTTGAATTGGTTCATTGTCTTTATCACAGCTGACAAAAAGACTTAGTTGTAAAGCAAAAATAGCATACATAAATAAATTGAATTTTTTCATAATAATTGGTTTAAAGGTTTGTATTACACATACATCGAAACCAATTAAATATGTCATCATAAAAACTTTGATGATTAAAAAAATTCAACTTTACACTAGCTATCCTTCATAATTATGAAATTCAGAAATTATAAGATAATAACCATCTGGATCTTTAACAGAAAATTCTTTTTTATTTGAGTTGGGATTTGAATGGATTTCTTCTTCTACAGTATAGCCCAAATTTTCAATATTTTGTCTAATCGCATTCATATTCTCTGTCCTAAAATAAAGGATTATTCCATTTCCTTGTGCTTTATTTGGACTCATCATTGTTGGGTGTTCATGTTCTCCCCATTTATGAATACAAAGTAAAACCTCATCATTCTTTGTTACTAAAACTGCAAAATCATTACCTCCATGAGTATTTTTACATTCAAAAACGGACTGATACCATTTAGCACTAATTACAACATCTTTTACTGCTATTATTGTGTCTAGTTTTGTCATTTTGGATTGGGTTCTAATTTTAGATTGATATTTTTCATTTTCATATAATTCTATAGCATTCATATAGTATTGCTAGTTTTTTTAGGTGTCAAATCATTTTCAAATCCATATGTTCAGTATAATTCTACAATTAAATATAAAAAAAATGCCAATATCTCTAAAGGCACTTTTTTCAATATAACTCTACTAAATTACTTCGCTATATTAACAGCTCTAGTTTCTCTAATTACAGTTACTTTAACTTGTCCTGGATAGGTCATATCTGTTTGTATTTTTTGAGAAATTTCAAACGATAAACTTGCCGCTCTTTCGTCAGTTACTTTTTCGCTTTCTACAATAACACGTAATTCTCTACCTGCTTGTATGGCATAAGCTTTCTTTACGCCAGGAAATGCAAAGGCTACTTCTTCTAAGTCCTTAAGTCGTTGTATATAAGAATCTAAAACTTGTCTTCTCGCTCCTGGTCTTGCTCCAGAAATAGCATCACATACCTGTATAATTGGCGACAATAATGTGGTCATTTCAATCTCGTCATGGTGTGCTCCGATAGCATTACAAACTTCTGGTTTTTCACCATGTTTTTCTGCCCACTGCATTCCTAAAATAGCGTGAGGTGTTTCTACATCTGTTTCAGACGATGGTACTTTTCCGATATCATGCAATAATCCTGCACGTTTTGCTAACTTAGGATTTAAACCTAATTCTGCTGCCATTACACCACAAAGCTTAGCGACTTCACGCGAGTGTTGTAGTAAGTTTTGTCCATAAGACGAACGGTATTTCATACGACCAACCATCTTTATTAATTCTGGATGTAAACCATGAATACCTAAATCTATAACCGTACGCTTACCAACTTCTATAATTTCTTGCTCTATTTGTTTTTCAGTCTTCTTTACAATTTCTTCAATTCTTGCAGGATGTATTCTTCCATCTGTTACTAATTTATGTAAAGATAAACGTGCAATTTCACGTCTTACAGAATCAAAGCAAGATAAAATAATGGCTTCTGGTGTATCATCTACAATAATTTCAACACCTGTCGCTGCTTCAATTGCTCTAATGTTTCTTCCTTCTCTACCAATAATTCTACCTTTAACATCGTCGGATTCTATATTAAATACAGAGACACAGTTATCAACCGCTTCTTCCGTACCAATACGCTGAATAGTATTAATGATAATTTTCTTAGCTTCTTGTTGTGCTGTTAATTTAGCTTCTTCTAAATGGTTTTGTATAAAGCCCATTGCATCCGTTTTGGCTTCTTCCTTCAAAGATTCTACTAATTGCTCTTTGGCTTCTTCTGCAGATAATGAAGAAATTACTTCTAGCTGTTTTATTTGGCTTTTGTGTGCTTTTTCAACTTCTTCTTGTTTCTTTTCAAGAAACTCTAATCTAAAATCATAATCCTTTACTTTAGATTCTAAAGATTGATTCGTTTTTTTAGCTTTATCAAGCTCACTAGACGTTTGAGATTCTTTATCTCTAGTACGTTTTTCAGATTCAGCCATTTTTTTATCGCGAGACAAAATTACTTTTTCGTGTTCTGCTTTTAGCTCAATAAATTTTTCTTTAGCCTGAAGCATTTTATCTTTTTTAATGGATTCTCCATCAGACTTAGCTTGTTTTAAAATTGATTTAGATTCACGTTGTGCATCATTTATCAATTTTGAAGCTTTGCCTTTTTCTAAAGATTTAGCTATTATATATCCTAGTATTACTCCTAATACTACGCCTCCAACTATATACATAATTGTGTTAGTGTCCATGTTTCTTATTTAGTTTTAGTTTGTAAGCTAATTTTGATTTTTCTATTTCCTAAAAAACGGCAAAATTAGCCCATATTTCATCTATTTCCGTATGCATAGCGATACTATGTCTTTCAAAAACAGTTTCATCTGAACAAATTTTTATCTCGTTTTCGGTTAAGAATAAAAAGTCAAAATTAGTTGTATAAAAAAGCCTATATCAGTTAACGGTTTTGTATAAACTCCTTAAAAACAAGTTTAGGGCTAACAAGCTGATCAAAAATCTGTCTAAGATACCGAAACGAGTTCAGCACTAACAGCACGATTTTACAACTTAAACTCACCCTTTTTAAAGAATTGATCGTTGAGTTTATCAAAAAATGTAACTAATATAGGCAGTAACCTTATTTTATTTAAAAGAACGTACGAGTTAAATATGTGCTTGCAAGAGTTCGTTTAAAGCTTCTAACTTTTCTTGAACATCTTCATTTACATACTCTTTATCTATTGACTTTTGCTCTACTTGAGCCGCAAATTGTAAGGCACACATTGCCAAAACATCTTGCTTATCTCTTACAGAGTAATTCTGCTCAAACTGTCCAATCATAGCCTCAATTTTCTTTGTGGCTTTTCGTAAACCTTCTTCTTGACTCGGGTTTATCGTTAACGGATAAACTCTATTTGCTATAGAAAGTTTAATTTTTAATTGTTCTGACATATTACGTCCAAATTTACAACTTTATTCTGAGAGTTGCCCAATACAATGGTCAATATCTCTTATAAGTGCATTTATTTTGAGCTTTGTTTCTCGTTTATTTTCGTCACTACCAAGCATTGAATTTGCCATTTTGAGCGTGCCATGTTTTTCCACCCAATCAGCAATCTCTTCTTGCTGCTTCAAAAGCTTTTGCTGCTGCTGTTCTAATTGGTTTGAGAGTTTGGCATTGGTCTGTTTTAAAACCTCTTGCTTATGTAAAATCTTACTGATTTTATTCTCTAACGCATCAACAATGTCTTCTATTTTACTCATTAAAGCAATTCAATACTATTGAAACAAAGTTAACATACCAAATCAAAAAACACAATTCTTTTACAATTATTTTTTAATGACTTAACTCTAAAAGAATTATGGCTCTAGGAAAAATAATACACTTTTAACATTTGTAAATCGTTATCAAATTGATATTTTAGCTTAATAACCTGAGTTCAACCTAATATTTACTTTGCAGAATCCTAATAAAATGTGAGATTTGAAGTGTGAAATTAGAAGGAATATCTAGATCTTTTAATAATTTTACACGATAAGATTGCATTTTATTAAAGGTTTCTAAAAGATTTGATGAATTTTTCAAATTAACAAGTTAGTCCTTCAAAATTCTAACTTCAAATTGAATAAAAATTCATTCAAGCTGAAAACAAATAATTAGATCGAACTCAGTCCATCAGTACATTATATGAAACAACTTTTGCTCTTCTTTTTATTAACCTGCTCAGTTTATGGGCAATCGGAATATCCTCAAGATTATTTTAGGAATCCACTAGATATTCAGTTAGTACTTGCTGGTACATTTGGAGAATTGCGATCAACGCATTTTCATGCTGGACTAGATATTAAAACGCAACAGCGAGAAGGACTAAAAGTCTACGCAGCTGCTAAAGGTTATGTAAGTAGAATTAAAATTTCGCATTTTGGCTACGGAAAAGCAATCTACATAACACATCCTAATGGCTATACTACAGTTTATGGTCATCTTAAAAAATTATCTAAGCGTTTAGAAGATTATATTAAAAAGTGCCAATACGACAAAGAAAGCTTTGAGGTTGAAATGTTTCCGCATTCCGAAGAGCTTTTAATTGAACCTAACGAAGTTATTGCCTATTCTGGTAATACAGGAAGCTCTGGAGGACCACATTTACATTTCGAAATTAGAGACAACCAAGAACGACCATTGAACCCATTGCTTTTTGGCCTACAAGTAAAAGACTCAAAAGCACCTTATGTTTCTGGCGTGTTTGCGTATCCAAAAGACAAAAACGCCATTATAAATGGTAAAAACAAAAGGGTATTGCTACGTTTAATCCCACAAAAAACTGGAGATTACGAAATTGAGAAAATTTCGGCTTATGGCAATATTGGGTTTGGTGTGGTTGCTTTTGATAGACAAGATTTAGCACCAAATAAGAATGGAGTTAGTAATATTCAAACGTTTTTTAATGGCAATAAAAGTATAGAAATTGACTTTAAGCGTATTAGTTTTACTGAAACTAAACATATAAAACGCCTTGTTGATTACGAGTATTTTAAAACTAAAAAGACCAAAATTCAGAAATTATTCGTTGAAAAAAACAACCCTTTAAGTCTTTATAAAAGCACATATGATAATGGTTATGTTGCCATTGAAGATAGTACAGCTTCCGTTTATAAAATAAGAATAAGAGATTACCATGAAAACGAAACTTGGGTTGTAATACCTGTAAAAGGAAAGAAAACTGCGGTTGAGAAAGATAGTATATTTGATATTTCAGAAAAATCACTTATATATAATGACAAAGCCACAACATTAACATCTAACAACATAACAGTTAATTTCTACAAAAATACCGTCTATGATAATACTTATATAGATTTTAAGGTGAATTGTGATACGCTTTTTCTTGATGATGACAGAATACCTATGCAGAAAAATTTTTATATTAACTACGACTTAAGCAATCATAAAGTTGAACATCAGGATAAAGTATATATTGCCAGATTTTACGGTAATTACAAAAAACCATATCACGTTTCTACCACAAGAAAAGGTGATATCTTAACAGCCAGAAGCAAATCCTTAGGAACTTATGCTTTAGCCATGGATACGGTTTCTCCGACCATAAAAGCTGTTAATTTTCAAGATAAAAAATGGATAAGTAAATACCGTTACCTAGAAGTTAAGATTGAAGATGAATTAACAGGCATTAGTAAATACAGAGCAACTGTGAACGGAAAATGGATTTTAATGGAATACGATTATAAAACTAATACATTAATACACGATTTTAATGATAATGTCGTTAAAGATATTAAGAACGAATTAAAAATAATTGTTACAGATAATGTTGGAAATAGTTCTACATTTGAAGCAACATTTTTTAGAAAATGACACCTAGAAAAAAGACCGCTTTACTAATTAAGAGCAAAGACAAAAGGCGCATTTAGTTTCTATCAAAATTTTAGAATAAATTTACCTAAGTAATTGTCTGTAAAATTTAAAAATGACAGAATTTTTAAAGAAATATTTATTAAAAAAATTGAAGTAATATTTCAAATTTCAAACTAACTAAGAAAAACACAAAACATTTGAAACGCTTACATTTTATCATCCTAATTAGCATACTTTTTAGTTTGCTTTCCTTTTCACAATCTGCCATTATCAGAGGTGTTATTTTAGACGAAGCTAATATTCCTCTTGAAGGTGTGAGTTTAACAACTAGTACAGGAGAAGGTACTGCCACTAATGAAAACGGATTTTACGAACTAAAAATTCCTTTTGGAGTTGAAGTTACGGTTGTATTTACACATATTAGCCATAAGCGTATAGAACAGAAATTTAATCTAAAAAACGGTCAGGAATTAGAATACAATCCTGTGATGTTAGTTGAAGTAGAGCAAATTGCAACTGTTGTGATTAATACCAACACCAGACAATCTGTTGATGGAGTTACTTCTATTTCTCCACAAATGATAAGAACTATAAAAGGAGCGCAACCTGGTGTTGAAAACATTTTAAAAACCTTACCAGGAGTTAATATATCTAATGAATTAAGCACGCAATATTCCGTAAGAGGTGGGAATTTTGACGAAAATCTAGTTTACGTTAACGAAATTGAAGTCTATAGACCTTTTTTAATTCGTTCTGGAAACCAAGAAGGTCTAAGTTTTGTGAATACAGATATGGTTCAGAATGTGGATTTTTCTGCTGGAGGTTTTCAAGCTAAATATGGAGATAAATTGTCTTCGGTTTTAGATATTACATATAGAAATCCAATTGGTTTCGGAATTAGAGCAGATGTAAGTTTATTAGGAGGAAGTATCGCTGCAGAAACGGTTTCTAAAGATGGAAAGTTTTCAGGTATCGCAGGTGTGCGCTATAGAGATAATAGTTTATTATTAAATAGCCTAGAAACCGAAGGGAATGTAGAACCGATTTTTGCAGATGCACAAACCTATTTAACCTATCGTTTTTCAAGTAAATTTCATTTGAATTTTCTGGGAAATATTTCTTCTAACAAATACAACTTTCAGCCTAAAAACAGACAAACCAATTTTGGTACTTTAGAAGATCCAACTGCGTTATTAGTGTTTTATGAAGGTCAAGAAAAAGACCAATACCAAACTTATTTCGGCGCTTTTAAAGCCAATTATTTTGCTTCTGATGATTTAACACTTAAGCTTATTGCTTCTGCATATCATACAACAGAACAAGAATATTTTGACATATTAGCAGAATATCGCTTAGGAGAAGTGAATACTAATATAGGAGATGAAAATTTAGGTGAAGTAGAATTTAGTGAAGGCATTGGTTCACAATTAACACATGCTCGTAATAATTTAGATGCATTTATTGTAAACGCAGAACATAGAGGTGATTATAAAATTGATGAAGAAAGCACAATTGAATGGTCTGTAAAATACACACACGAAGACATTAGAGATCGTTTAGTAGAATACGAAATTATAGATTCCGCAGGTTTTTCAATTAGACCACCTCGTTTTAGTGAACCAAATCCACAGCCTTACATTCCATTTTCTGGACCATTAACTGCTTTTGAAAACATAAGAGCTTTAAACTTTGTAAAAATAAATAGACTTCAAGCTTTTGCACAATACAGCAAACAAACCGATTGGAATGGCAATGAAGTATTTTATAATGCTGGTATTCGCACACATAGTTGGACTGTTAGTGGAGATAATGTAACTAACAGTAAAACCCAAACCGTTATTAGCCCAAGAGCTCAGTTTGCCATTAAACCAGATTGGGAAAAAGATATGCTCTTTAGAGTAGCTGCTGGTTTATACTACCAACCTCCATTTTATAGAGAATTGCGAGATTCTTCTGGTACAGTACAGCCTAACGTGAAAGCACAAAAATCTTTTCATGTTGTTTTAGGTAACGAATACAGTTTTGAAATTTGGGACAGACCGTTTAAATTGGTCACTGAAGCTTATTACAAAGGTATGTCTGATGTAAACCCTTATACACTAGAAAATGTTAGAATACGTTATAGTGCTAAAAATAATGCGAAAGCTTATGCTTATGGCCTGGATCTGCGACTTAATGGAGAATTTGTACCAGGAACAGAATCTTGGTTCAGTTTTGGATATTTAAAGACCGAAGAAAACATTGATAATCGTGGTTATATTGCCAGACCAACAGATCAACGCTTAAAGTTTGGAGCCTTGTTTCAGGATTATGTACCTAATATGCCAGATTTAAAAATGTATCTAAATTTGGTTTATAACACCGGAGTTCCTGGTGGTTCGCCAAGTTATGCAGACCCTTATAATTACCAGATTAGATTACGTGATTATAGACGTGCAGATTTAGGAATCTCCTACCAACTGGTTAATCCTGAAAAAAAATACAATTCAAAATGGAAAAAACCATTTAGAGAACTCTCTCTTGGATTTGAAATTTACAATATGTTTGGCAACCAAAACTCCATTACTAATACTTGGGTAAGAGATGTTTATAGCAAACGACAATTTGCAATTCCTAACTTTTTAACACCTCGTGTTTTTAACCTGCGATTGTCTGCTCGTTTTTAGATAAAAATCTATTTCTTAAGCAAATCCTTTCATAATTTTAGTGGAACGACCTAAATTCTCGTTGTTCTACACCTTAGTATAATCTTAATTCATTAAATTTGTAACTCATTAATTCACTTTAGATTACCCTACTAAGCTATAAGTTTTAAATTTTAACAACATGAAATATTCTTTCGTTGTCATGCTTATGCTATTTTTTAGTTTGTCCTCAGCTCAACTCAGTGTTCAAAATGATGCTTTTGTCTTTGTAAACGACCAAGTCCTATTTGTGACTGACGATGTTAATATTGATGATGCTAATTCCAAAATATATTTAAGAAATGAATCTCAATTACTTCAAGGTAATGGGGTAACTGGTAATTCTGGAATAGGTGAATTAAGTGTTTATCAAACTGGTAACGTGAATCAATGGAGTTATAATTATTGGTGTTCTCCTGTAGGTAATAATTCTGCTGCATTTGGTAATGAAAATGCACGCGTTAATTTAATTGATGATGCTACAGGTTTAATTACATCTGCTCCTGCTGCTTTTACCACTGCATATAATGGTAGTCCTACTCCGTTAACTGTTTCTTCGCGTTGGTTATGGACTTACCAGACGTCTGATCAGTATTTAGACTGGGTTTTTGTAGGTGCTTCGGGTAATATAAGACCAGGACTTGGCTTTACTATGAAAGGAAATGGTACAGGTTTAACAGGGAGTCAACTTTATGATTTTAGAGGTAAGCCAAATAATGGCACTATTACTAATGATGTTGCAACAGGTTTAAACACTTTAGTTGGCAATCCTTATCCTAGTGCAATGGATTCAGCTGAATTTATTCATGACCCAGCAAATCAAACTTCAATTACTGGTACATTACTTTTTTGGGAGCAAGATGGATCTGTTAATTCTCATGTTTTACAACAATATAGAGGAGGTTATTATTCATTTACGATTAATGCAGCAGGAACTGTAATTACTGATGCGCCAGCACAATTTTTTACTTACGATGAAAATGATAATACGTTTCCATTAGCAATACCTACATATGGTGCCAAATTCTCTGGAAGATATATTCCAATAGGACAAGGCTTTATGGTAGAGGGAATAGCTGGCACACAAGTTGCTCCTGCAACCGTTTTTACAAGAAACTCACATCGTGTGTTTCACAAAGAATCTGATGGTAACAGCTTTTTCTTTAGAAGCAGTAGCCAAAATAATGATAATACTAACGAAACTACTGGAATTCAATATCAAGATAATGGACTTTCAGTTGTTCCTGAAGATTTTAAACGTTTTCGTATTAATGTAGATTTCACAATTAATGAATCACAATATACAAGACAACTAGTTCTAAACTTTCACAACTCTGCAACTGCTGGCTTCGACTATGGTCTAGAATTAATTCGTTCAGAAAGCTCAGCATCTGATGCCTATTTTTTATCAGATGAAAAAGTTTTTTCTGGTCAAGCATTTCCCTTTGAAGAAACACTTGTTATTCCTTTAGCCATAGATATAGAACAACAGCAACCACTTCGTTTTAGAATTTTTGATATTCAGAATTTTGATGATTCCCAAGGAATATACCTTCATGATATTGAAAATGAAACCTATGCTAACCTAAGAGATCTAGATTACGAACTTAATATCGAGTCAGGAAACTATACAGATCGTTTTGAAATTGTATTTACCACTCAAGGTTCTCTAGGTGTTAATGACTTTGATACAACGTCATTAAACATTCATCAAAATAATAAGCTTCATCAACTTTCGGTACTTAATCCAAATGGTTTAGATATTAAGAGCATAGAAATTTATGATGTTGCTGGCAAACGCATATTGCAATCTAATTTTGATGCTATAGAAGATGAATATACTTTATCTACGTTGCGCTTAAGTGATGGTGTTTACGTTGTAAATATCTCTTCAGAAGCAAATACTAAAGCTAAGTCACAGAAGATAATAGTTAAGAATTAACAAATTCCTTTAAAACCGAAATCACATAATCGAGTTCTTCTTTGGTATTATAAATACTGAAAGAAAAACGTACAGAAGGTTGCTTTAGTTTTTCGTCACTTAAAATCTCGGTTAACACATGAGATTGTTGGTTGCTACCACTTTGGCAAGCACTACCTTTTGAACAAGCAATACCTTTTAAATCCAGTTGAAACTGAAGCATTGGTGCTTTTTCAGGCGTAATAGGCAAACAGACGTTAACTAATGTATAAGTACTGTTTATAACATCTTCACAACCTCCATTAAAACTTGCATTAGGTAAATATTTTTTTAGTTGCTGAATGAAATAATCCTTTAATCCTGAAACGTATTTCTTATCTTCTTCAAGATTGGTATAAGCTAGTTTTAACGCTTCATCCATACCTACAATATTATGAATAGATTCTGTACCAGCTCTATAACCTCTTTCCTGCTCTCCTCCAAAAATAAGAGGTTTTAATCCAGATTCTTTTCTTACAAAACAAAACCCAACTCCTTTTGGTCCATGAAATTTATGTGCGCTTGCTGCTAAAAAATCAATCGGGATAGTCTGCAAATCTATTTTGTAATGCCCAACAGATTGTACTGTATCTGTATGAAACAAAGCATTATGTGCTTTGCAAAGATTAGCAACACGTTCAATATTTAAAATATTACCAATTTCATTATTAACGTGCATTAAACTTACTACAGTTTTATTACTGGATTGTAGCAATTCCTCTAAATGCAAATAATTTATTAAGCCGCAATCATCTAAATCTACAAACTTCAATGTAATATTGTATTCTTTCTGTAACTGTTCTGCTGTGTGCAAAACTGCATGATGTTCAATTTTAGAGATTATAATTTCTGTAATTCCTAAATCCCTCACTGCACTTCGTAATGCTAAATTATCAGCTTCAGTGCCACCAGAAGTAAAAACAATTTCTGAAGCTGACACATTAAAGTAAGACGCTATGTTTTTTCGGCATTGTTCTAAAAGCGCCTTAGACGAACGACCAAAACTATGCGTAGATGATGCATTTCCGTAACTATCTCGCAATACTTGCGTCATGCGCTCTATAACTTTTGGTCTTATAGCTGTTGTTGCTGCATTGTCTAAATATATGTGCTTCATCCTGCAAATTTATCGTAAATAAAATTATTTAGTTAATTGAGCGTTATAATACTTATTTTAATTTAAAATTGACTTCAAATTAAATGATGATTTTTTTCTTTATACGAAACAGAATAATAAAGCATAGCCTGGTTACGTTTTCTTCTTATGTTTAAGTAAAAAGGAAAAAAGGGCATATTATTAAGTTTATTTTATTTTAGAATTAGTATACCTTTACAAATCCTTTATTTTTGTTGAAAATTGAGTCTATGATACGTCGTTTTTTTATATGTTTTATTTTAGTTTTTTTAGCTGCTTGTGATGATGGCGATATTTTAACTGTTGATTTAGATTTTGACAAAGAATTAGAACGCTGTGAAAACTTTGAGAACTTTCACTTGGTTTTTGATACGCGTGATGATCCTAACGAAGCTCTTATTTTAATATTCCCAAGATCTGAAACTAATGATGCTTTTTTTACTACGGCAATTCTACCTACAGATGTTCCCGAAGAATTACCCATAAATATGAACGATGTTCGTTTTATATACAGAACCTATAACAGACCTTTAAACGCAACAGATATTTGCGCTGTTGTACCACCTGGAAACTTAGCTATAATAGAAGATTACGAAGCTGATTCTGGAGATGTAAAAGTTACAGTTACATATGAAGATGATGATAATGATGGTGTTCCTAGCGTTTTTGAAGATTTGAATGGTAATGGTAATTATGATGATGACCACTCAGATGATGATGACATTCCTGATTATTTGGACGAAGATGATGATGGTGACAATGTAAAGACAAGTAATGAGATTGATAATAGCGATGGTGATAATGACCCAACAACTAATCCAATGGATACAGATGGAGATGGGACATATGATTATTTAGACGATGATGATGATGGAGATGAAGTTTTAACACGTCTCGAAGATGAAAATGGCATGAATGGTCCTGGAGATGACAAAGCTAATAATACTGCTGGTGATTTAGTGCCACACTACTTAAATATTGAGGAAACTATACCTTATACTTTTGAAGATTATGATGCATTTGAAAACACATACACAAGAACAATAAAAACAATCTTTACAATTGAAGATATTAATCTTGAGATATTAAGATCTACAATTGTAGATTTTGGAACATTAATTACTGTTCTACCAAATTATACTCCTCCTACAGACTAAGGCTCTATATTCTGAAGAATCCTTACTTCAGTAGCACCTAATCCGTAGGTTTTATAATCGGCATCATGAAATCTCACATTATTGTAGCGTCCAAAAAGGGTTTCTAATTCTTGGCGAAGCACTCCTTCCCCTACTCCATGTATAAATACAATTTTAGGAATACGCTTACTCATGGCAAATTCTAATTGCCCTCTTGCTGTATCTAATTGTAGATTGAGCATATCAAAATTAGACATACCTTTTGTAGATTTTGTTAAATGATGAATATGTAAATCCACTTCAAACTTAGGTGTGTTGCGTTCTTTTGGTTTTATTGTTGGCTCTGGTTTTCTTTTTTTAGATTCTTTTTCTTTTTTTACAGCTTCAAAATCTGTGTTGTAAACTGCATTTTCTAAATTGTTTCCGGAAGTTGAGAACATAAGTTCTTTAGTTTCAAACTGAAATTCAAAACCATCATTATCTTCAACCGTAATTTGATTTTCTGAAATCTTTGTTATAATTCCATAAATGTCGTCGTCTATAGCTTCAACCTCATCTCCAACCTTAAACTTCATTTTCTTTTTCAGTTTTAATAAAAGATTCCTCTACTTTATCGTACTTACTAGGAATATTTCTAGACGTTCTATAAATACCAAACATCAACAATACAATTCCGCCTAATAACAAATACATATTTTGCTTTTCTTGTGCGTTTGCATAAAAAGCTACTAAACCACCTACTATGATGCAAATAAAATTTATGATTCTAGATATATTCATATTACTAAATTGATAATGAACACAAAAATAAGCTTTAGAATAATTTATTGCAGTTATTACCAAAGTATTTAGCAAATTCTTAATTTAGCAGTATGCTAATATTTGCAAAAGGACTTGATGATTATATGTTGCCATGCCTAAACAAAACCCTTTTAGGCTTTGAATGTATGGGTTGTGGACTTCAACGATCTATAGCATTAATAATTAATGGTAAGTTTGTAGATGCTTTTTTTATGTATCCTGCAATCTATACACTAATCGCTTTCTTTGGGTTTTTAATTGTAAACAGTTTTAAAAATTTTAAACACAGCAACAAAATTATTATTATCTTGGCATTGGCAAACGTATTTATTATTGTTAGCAATTTTCTAATCAAACTTTACTTAAAATAAAAATCAACTATGGAACAACAAAAATTAAACCCAGCTATCGTTTATGTTTTAGCTATTATTGGATTATTATGCTGCTGCTTTGGTGGTCTTGGAGTTTTACTCGCTGCACCAGCATTTTTTATTGCGCAAAGCGGTTTAAAAAAAGCTAGTCTTAATCCTGATGATTATGATCAAAGTAGTGTTAAAGCTATGAATACTGCTAAAATTGTAGCGCTTGTAATCTTAGTTATAAACGTATTGTACTTATTAGCAACAATCTATAGAATTTATACAGTTGGTTGGGATGAATTAATGTTACAATCACAAGAAATGATGGAGCAATGGCAACAAAACCAATAATCCGTTCATAAAAACAAAAAAGCGATTTTCTTAATTGAAAATCGCTTTTTTTTATACTCTAAATTCTAAATAAACTATTTCTCGAACTTCTTTAAAGTCTTTGTAATAATAGAAACACAATCTAATAATTGTTCTTTTGTTATTACTAAAGGTGGTGCAAATCTAATAATATTTCCATGTGTTGGTTTTGCTAATAAACCATTATCACGTAAAGCCATACAAATATTCCAAGCTGTATCGCTGTCTTCAGTATCGTTTATTAAAATTGCATTTAATAAGCCTTTTCCTCTCACTCCATTAACAATAGAGCTTGTTTCAATAAATTTAGATAACTCCGATCGAAACAATTCTCCTAATTCTTGTGCGTTATTTGCTAATTCTTCATCTTTTACAACATTTAAAGCAGCTATTGCAACAGCAGCAGCAATTGGGTTTCCGCCAAAAGTACTTCCATGATTTCCTGGTTTAATAACATTCATAATATCATTATTTGCCATAACAGCAGATACAGGATATGCTCCACCACTTAGTGCTTTACCTAAAATTAAAATATCTGGTTTTACATTTTCATGATCTACAGCTAACATCTTACCAGTTCTTGCAATACCAGTTTGTACTTCGTCTGCAATAAATAATACATTATGCTTTTCGCATAAGGTTTTTGCTTTTGCTAAATAACCTTCACTTGGCACATAAACTCCAGCTTCCCCTTGTATTGGTTCTACTAAAAAGCCAGCGACATTTTTATTGTTTTCTAGTGTATGCTCTAATGCTTCAAGATTATCATATTCAATTTTAATGAAACCTTTAGTATATGGTCCAAAGTTTTTACGAGCCACAGGATCATTACTGAATGAAATGATTGTTGTTGTTCTTCCGTGGAAATTGTTTTCACAAACTACAATTTCAGCTTCATTTTCATCAATACCCTTTACTTCATAAGCCCATTTTCTACAAAGTTTTAAAGCCGTCTCAACTGCTTCTGCACCTGTATTCATTGGCAAGAGTTTATCAAAATGAAATGTCTCTGAAGCGTATTTTTCAAACTTACCTAACATATCATTATAAAATGCTCTCGATGTTAAGGTCAACGTTTGAGCTTGGTTAGTCATTGCTCCAACAATTTTCGGATGACAATGTCCTTGGTTTACTGCGGAATATGCAGAAAGGAAATCGTAATATTTCTTACCTTCTACATCCCAAACATGAACACCTTCTCCTCTACTCAGCACTACTGGTAACGGATGGTAATTGTGCGCACCATACTTGTTTTCTAAATCTATCGCTTTTTGCGATGTAATGTGGTCTAATACAGCCATTTTAAAAATAATTTAAGGTTTATGCCTCCGTAAAAGGCACCGTTTAACATTGTTATACAATGCAAACATTAATAATTAAATCTCGCTTAGCGAGTTCCTTATCTACCTTTATCCTTTCAGAATCCCGATAGGTATCGGGATGAAAATTCAGCGTGGGAAAGAAATCATCCCTGAAGAGTTGCAAATTAATAATTTATATAGGGATTTACAATAGTTACTTGTTTTTCTTTATAATTTCTAACAACGCTTTAGGATCTTGTCTGTTATCCCAAAAGGCATAGATTATGATTGATGTATCTGTAGTTTTATAAAATATACTAAAGTTCCCTAAAGAAGCGACTCTTAACTCTTTAAGATCAGTAGCTTTATATATAAATGGTGTTTGAGCTATTTCTTTTGTCCGCTTAGAAACTAGCTTCACTAATTTTTTTGAATAGGTGGTAGATTTATTTCTGTCAACCCAATATTCTAAAACACCAACAAATTGTATATCTGCAGTTTTAGTCCAAATTACAGTTCGTTAAGCCATTGAAGATTGCGTTTATCCATTTCTTGTTGAGAGATAAGCCTGCCGTTTTTAATATCGTCCTCGCTCATTTACAACAATAACTTTTGCTCCTCAGTTAATGCAACTATATCAGATTCCGATGCTCTTGAAGAAATAAGTTTATCAAGAGCTTCTAAAAATTCTTTATTTCTAATTGACAGAATTTTATCAATTAATCCGTTTCTAATTTTATCTAAATTAGCCATAGCTTACATTTCTGTTATTTCAAAATACAAATAATCTTGCTGAATTAAAACTTAGTCAGAAATTTTTCCCGAAAGCGATGATACTTGAAGCTCAAGTCTTTTTATTTCTCTAATAATTGCTTTCTTATCCATTTGCATCCAAGAAAATAATTTTAGCATACTAGATGCCATTAAGCACAAGGTTCCAAAAATTCCCCATTTAATAAGATCGTTAGTTGCTTCTACATTAAAGAATTGAATGGCACAATAGATAAAGAATCCAAAAAATATAACTTGTACTATGCTCATCATAACAACAATCCAGCTATTCTTACCAGAAAAGAGCCCAGACACCATTTGTATTAGGTTTTGTTCTTCTAAATCATCATAGAATTTTGCTTCTTCTTGAGTGAGTGTTTCTTTAATTAATTTGTCTATGTCTTCTGTATTAGTTTTCATAATGTGTATTTTTTAATGTTATTTTTAATTTTTCTCTAGCGTGAAACAATCTAGACTTTGCTGTTCCAACTGATATGTTTAATAAATCACTTATTTGTTTTAGGCTATACGATTCGGTATAAAAAAGTCTTACAATTTCTTTCTGATTAGTTGGTAATTCAATTATGGCTTTTAGTAAAACCTGTTTTAACTGCTCATTTTCTGAACATTCTTTAGTATCACTTTCAATCTCTAGATTATAACCAACCATTTGTTTTTGTTTCTTTGATTGTAATCTTAACCAATCTGTTGCTTTATTACATACAATTCTATACGCCCAATATTTAAATTGTTTCGGTTCTTTTAGATGATTTATTTTATTGATGATAATCGTCCAACTATCTTGAGCAATATCCTTTGCTGCATCTTTATCTTTAACTAACCAATACGCTTTATCACAGAATAATTTATGCCATCGTTGTACCAAAGCAGCCAATGCCTTTTCGTCTCCAGCTTTATAAGCTTTGACTAATTTCTCATCTATACTTTGGTCAGTTTTCAATTAAGCAGGTTTAGTTTGAAATGATTTCTTTTTATAAGCTTCTCGTAAAAGCTTTACCCAAATATTATATGTTGATTTCTTCTTATCATCACCAAAATAATTTTCAACTTTATCAAAAGCTTCTTCAATTAAAGCATTATGAAGCCAACGTACTATAAACAGCCACAAAAAAGTCGCTTTAAAGCTCGTGTTCATTTCTATTATATGACTTATTTCTGTTTCATTCTTCTCTATTTCTTCAATTTTCAATTGATGTGTCCCAATAAAACCTTCTGGTTCTGTAAATTGAAATTTGATGTGTTCTCCTTCCATAAATTCAATAATAATATAACGAATACGACCATGACCTCCTTTACTCCCAACCTGCAATCCATCTCTAAATCTTATAGCTGGCCAGTTTTCGTAAGGCCAAATTAAATCTTCAGAAGTTGCCAATGTTTTAAATAGTTCAGCAACCTTTTCTTTAGGTTGGTTAATTGTTCTTTTATGGATATTTTTAACGTTCATACTCTAAAGACGTGGAAAAGTGAAAAAGGTTCAAAATATATTCTCAAAAAATGAGAACCACTTTAAAGATACTCTAATTTAATGCGATGTGATAATAACTTAATTTACATAAATATGTGACTTTTAATTAAATACCGTTTCTTATAGATATAATTACAACGAATCAATTTATAAAAATTTAATAAAAACTAAACCTCTTTTTAACCCTTAATTACCTAAACTGCTTAGTTCTCTAAGCAGTTTTTTTATGCCTTAAAAACTAAAATAATTCCAATTAAAACTGCACAAGAGATTTCGCAAAATTACAGCTATCTTTGCGTCCAAATAATCCTAAAAATGCCAAAAAGAGAACGCAATAAATTTGTAAAACGCGGACAAACTATAGACATCTTAATAGAAGATTACGCTTTTGGAGGCAAAGGTATTGGTCGTATTAGAAATGAGCATGGCGAATTTGTAGTTTTTGTACCTAACACACTTCCTGGGCAATTGGTAAAAACACAGATAAAAAAGAGCAGTAAAAAGTATGCAGAAGGTAAACTCTTTGAAGTTTTAAAATTGTCTGAAGATGAAATTGATATGCCATACCAAAGCATTCCTGGCGCTCCATACATTAACTTACCAATTAAAAAACAACACGAATATAAAAAGCAAAGTACTTTAGAATTATTTAAACGCATTGGTAAAGTTGCAGATATTGAAGATAAATTTGATGAGTTTGTAACGTCTCCAAACACATTTCATTACAGAAATAAAATGGAATATGGTTTTTCTGCGATTGGTTATAATCACGAATTAAAAACTGATGTGGATGAATTTACACTAGGTTTTAAAAAACGTGGAACTTGGTGGTGTGGAGATAATTTAAATAACGATTCTGGTTTATTTGATGCTGAATTTGAGAATCATCTAAAAGACATCAGAGGATATTGCATTGAAACAGGATTAGCGCCTTGGCATGCACCAAAAAGGGAAGGATTCTTCAGATACTTTGTGGTCAGAAAGTCATTTAAAACCAACAAGTTATTATTTAATTTGGTGACGACTTCTCCTGATTTATCAAAATTTGATTTAGATAAATTCGCAAATTATTTAGTGGAATTATTTGGCGACCGTGTTGCAGGATTATTACACACCATTAATGACGAAGTTGGAGATAGAACCATTGCAACAACAGGAAGTATTTCACTTGTATATGGAAATGATAAAATTGTTGAAGAACTATTAGGTCTAAATTTTGAAATTAGCATGAAAAGCTTTTTTCAAACCAATCCTAAATGTGCTGAAAAACTATATACAAAAGTTGTTGATTATGCTTTAGAAAATAAAGAAGCGATTGATAATACTGTTGTTTTAGATTTATTCTGTGGTACAGGAACAATAGGTCAAATCATTGCCAACAAATCCAAAAACACTAAAATTGTAGGTGTAGATATCGTTGTTGCTGCCATTGAAGATGCGAAAGAAAATGCAAAACGTAATAATATAGAAGGGTTAAAATTCTACGCAGCAGATGTTGGTAAGTTTTTAACTGAACACCCAGAATACACTAATAAAATAAGAACGATTATTTTAGATCCTGCAAGAGCTGGAATTGCTCCAAAAACCCTTAAAAAAATAATAAACCTCAATGCAGAACGTTTGGTTTATGTATCTTGTAATCCGGCAACACAAGCAAGAGATACTGAGCAATTAATGGAAGCAGGTTATACCATTAAAAAAATAAGTTTAGTGGATCAATTTCCGCATACTGCGCATATTGAAACGGTTGTGCTTTTTGAAAAAAATTGAATTTGAATTCGAACTCGAAAATAAAAATGAATAACACTTAACAGAATTACAAATTTGGATATTGAGTAAGCACAGTTGAGTGGATGTCCCCTTGAGGGAACTTTAGGGGTGTTTTAAATTAAAAAATTAACATTGAAAATATTGAATTTGAAACGCATACTTATTTATTTAAGCTTTATAACATTAGTAACAATAATTACTTACAGCTGCGAACGTGATGATATTTGTGCAGAAACAACTCAAACAACTCCAAGATTGATTATTGAGTTCTACGATGCTGCTGATACAGATGAATTAAAAAACGTTCCTAGACTAACTGTTTATGGAGAAGGCTTAGTGACTGACCCAACAGAAGCTTCCGATACAACTTTAGTGTTTAACAATAACATAAACTTAGTAGAATTACCATTAAGAATTGGAACGGAAGATGAGACAATAACAACACGATACGTTTTAGAAAAAGAAACCAATTTTAGATTAGACACAGATGATACTACAGAGTCTAATATTGACATTATTGAAATAACTTATAGCACAGAATTTGTTTTTGTATCTAGAGCCTGTGGCTATAAAAGCATATTTAATAATATAAGCGTTACAAGAGTAACAGATAGTGAGCCATGGATTGGTAATATAGAAATTGAAACAACCCTAGAATCAACAATTGAAAATGAAAACACAACACATGTTCGCATCTTCCATTAGAAGCGTTATTATTTTGCTGTTGTTTTCTGCAATGGCTTTTGCTCAAGAAGAGAAAAAAACGGTTACTGATACTTTGGTTTATAAACAAAAGTATGGCCTTAGACTTGGTGCAGACATAAGTAAACTAGCGCGTACTTATTTTGATGACGATTATACAGGTTTTGAAATTATGGGAGATTATCGTCTTACTAAACGTATTTATATTGCTGGGGAAATTGGCAATGAAGAGCGTACACTCGAAAGCGATTTTATAAATAACACCACAAAAGGAAGCTATTTTAAAGCAGGAATTGACATCAATTTCTACAAGAATTGGCTCGATATGGAAAACATGATTTATGCAGGTTTCCGTGTTGGAGCAAGCACCTTTAATCAGACTTTAAATAATTATACTGTTTACGATGTTAATAATCAATATTGGGGAAATCAATTTACGATTGAAGAAGGCAAAGAGTTTAAAGGCTTAACTGCACTTTGGGCAGAACTTCAAATTGGACTAAAAGCAGAGCTTTTTAATAATTTCTTTGCAGGTGTTAACGTGCAACTTAAATTCTTGATATCGGAAACCGAGCCAGATAATTACGAAAACTTATATGTTCCTGGTTATAACAGAACCTATGACAGTAGTCGCTTTGGTGGTGGTTTTGGATTTAACCTCTCATATTTAGTTCCTATTTTTAAGAAGGATAAAATTGTGATTGAAGAAAAGGAAGTTGAAGAATAGTTTGTCATTAGTTGCTAAGCTGTTTAGTTGTGCGCGACTAAACAAAAAACATCTCCACAACTAACAATTTAAAATTCAACATTTCTTCGTATCTTTTCTTTATCAAATGCATTGATATGGATAAAGAAACTATTGCCGATTTAATTGAAGCTAAACATTCCGAATTAATAACTTGGTTAGAAAATCAACCTGACGAATCTTGGACACAAGGTCCGGAAGGAAAATGGACAACAGGTCAGCAAACATTGCACTTGTTACAAAGTATTGTTCCTCTTAATAGCGCATTGAGTATGCCAAAGTTTTTACTGCGTTTTAAATTTGGAAAAGCCAATAGACCAGTTAGAAATTACGAGGCTATTGTAAAACGCTACCAAGAACGTTTACTAGATGCTAAAGGCAAAACTTTTAAAGGTTCCCAAAACATGAAAGTTCCAACACTTGCAGACAAACAATATCTTTTAGACCAACTACAAACCGAAGAAAAGAAGCTTCAGTATAAGACCAGAAAAATTAGCGACGAGAATTTAAATACGTTGGTTTTACCACATCCTTTAATGGGAAAAATGCCAATTCGTGAAATTATTATGTGGACTGCACATCATGTTGAGCATCATACTGAGATTTTGAAAGGTAATTATTAGAAACTCTAATCACTTTTAGTCATTTCGACAGAGCGAAGTATGAGCGACGAGAAATCACATGTAAGCTTCCCCAAAAATAGGACTGTTTAAAAGAGTAAAAATAGTTTTAACTTTAAACAGCAATTATGAGAAAAAGTAAATTTAGTCC
>Ga0209633_10001498_pt1 | contig 23823 bp, 26 predicted proteins | sample Cruoilmetagenom1_FD_187290 | JGI IMG/M metagenome (GOLD analysis project Ga0209633, IMG submission 187290) | Oil polluted marine microbial communities from Coal Oil Point, Santa Barbara, California, USA - Sample 1 (SPAdes) (version 2) | ecosystem: Environmental > Aquatic > Marine > Oil seeps ...
TGGTGATGAGAAGCCTGACTCAATGGTAGGCATTGTCACCGACACCGATTTTAGAACGAAGGTGATCGCCGCAGGACTTGATTACAAAGAACCTGTGACAACGATAATGAGCAGGCCGCTAGAAACTGTCCAGTCTCAGACGCTATGTTTTGATATATTACTGAAGATGATGTCAACAGGAATCCATCATCTCGGTGTTGAGCAAAAGGGTCGGGTAATCGGTGTTGTCACATCTCACGACGTTATGATTCAGCAGGGCAATTCTCCTTATTACCTCTTCAAAGAAATAGTGGCACAACCTGATTTTCAGGGACTTTATCCCCTTGGCCTTAAAATATCCGACATTATCCGAAATATCATAAACGAAGGTGCCAAAGCCGGCAACATCACCCGCATGATTGCCATTCTCAATGACCAGATAGTTAATCGCATATTAGGACTTCTCCAGGATCAGATGGGTCCTCCCCCGGTGAAATTCTGCTGGCTGCTGATGGGCAGTGAAGGACGAAGGGAACAGACCTTCAAGACCGATCAGGATAACGCTATTATTTATGCTGATCCCGAAAATGACAAACAACGCCGACAGGCTGAAGTCTATTTCGCCACCTTTGCCAAAAAGGCTATCGACCACCTGGTGCAGTGTGGTTATCCACTGTGCAAAGGAGATGTAATGGCAAGAAATCCCAAATGGTGTCAGCCTTTGTCGGTATGGAAATCATACTTTTTACATTGGATCAATGCACCTGATCCCGAAGAGTTACTCAATTCCACTATATTTTTTGATTTTCGCTACGGCTTTGGCACAGAACAACTTGCTGTCGATCTGAAGGAATATTTGCTTGAACAATCAAAGAAAAATGGGCTTTTAACTTTTCATCTGGGCCGACAGTGCATTACCAACAAGGCACCACTGTCATTCTTCAACAATTTTGTTGTTGAAAAAAATGGTGAGCACAGGGATAAATTAGATATTAAAGCCAGAGGGCTCACCCCATTTGTCAATTTTGCCCGCACTCTCGCCTTGAAATATGGCATCAGGGAGACAAACACCCTCACCCGCCTGAAAATTCTGATGACTGAAGAAAAAATTCCACGGGATCTCTATCAGGCAACAGCCGATGCATACGAATTCCAGATGCAGTTGCGCCTGATTCACCAGTTGGCCCAGATAGAAAATGGCGATGTTCCAGACAACTTCATTCACCCGGAACAACTTACTGATATCGAAAAGCGTATGCTCAGGGATGCCTTTACGGTAATCGAGAGGACCCAGAGTTTTCTGGAAAATCTTTTCCCAGCCACTTAACATCCAAGGACTTCGCAATGACCTTCCAGGAGCATACATATGATTGGTCAGTTTTTTAAAAAATCCCGGTTCCGAACCCAGCATGACCTGATTGGTAAACATAGAGAATTTTTTAAAAATTTTGACCAGACCCGGCCGCTGGAGGAATACAATTTTGTTGTATTGGATACAGAACTAACCGGTATGAATCGGAAAAAAGATGAAATTATTTCGATTGGTGCAGTCAAAATCAGAAATCTGCAGATTGATCTTCGGCAGACATTTCACTATTACATACGACCACGAAAACTTGACCATACAGAAGCAACACTGGTACACAGGATCACACCGGATCAACTATGGGAAGCACCACCCCTTTCAGAGGTTATCCCAAAATTTGTCTCTTTTATTGGAATGGATATCCTGGTCGGACATCACATTGAACTGGATATGAGCTTTCTGCATGACGCGACCAGGAAGGTTCTCAACGGCACGCTGGTCAACCCGGGTATCGACACCATGCGAATGGCCAAAGGATATAAACGGGTCATGCTGGGCCATTACCACGACATGGGGGAAATGTCTCCAAGGTATAATCTGAAGGATCTCAGCAGTGAATTCAATCTGCCGGGTTTTGAAGCCCATGACGCTCTTGAAGATGCCCTGCAGGCAGCCTATCTTTTTTTGTTTCTGACCAAAAAATTCAAAGCAGGGGGCTTAGTCTCCCTCCGCGACCTCTACCTTGCCGACCGTTCGGGAGGAATGACGGGCGAATAGTTTTACCTTGTTAAAATTATAGGCCACCTTGCAAAATTGCTTTTTCGCTCAATCTCTTCGTTAGCAAGATTATTCATCTACCCGTTCTGGAGGAAAAAGCCGTGTCAGGAAGGATCGTTTTTGAACCGGTTGATTCAAAAGTATATTAAGGTTATCCTGCGCAGTATAATTTCTATCCCAGAGGGTGATAGCCTTTTCGTAATTGTGCCGGGCCTCTTCCAACTCTCCACGATATCTGTTGATCATTCCCAGGTTGGTCAATGATACAGAGATCCTGCGAGGAGTTTCAACTTGTGCATCCAGTATACTGTTTACCCTTTTTTTAACCACTTTGTGCATATTCATACCGGCAAATGCCGGGTCATCAGGGCTGAAAAACGGTGAGATACGCCTTCTTATCTGCTCTTCTGAAAGATTTCCCATATCTGTGAGCCATTTTTCATAGATATCTATCGACTGCCCGGTGTAATCTGCTGCCGATTGAAGATATTTATTCATGGCTGCCTTGTCGATATCTTTTTCCGTCAGCAGAGCTGTTTCAAGTTCCACAAGGTAGACAGTCGCCTTATTATTAAGAAGTACGCCTATCTCATACGAGGACTCATAGCCGGGGGTGTTGCGATAGATGTCGAGTATACTGTCGAGCATACTCAGAGCCTGGATATATTCATCACTTTCAAGTTCCTTGTCATACTCCAGAAAAAGTGTCTTGGCCGGCATGATGCGAGGATCTTCAGCGCTGTTGATTTCCTCATAATATAAATAAGAACCGATGAAAATAGTGGCTGTGATGGTGAGGGTTACTGCAAGAACTTTCTTGGTGCCTGATTGCATTGAAAACTGTTACCTCAGGTAGTCTGGCTAACCCGAATAAATCGGAATTTTAGAATGCTTGGATAAGTGCCATGGAAGTATATTCAACCATATAATTTTAACTGACCTTCCTCGATTTCTTGTTTTTTATTACAGAAGTTCTGGGGTAAGGCACTAAAAAAAATCCGGTCTCCCCGCACCAGGCGAAGAGACCGGATAACTATATACTAATTTACTCTACCTCCTAATACCGTGAACTTCTTCTGCCAGATGCTTCCTGATATGCTCAGGAGTTGGTTCCCCCATACCTGAGAAAACAATATTAGCAATAACGGCAAGCGGAGCAGCGATCCAGGCAAAATACCATGGATTCAACCAGTAGCCGACAAAGGCAGCACCGGGAAGAACAACCCCGAATTTACCACAGATAAAGTAAAATATAGAAAATACAGTGAAAAATCCTCCGACTGTCAGGCTGGCAATACCTCCCGACCTGTTAGACCCGCTCCACCAGATTCCAAGCAGGAACAGTGGGAAGATCGTACAGCCGGCAATGGAGAACGCCAGGGCGACAAGCTGAGCCACAAGGGCCAGCTTCAGCAGGGAAACAAGCATAACACCCAACGCCATGACAATGGTGGCTATTTTGGCCATCCTTACCTGCTGATCACCAGTTGCTTCAGGGTTAATGATCTTAAAATAAATATCATTGGAGAAGGCCGAAGAACCTGCCACCAGTAGACCGGAAACAGTAGAAAACGCCGCGGAAACAGCACCTGCAGCAAGGAACCCGACGATTATCGGGTTTACAGAACCAAGTTGCGCGGTATAGACCACGATCGCATCTTTTGACAGCGCGCCCACTTCCGGATTAGAGGACAGAATTTTACCAAATGCGGCGTAAAGCGGAGAAGTCCAGTAAAGCAGACAGATAAAGAAAAGTCCCCAGGTTACAGACCAGCGGGCATCAGCTGGTTTAGGTACAACATAGAACTTCTGGATAACATGGGGTAAGCCGGCAGTACCGATCATAAGTGCGAAACAGGTAGCCATCCACTGGAAAAAGTCCTTGCCTGTGGCAGTATCCCACGGCATGGCAAATTCCGGACTGGGAACCGTCTGCATGGCATGTCCAAACGAATTGACGAACGTGGTCGCATTACCCACCACAATATCCGAGACCACACGGCCGTAGCCGAGTTGGGGAACGAGCCAGAAATATTTGAACTTGAAGGTCAGAATAAAGGCAGGAATCAGAAAGGCAGAAATCAAGATAATATACTGCACGATCTGATTCTTGGTAACACCGAGCATACCGGAGACGAGAGTATAGGCAAGAACAACAGATCCGCCGACAATAACCGATGCGCTATACTGCATGCCGAAAATCCATTTGAACATCAGGCCGATACCGCCAAACTGGCCGACACTGTAGCAAAAAGATATAAAAATTGCGATAATTGCCGTCCAAAACCGCATCCCGGACGAATAATAACGGTCACCAATAAAATCTGTGGCAGTATATTTTCCAAAGCGCCTGATCTGTGACGCCATAAGCAACAGGAGCAGGCAATAGCCGCCGGTCCAGCCGACCACATAAGACAAGCCATGATAACCACTGCCGTACATGATTGCAGCCATACCGAGAAAGGAGGCGGCGGACATCCAGTTTGAGGCAATAGCCATACCTGAACCAACCCTGGAAATGGAACGTCCAGCAGCGTAATAATCAGACGTACCCTCGGCCTTGTTCATAAACCCGACCCATAGAAAGAGCAGGATGCAGGCAGTAAGGATAATGGCCGGTACTAATTTGAAGCTACCCTCAAGCTTAACTCCTGCAAAAGCAGGAGAAGCAATAAATACCATGGCTGTAAGTAAGAGTAATATAGATAATGCTTTACATTTGATTCTGTTCATTTTCACCCCTCCTATTCGAATGATTTTTCCATTTCATATTTTTTCATCAAACTGTCGATCTTATAGCAGTACACAAGGCAGATAAGCACGAACAATGCCAGCAGAAAAAGTGCCGTATACAGATAATGAAAAGGAAAACCAAAAACGATAGTATCGGTGAGAAATGACTGATTATGGATGAAAAATTTATCCATAACCGGTTCGAGAGCCGCATCGGTCATGGCCAGCTTGTCCGGACTGACTTCGATAAGGGCAAAAGGTACCACAGCCTTCATGGCGGAATTATCGCCAATCCCCAGTGCGGTGTTAATGAACTCCACATCAACCTTACTGTCTGACGCTGCCTTGGTGGCGGCTGCCAGAAGGGCATCTTTCGAATCACCAGGAAGAAGATCGTACACGGTTGAGGTGAAAGCAGTCTTTAAGGTGTCATTTTTCAGCAGAGCACCACTTTTGCCCAAAAGGGCAAGATACGTATTTGCAGCAGCAACCTTTTCCTCATCTGAAGCAGTACCATCAGCAAGTTTTGGAGCAATCTGCTGATAAGCAACATAGGTAGCTTCGGTGGTTGGAGTTTCCATAATTTTCAACAGAATCTGGAATCCATACGTGGCCAACCCCCATATTAACAGTCCAATGGTAATTGCCCTGAGGTTCTCCTTTAAGAATGGTGTTGATGGCTTGAAAAAGTTAACTTCATAACTCAAACTCTCTTCCATTTTACTCCTCCTTTTGATTGACGGCTTTCTGTTCTCGGAACAAACTTAACCTCCTTTTCCAGGAACAGCCAATTCCCCTAGTGATACGGGTATGCTTGACACCGCCCTGCATAGACTATGGCGGGCAACATCCACATATTCCTGCCATATCAAACAATGTCAAGTGGGTACAACATCTAAAGATAGCTCAGATTTTTTTACGTCAATAAATTTCTCATTTCTGCTCATGCTCAACACCAACAACCTATTGCTGACTGCGCAGATTGAATTAGAGACACTCTACTTCGAGCTCAGTTGGTTACTAATCAATTTTATTTATCAAATATTTAAGCAACACTCAAGCAAAAAAATTGCTATGACTCAACATTAAGCCCTTATTTCCTATTAAAGATAACTAATATCATTTCGGCTCCTTACAGATTCACACAGGTATTTAACTTTTAAATGTAATACTGAAACATTTCCGGCCGGATTGAGTCATAATCCCAAGGGATTTCGGCAGGACGATCCATCCCTTTCCCTCCATTATCGTAGATATTATGCCAATCGAGCGCTCAATCTGGATGGAATAAGCACGATATTAACAGCCCTTGAGAATTTTTACATAAATACAGTTCTATTTTTGATTAGCCGATGACTGGAGCCGAAAAAAAGTGGCTGTGCTGCTATATTTGGTTAGAGTAATCTCTGGTTTTTAGAACTCTTTTTTACTGTTACTCGTTCCTGCTTGACATACTCATTAATACGAAGTATTTTTCTTCTCTTTTGAGTTTGGGAATGGTAACAGACTCCGCCCTTCTGTCAATGGTGGTGGAAGTCTGTTTTTAGCATGATGAAATAATCTCACGAAATAAACAGTAAAAAACTGAAACAAACCTTTTTTCGGTTTTTTGCTGGTATTGCTTTGTACTCACTTTATGTTTGAAAATCTGACAGACCGGCTCGAAGGGGTATTTAAAAAACTCCGGGGCCATGGCACACTCACTGAAGATAACATCCGGGAGGCGATGCGTGAGGTGCGCGTAGCCCTGCTTGAAGCAGATGTAAACTTCAAAGTAGCCAAAGATTTTGTTGCACTGGTAACCGAGAAAGCCATAGGACGTGAAGTTTCCAAAAGTCTTTCGCCGGGGCAGCAGATCATCAAGATAGTCCACGAAGAACTGGTAAATCTTCTGGGGACTACTGCAGAGCAGATACAACTAGATGGACGGCAGCCGGTTATTATTATGATGGCCGGTCTCCAGGGATCAGGAAAAACAACGACCGCTGGAAAACTTGCCGCAATGCTCAAAAGCCGGGGAAGAAAACCCTATCTGATCCCCGCTGATATTTACCGTCCTGCTGCCATTGAACAGCTCCAGGTGCTTGGAGGACAGATTGATGTCCCGGTACATCCTTCAACACCTGATATCAAACCTGTAGATCTCTGCAGGCAGGCAGTCAACGAGGCCGCACTCAAAGAATATGACACCCTGATCATTGACACCGCCGGACGCCTTCACGTTGACGAAGAACTGATGGGGGAACTCAAAGATATTCAGTCTGCAATACCGCTTACCGAAATACTCTTTGTTGCCGACGCCATGACCGGCCAGGATGCGGTAACAGTTGCAGATAAGTTTAATCAGGATCTTGAGATTTCTGGAGTTGTCCTGACCAAGATTGAAGGTGACGCCCGGGGCGGTGCTGCCCTTTCCATCAAGCATATCACGGGCAAACCGATTAAATTCGTCGGTATCGGCGAAGGACTCGATGCCCTGGAAGTTTTCCATCCGGATAGAATTGCCTCCCGCATCCTCGGCATGGGTGATATTCTCACCTTAATAGAAAAAGCTGAAGCGGTAGTTGATAAGAAGGAAGCAGATAAGCTAGCCCAAAAATTAAAAAAGAACCTGTTTACTCTTGAAGATTTTCTTGACCAGATACAACAGATCAAGAAGATGGGATCCCTTGAACAGATTCTTGACATGGTTCCCGGTATCAACAAGCTCAAACAGCTTAAAGATGCTCCTAAACCTGACGAGAGAGAACTTGTCAAGACGGAAGCAATTATCCGTTCGATGACGTTTAAGGAGAGAAAAAACCACAAAATCATCAATACCAGCAGACGTAATCGTATCGCCGCAGGATCAGGCACGACCTTGACTGACGTCAACAAAGTGCTCAAGAGTTATACCCAGATGCTGAAAATGATGAAAAAGATCCGTGGTAAACCTGGGGCTATTATGGGCCGCAAACGCAGGAAACTGCCTAAGGGCATGAAGAGAAGATAACTGGCTCTGAGCTATATCAAATCTTAGCTCAGAAAATCATAGGGGAAACCTGTATACATTAACCGGAGGATTAACCGGAATGGCAGTACGTATTCGATTAACTCGATTTGGCAGAAAGAAAAAACCTTTCTATCGTATCATTGTTGCAGACAGTGAAGCAAAACGTGATGGAAAATTCCTTGACATTGTCGGCACCTACGACCCGCTCCAGGATCCGGCTGCAATAAAAATTGACAACCAGAAACTTGAGGTCTGGCTGGGTAAGGGAGCGCTTCCTACCACAACCGTCAAGAGTTTGATTAAAAAAGCCTCAGTTGCAGAGTAGTGCAATGCAAGAACTTATCGTCTGCATTGCAAAATCACTGGTCGATCAACCGGATGAAGTAAATGTTACACTGACGGAAGAAGAAGATACAGTGGCTATTGAACTGAGTGTTGCTCCTGAAGACCTGGGAAAGGTGATAGGCAAGCAGGGCAGAACAGCCCGTGCCATGCGTTCTCTGCTCTCAGCTGCAGCTGCAAAATTTGACAAACGATCCAGGCTTGAGATCTTAGAGTAGCAGTTTGCCGGTTATGGTGCAGGACTATTCTTTCCCCACTGAGGATTTTTTGCTCTTGGGAAAGGTTGCTAAAGCTCATGGCATGCGGGGAGAGGTGAAGATATTTCCTTTCTCCGGACAACCTGAGAATATCAGGATGTACAGAGAACTGGTTCTGGTTGACAGCAGGGGCGACTTATCTCCTCCTTTGGCGATTTTAGGCTGTAGAGTCCAGGGTAAGGTGGCAATTACCAGCCTTGATTCAATCACCTCCCGTGATATGGCGGAGGGTATTGAAGGCATGGGAGTGCTTCTTGCCAAAACAAATCTACCTGAACTTACGGACAATGAGTTTTACTGGCACCAGTATATCGGTAAAACAGTGAAAGATCTGAAAAACCGTCACATAGGGAAAATAGAAGCCATTTTTCCCAGCGGAAGTCAGGATATAATGGTTATCAATTCCGGAACTGAAGAAATACTCGTACCGATTTCGAAAACCATTGTGGTAAGAGAGGGCAGCGAGGAGATAACCATAGACCCTCCTCCAGGGTTGCTGGAACTTTACACCGACTATTGCGGTGGGCGGGACGAGTAAATTCCCGGATGATATTTGACATAGTAACAATTTTTCCTGATCTCCTTGATTCTCCCCTTAGTGAGAGTATCCTCAAGAGAGCCAGGGAAAGGGGCCAGATCGAAGTCAACCTGGTTGACATTCGTAATTTCACGTTTGACCGCCACAACACCACCGATGACCGGCCATACGGCGGTGGTGAAGGTATGGTGATGAAAGCTGAACCCCTTGCTCTTGCTGTCGAGCAGAGGAAAAGCATCAACCCTTCAGGAAAGGTAGTACTGCTCAGTCCCCAGGGAGCCGGATATAATCAAACCGTCGCCCGGAGACTTTCCCGGGAATCCGGCCTTATTCTTGTCTGTGGAAGATATGAGGGCGTAGATGAGCGGTTTCGTGCGGAATATGCCGATGAAGAGATTTCCCTGGGAGATTTTATCCTGACCGGGGGTGAGCTCGCCGCCATGGTGGTCATTGACTCTGTTACACGACTTTTACCCGGTGTTCTCGGATGTGCTGACTCGGCGGATAAAGACACGTTCAGTAGAAACTTGTTGAAACACCCCCAGTATACAAGGCCACGAGTTTTTAATGGATTAGAAGTGCCGGAAGAGCTCCTCTCGGGAGACCACAAGTTGATAGAGAACTACCGCTTTGTCGCTGCGGTCAAAAGAACAGTACAGAGACGTCCGGAGTTAGTGAAAAGAGAGCAGTTCAGCAGGAACGAACTCAAAGTATTACAGCAACATGGCCTCTATGATGAGGTTATACAGATACAAAAAGACAGGAAATAAGATGACGTACCCTGGTGCTAGCAGTTTAAATATAGCCCTTATACATCATCCTGTAGTAAATAAAAGGGCTGAAATAATCGGTTCTGCCGTGACTAATCTTGACCTTCATGATATAGCACGGATGGCACGAACTTTTGGAGTTGCAGAATTTTTTATTACAACTCCCTATAAAGACCAGCAGCATTTGATGGAAGAGTTGCTGGCTCACTGGCGAACCGGTCATGGAGCCACATATAACCCTGCGAGAAAAGAGGCCCTGGGTATAGTCAGCCTGCTCGACTCCATTGACCAGGTTATAGAGCAGCTGACCGGGAAGTATGGGAGAAAACCTCTGGTTATAACCACCAGTGCGGTTAAACAGAGTAATTTGATATCCTATGGTGCATTGCGCAGAAAAATAGATAAAAAAGATCCCGTTATCCTGCTTCTCGGTACGGCCCACGGCCTTGCTCCAGAAGTTATACAGGATGCGGAAGGGACACTGCCTCCAATAGCCGGAGCAGCAGATTACAACCATCTTTCAGTCCGATCAGCCGCATCAATTATTATCGACCGGCTGCTGGGTTCGAAAGAAAAGTAAAAACAATCTACTAACTGGTGTCTTTTCTTATAGATACCAAAACTATAGAAGACAAAGATATTATGAGCACAATAATTGAGAGAATCAATCAGGAACAGATGCGCCAGGATCATCCCGATTTTCGACCGGGTGACACAATTAAGGTGTATATTCGCATCATTGAAGGCAATAAAGAACGTGTCCAGATTTTTCAGGGCGCGGTTATCAAACGAAAACGCGGTACCATGGATGCCTCTTATACCGTACGTAAAATTTCACACGGTGTAGGTGTTGAAAAAACATTCGCCCTGCATAATCCCCGTATTGAGAAAATCGAGGTCGTTTCCCGAGGTCGCGTGCGACGCTCCCGCCTCTATCACCTGCGTCAACTTAAAGGGAAGGCGGCACGTATTCGTGACCGTGGTATAACCCGCTGAAAAAGCACCTTACATCCTCATCTCTGATTTTTTTTAAATTGTCAGAGACGAGGAATTCGTAAAAAAGTCATTCGAAGTTACAGATGGCTAAGTCAAAAAGTCCCACAGAAGTGCCCTCCGGGGGAGAAGATAATTTCCAAATTGAACGTCTTCTCTATGCCCGTGGGTTTCTCAAGATCGCAGGATGTGATGAGGTTGGTCGGGGACCTTTGGCGGGTCCCGTGATTGCTGCATGTGTCATACTTCCCCTGGACTGTGATCACTCGATTTTCCTCGATTCCAAAAAACTCACCCATCCTAAAAGAGTAGCTCTAAACCGCACATTGCAGGAAATTGGTGCTATTATTGGAATCGGTCAGGTCTCAGAGAAGATAATAGACGACATTAATATTCTCCAGGCTTCGTTACTTGCCATGAAACTTGCTGTTGACAGCCTGAGTGCGCGAGGTGATGATCCCGACTATCTCCTTGTTGACGGGAAATTCTCTATTCCCCTGGCCACCCCCCAGGAAACCCTTATAAAAGGTGAGTCCAGAAGTGCATCAGTGGCAGCAGCATCCATAGCCGCAAAAGTTGAAAGAGACCGGCTCATGGTTGAACTCCACAAAAAATACCCTGTTTATAATTTCACCCAAAATAAGGGTTACCCCACCAGAGAACATCGCCATGCTATTCTCATCCATGGTTCGAGCCCCGTCCATCGATTTTCCTTCAAGGGAGTAAAAGAGCATGGTTGACAACCGTCAAAATCTGGGTGAAACCGGGGAAGCAATTGCTTCAGCATTTCTCGAGAAAAATGGTTATACAATCCTTGCACAAAATTATCGCTGCAGATTTGGTGAAATTGATATCATTGCCAGAGAAAGTGATTATCTTGTATTCGTTGAAGTAAAGACAAGAACAGGGGTTTCCCATGGTCATCCCCTCGATGCGGTAACCTTCAAAAAGCAAAAGCAGATCAGTAAAGTTGCGCAATATTACCTGACAGAGAAAAATCTCTTTGATACAGCCGCAAGATTTGATGTCGTATCTGTTATCTTATCGAAAAACAGCCCGGTAAATGTAGAGGTGGTAACAAACGCTTTTGATCTCTGCTGAACAGTTTATCCTTTTCCCCGCTATGCTAATTCTTATTTTCACTGTACACTACCTGATATGACTACTATCGGCATAACAATGGGATGCCCGGCTGGTATCGGACCTGAGATCATCCTCCGTTATTTTGAACAACATTCCTGGGATCATCCCTGCAAACCGGTTGTTCTTGGGGATCTGGCCGTACTGGAAAAATGCAGGAGTGAATTGGATTTTACCGTTGCACTTACTCCATGGCAGCCAAATAATCCTTTGCCCGACAGCACTCTACCCGTAATTCAGTTGTCCTCGCTCTCTGCTGACAGTGTTCAGTGGGGAAAGCCAACCCGGATCACAGCAGATGCAATGGCAGCCTATATAAAAAAAGGGGTAGAGTATGTACAGCAAGGATGCCTTGACGGGATTACAACCTGCCCCATCTCGAAAGCTGCCCTGAACAGCGCCGGCTATACTTTTCCAGGCCATACAGAAATGCTTGCACACCTCACAGAGACTGAAGATTACGCAATGATGATGGCCGGCAACAAGCTGAGAGTTACTCTGGTAACCATTCACTGCCCCCTCAGTGAAGTTCCGGCAGCGATGTCAACACAGCGTATCCTCAGGCTTATCCGAATGACCCACAGTGCTCTCAAGGTGGATTTTGATATCAAAAACCCAAGAATTGCTGTGGCGGGACTCAACCCCCATGGTGGCGAAAACCAACTGTTCGGCAGTGAAGAGTACCAGGCCATATCACCGGCCGTATCTCTAGGGAGTGATGAAGGAATTGATGTTTCAGGCCCCTATCCTCCCGACACTGTTTTTTTTAAGGCTGCCCGGGGGGACTACGATGCCGTTGTCTGTATGTACCATGATCAGGGCTTGATTCCATTCAAGCTCCTTCATTTTAATGACGGTGTCAATGTAACACTGGGATTGCCGATTGTGCGAACATCCGTCGACCATGGCACTGCATACGATATCGCCGGCAAAGGTCTGGCAAGCCCTGACAGCTTAAGTGAAGCTGTCAAACTTGCCGCTGAAATCAGCCGCAATCGAAAAAAACACTCCGCCCGAAAGGATAAAAGGAATGGGTGACAATGATAAAAAGGGACTCCTTATTGTTTTTGAGGGGACCGATGGCACCGGCAAGTCTACCCAGCTGCAGCTTCTCTATAATATCCTACATGACAAGGACTATCCTGTTATAGCCACACGGGAGCCAACCGACGGGAAATATGGTCGTAAGATCAGGGAACTTTACATAAACCGTAAAAATTACAGCCATGAAGAAGAGCTTGAACTCTTTCTGGCAGATCGCAGAGAGCATGTAGATAAACTTCTGAACCCGGCCCTGAAGCGTGGAGAAATAATATTATGTGATAGGTATTTTCTTTCAACTGCTGCCTACCAGGGAGCTATTGGTTTTGATCCTGAAACTATCCTGAGCCGCAACAGTTTTGCTCCCGACCCGGATCTCGCACTGCTTTTCCAAACCCCTGTTAACGTTGGTATAACCAGGATTATATCAGATAGAGGAGACACTCTAAACGATTTTGAACAGAATGAGAGCCTGGAAAAAGTGGCAGAGATATTTTCTGGAATTGGTCGTCCATACATAAAAACAATTGATGCAACAGGCTCAATTGAATCTGTTCATCAAGCAGTGATGGGGCATATTGCCACCCTCTTTGCCAATTCTTCATTTCTCCCATTGAATTAGAAATGACCCTTCTCCGTCCATGCCTGCTTCTGATTTTCTGCCTGCTCATTGGATCCTGTTCCTTTAACCGGACTGCAACTCTCAAACAGGTTGAAGAGGAGGACAGTGATCTCTCCTGCTCCTATTTTTATTTCCTATGGGGCTCTCACGCAGAGATCAGCGAACGGTATACGGAAGCTTTTGAAGCATATGAAAAAGCACTTATCTGTGATTCAAATGCCGATTATGTTAAACGCAAAATCCCGATACTCCTCCTTAAAATGGGCGAAACGGAAAAAGCAATTGATTGGCTGCGGCAGGCCATAAAAGAACAGCCGGGAACCATCCCTCTATATCTTTTTCTGGCAAACCTGCACATCCAGGAGAATAATGCCGAGGAAGCGATTCTTTTATACGACGAGGTGTTGAAGCTTGAACCCGACAATGAGGATGTTCTGTTGCGCCTGGCTTTCCTCTATACCCGCCAGGAACAATATGCAGTAGCAGAAGATATTTTAAGGAAGCTGAGTAAAAAGAATGCTGAACACTATTTTGCCCATTTTTATCTGGCCAGGCTGCTAAAGAAAACAGACCGTTATGTTGAGGCGGCAGTTGAATATGAAAAGGCACTCTCCCTGAACTGGTCAAAAGAGCTTGCCTACGAAATCGGTCATTTTTACACCACACAGAATCGATACAAAGATGCATTGAGGATATATACGTCCATTAGTGAACATGACCCATATGACGAGCGGGCTATCCTGAGCCGAATCCAGCCACTTCTCGACCTGGAACGTAATGATGAAGCATTAGCAGACCTTGAGCAGATACGCCTTTTCAGCCAGGACAAACCAGCCATCGACCTGATATCAGCAAAAATCCTGTTAAGAAAAAAGGAAGCTGACAAGGCCCGGAAAATTCTCCTCCATCTTACCGAAAATACAGATAATTCCGAACCTCATTACCTGCTTGGGCTACTGTTTTTCCAGGAAGAAAAATATGACTCAGCCCTCCACCATCTTGCGCTGGTGAAACCGGAAAACGAGATCTTTGAAGAATCAACTTACCTGCAGACCCGGATCTTCAGAAAACTGAATCAACCTGAGAAGATGAGAGAATTACTGGAGAAGCATATCTCATACCCGGAAAGCCGCAGCCCACTTTTTTACGCCCTGCTTTCGTCTCTTTACCAGGATCAGGGAAAAAGTCCGGAGGCAATTGCTCTGTTTGAAACTGCAACACAAATCTACAGTAAAAACCCACAACTGTTCTTTGAATATGGCCTGTTACTGGAAAGAAACGGCATGTACCAACAGGCAATCATCAATATGGAAAGAGTACTTGAACTCCAGCCTGACCACGCCGAAGCACTCAACTTCATCGGGTACACCTGGGCCGATAATAATATTAACCTTGAACGTGCACTGGACTATATCACCCGGGCTATGGAACTTAAACCGGATAACGGTTATATAACAGACAGTCTCGGCTGGGTCTATTTTCGACTGGGAGAACTTCAAAAAGCTGCTGCAGCCCTCGAATATGCCTTAGAACTGGAACCGAAAGATCCCCATATATATGATCACCTGGGAGATGTCTACTCTTCCCTTAAAAAAAAGGTGAAAGCACTTCAGGCATATAAAAAGGCATATGAATTGTTTGAGGACGAGAAAAAACGTGCAAGCGTCAGAGACAAAATTGATTCACTCAAAAACCTTCTGGAGAAGTAGTCGCAATCTCACATTCTCCTTTTTCCTATTTTGTTCGATAAGTTCCGGTTGTGCCCGGACACCATGGACAGACCCTCTGGATGCAGGACAGGCGGATAGTATCGTCCAGTTCCTGCAATCAGACAATCTCCGGGCAGAATCCTGCCCGGAATCCATTGACGGCGATATCTCTCTTTCCTATCGGAATGTCTTCGATAAGAAAAATATGGCAGGATATTTTCAAATCATCTCCCCATCCTTTATAAAACTCGTTGTATCCAACCCTTTCGGTCAACCGATTCTGATACTGACAAGTGATCAGAAAAGTTTCCAACTCATCAATACTATGAAAAGGATGTACATCGCCGGTAGTCTCTATTCCTATGGATTGCAAAACGATATCCCTCTCACCCTGCTCAAAGGTAACTGGCAGGACTGGATAAGAGGGACAATCAGTGTTAAACCTTCTGCCATCACCAATATCCGCAGGGACGTAGAAAACAGGGGGACCTGGATTACCGCTGCAAGTGAAACAGAGGGCAATTTTCTTAAGACCCACCTCTTAATTGAACCCGATAAGGGTGTTCTCCTGTCACGAATAATTGAGGATGATAAAGGCGATCGCCTTAGTGAGTTTAACTACAATGAGTGGGAATCGGTGGGAGGCTGCAGACAACCTTACTCAATCAGGGTTACCGACCTTCAGTATCATACCGAAATAACGATAAAACTATCTGACGTACTGGCTGCTGAAAAGGTGGCTGAAAATGAATTCCTGCTGACAGCTCCTGCGAACTACCTGCAACAACTTATTCCGTAGTCAAGTCTGAAGTTTTAACCACTTCAGGTTGCAATTCATTTACGATAATAACAAAAAGGTTATCATTTTTAAAAAATACCTGCTGGAGATCATAATCTCTGTCGGCTGAGAGATCCAGAGAAACTCTCACCTTGTCCGGCCCCTTATGTTGAGTGGTGCGGATACGTTCGACAAATTTACCGTTTGCAAATATTTCTTTATTCACATCAGCACCGAGATGCATATCCATAAAATCACAAAGGACACGGGGAGTCTCCTTCTCAAGCGCTGATACTGTAGGAGGGAAAAAATCGTTCAAACGAAATATAACCATCTCACCCTTATTCGATGAATCATCAAAAGTGATCTCAAGCAATTGGGGATCACCCTCCTGCCCAGTCGCCCCGGGTTCTTCCTGCGGAGCTGGGGCCGGTTTCTTCAGCACTGCTGCAGGTGGAACGGCTTTCTCCGCTTCCGGTTCGGCATCGACAACCTTCTTCTCAGTTACAGCTTGAACCTTAACCTCCTCTTGCTCCACCTTTTTAACCTCAGGTGAAGAGAGAATAAGTGTTAACGTATTGGACTGATCAGAAAAACTCTTTTCATACGTACTCTTATGGTCACGGGAGAGATCAATCACAACCCGTGTCTTCAAAGCCGGAGTCTTATGTACTGCTATGCGAATTCCGTTTGCCAGTGTACTTTCCGGCAAAGGCATAACACTTTTCCCTTTATAGAGAGCTTGCGGAAAATCTATAACCAGACGAGGATTGTCTCCCTTTATCCTGAAAATTTTCGGGATTCTGTGACCACTCAGTTTTATTACTACACTTTCTCCTTTGTCTGTCTCCGAATTGTATAAAATTGATTCTATATCAACAACCGCCGGCAACTCAGCACAATTGACCGACAGGGGGAAAAAAACCAGCCCAGCAATGAGGAAGAGATAACAACTAAAACACTTCATAAGGAAAATCCTTTTTTCTGTACTATCGAATGGTTATACTCATACTCCTGCGTAGAGTCTCTGATTACATCATCCTGACTTGAAAAGTCAACCAAATTTCAGTAAATGAAGGAGTTGACAAATAAGAGAAGAATAACTGAGATATAAGTCTTGTCAACGCATATTATCTCATATGATCTGGAATGGATTTAAAAAATGACGGACAGTAAAATACTTCCCTACGTAACAAAGCCCGGCCGATATCTGGGCCGCGAATATAACTCAATTGAAAAACCGTGGGAATCGGTTCAGGTCAGATGTGGCCTCATTTTTCCTGACCTGTATGAAATAGGCATGTCCCACCAGGGACTGCAGATTCTTTACCACATACTCAACAGCAATGAAAAGTTCCTGGCAGAACGATGTTATTGCCCTGATATCGACGTTGAAAATCTGATCAGAGAAAAAAAACAGCCATTAACCACACTCGAGTCAGGCCATCCTCTGACCGATTTCGATCTACTTGGCATTACCCTTCCCTACGAACTTTGCTACAGCAATATACTTACTATTCTTGATCTGGCAGGCCTGCCTTTTTTGGCCTGTGAGAGGAACATTTCCCACCCTCTGGTTATTGGAGGGGGAGCAGGTGCATTAAACCCTGAACCCATCGCAGACTTTTTTGATGCTGTCCTGCTTGGCGATGGTGAAGAAGCGATGGTTGAAATCGCTGAAATTGTCAGGCAGGAAAAAGAAGCAGTGAATAACAGAGCAAGGGTACTCGACAAACTCAGTGAGGTAAAGGGTGTCTATATCCCCTCTCATTTTAGACCACAATACGATGATAATAATCGTATTGCTGAAATAAAACAGCTCGGTGGTTGCAAATCCCGGATAAACCGCAGGATTCTACCTAACCTTGACGCGATTGACCACCTCAAGCATCCGATAGTGCCCAATGCGAGAATAGTCCATGATCGACTGGGTATTGAGATAGCACGTGGATGCACCCGGGGCTGCCGTTTTTGTCAGGCTGGAATAACCTATAGACCTGTCAGGGAGCGAAGCCCCAAACAGATCACAGAACTCGCCATTAAGGGAATTAATGACTCCGGGTTTGAGGAACTTGCCCTCCTGTCGCTCTCCACCGGTGACTACTCCTGTATTGAACAAACCCTGCCGGAACTGATGAACAGATTTGCTGACAGCTTTACCTCTGTCTCCATGCCTTCGATGAGGGTAGGAACCTTAACCTCAACCATCATGGATCAGATCAAACGAGTGCGAAAAACCGGCTTCACTCTTGCCCCCGAAGCGGGCAGTGAAAGGTTGCGGCGGGTCATTAACAAGGGTATTTCCGAGGAAGATCTTATCACTACCTGCAAAGATGCCTTCACCCTTGGCTGGAAGGTTATTAAACTCTACTTTATGATCGGCCTGCCAACTGAAACCGAGGAGGATATAGATGAAATTATCCAGCTCGTCAAAAAGGTGAAGGCAGAACGGGATAAAGGAAGTGCACGAGGTAAAAAGCAGGTTAATGTCAGTGTCGGAACCTTTGTGCCTAAACCTCATACCCCTTTTCAATGGGAAAGACAGCTCACCCTTGAGGATAGTAACAAATATCTGCGAAAACTAAAAGACAAGCTGCCCCGTAAAGGTGTGAATCTGAAATACCACAACCCCAGAACCAGCTATCTTGAAGGGGTATTTTCCCGTGGAGACAGACGCCTCTCTGAACTATTGATAACCGCCTGGCAAGATGGCGCCCGACTTGACGGCTGGACCGAACATTTCAATCTGGATCTCTGGCGGCTGGCAGCAGAGAAGTGCAATATCGACCTGGATGACTATCTGCGGGCACGGAGTACAGATGAAATTCTACCATGGCAGCATCTCCACTCCGGCGTCGACACTCAATTTCTAAAGGAAGAACTTGAAAAGGGCAAAGCAGAAGTTTACACTCCCGATTGCAGATATCATGCATGTCAGGAATGCGGGAGTTGTGATTTTGAAACCATTTTCCCCATTGTCCATAATCGCTCAAGAAAGGTGATGGATACGCCAGCTGTTCCAACCAGGGAACCAGCAGGGAAAGAGAAAAGTGAAAAGCACAACAGGTACATTGTTCACTATTCACGGATAGGTAGTATCTGCTTTCTTGGACATCTGGAAATCCTCCAGGTTGTCTTCAGGGCGTTGCGCCGAGCTGAAATAGTGACTAACTACAGCAAGGGGTTCAACCCGTCACCAAAAATCTCTTTCGGTCCCGCTTTAGCTGTGGGCACCGAAAGTCTGGCAGAGTTTTTTATTATGGATCTGCCGGAACAACTGTCGGATACAGAAAAAGTTGTAAGACGGCTGAACAGGAAATTACCACCTGGTCTCAAAGTATTTGCAGTGAAAAAACATCCAGGTAAAATAACCCAGGAAATCCTTACATCCTACACTCTGACACTGGATCGATCATTGACCGGAGAGGAAGTCGACCTGGTTGATCTATTTACAAAAAGTTCTTCATTTATTATAGAAAGGATCCGTAAAAGTAAAATGAAACCACTTGATATTCGACCTCTTATCAGGAGAATAAGCTGCTCGGATCCCAACACAATTGAGCTTGAAACTATAAATATCACCTCCAGTCCGGGTATAAAACCTATTGAAGCTTTGCTCAATATTATAAAAATAGACAAAGATACAGCCCTGCGGACCTCGATACTCAAAACCGGCTGGCTCCCTCTACAAAGCAGGAAAAAAGATTGAAACTCTCTCTGCTTAATGCCTTTATCCTGTTCCTGGCCCTGGCTCCCTGTTACGCTCAACCAGCAGAAACATTTGACCATCTCATTGATAATGGCGGCTTCATTGTAAAAGACGGGTCCGCTCATCTTCAATACCGCGAAAGAGAGACCTTTATCCCAGCCTCAACTCTCAAGATTGTAACCTGCCTGGCAGCCCTTGAAATTCTGGGAAAAGATTACCGCTTTGAGACTCACTTCTTCCTTGACGACAGGAAGAACCTTTATATAAAAGGGTTTGGAGACCCTTTTCTCACCTCCGAGGCCCTGAGCAACATTGCAGAGAAACTATATAGTCAGGGAATCAGGCAGCTCTCATCCATAATCCTTGATGATACTTCATACGCACTGAACTCTTTGGCCGATGGTGCAGGGCACTCCCCCAATCCCTTCGATGCACCAAACGGTGCACTGGCTGTTAATTTCAACAGTGTACCTGTTTCTGTTGCCCCCGACGGCACCATAACATCGGGCGAACCTCAAACTCCGAACATCCTGCTAATAAATGAAATTGGCAACAATTTGCCCCCCGGGCTTCATCGTATAAATATCAATATCCTGCCGAAAGAAAAATCTCTCACACCTCCTCTTCGTTATGCCGGAGAGCTCATTACAAAACTCTTTCATACGGCAGGTATTGTAATTCATAAGAAGTTCCAGGCAGGCCCCACCCCATCCTCACTCCGCACTGTCTACATCCATAAGTCTGAAAAAAAAGTGCTCGACATGGTAAGAGCCTGCATGAAATATTCCAATAACTATATCGCTAATCAGCTTTTCCTCGCCTGCGGAGCGGTGTCATATGGGTACCCTGCAAGCTGGGACAAGTCACGCCGCCTGTTCAGGAGTTATGCAAAAAAAAACCTGGGCCTTTCTGTGGAGGAATTTCATCTAACGGAGGGATCGGGTCTATCAAGAAAAAACAGGATTTCTCCCGCCGGGCTACTAACAGCTGTCGAACTTTTTCAACCCTATATGCACCTTTTAAATCATAAGGGAGATATTTATCTTAAAAGTGGCTCCCTGAGTAATGTTTACAGCTACGCCGGTTTTTTTGTTCACGGGGATAAATTCCTTCCTTTTGTTATTATGCTCAATCAGAAGGAAAATAACAGGTTCGAGCTTCTGACAGCCCTCCAGCGTGCAATTATATCGGAAGATGGAAATGTTAGGACTTTTTAAGCCTAATCAATTACGGTAATCTCGTAACAAGATCCCTGTTCCGTCATTCTCGCGCAGGCGGGAATGACGGAATGGCGAAATATTTGGGTTTTTACAAGGCCATCACTGATGGCTAAGTCAAAAAGTTTGATATACAAGAAGTAGTTTGCTACAACCCAATGAAACTCACCAGGCATACTTAAAAATCTTCAAAAGGAGAAAAATATGATTGGAAGTCTGTACGAAACACTGGAAAAATTCGGATTCAGTCATCCACTTCATCCGATATTCACCCATCTGCCGATGGGTATGATAATCGGTATGGTTATTTTTTCACTTCTTGGGTTAATCCGGCAGGGAAAACACTTTAATACAACAGCATATTACTGTTCAATACTTGCATTTCTGGGTGTTTTCCCTGTCATTTCTGCGGGAATACTTGACTGGTTGCAACTCATGGAAGGTGAGTGGAATACGTTTATCATTATCAAGATGATACTGGCCACACTCCTCACTATTCTCCTTGCATTTTCAATCAGGGAAAAAAGAAAAGGAAGCACACCAAGAAAAATTCTCCTGCTCTACATACTTTGCCTGGCCTGTGCGGGAGGCCTTGGATATTCAGGCGGAGAGCTTGTTTTCGGCTAACCCTGCCTTTTTTCCATGATTTTTTTTGACCACGCCCAAAAGGGCGTGGTTTTACAACTTGCAGTCAGCTGTCAAGCGCTTTTTTGAGATTCCCATCCAATGCTGCCAGAAATTGTTCCGTTGTCAAATAGTGCTTTTCCGTCATAGATTTTCCATGAATACAAAGAGCGAGATCCTTGGTCATCCTGCCATTCTCTACAGTTTCTATGCACACCTTCTCCAGGGTTTCGCAAAAATCGATTAAATCCTGATTGTGGTCGAGTTTTCCCCGAAAGGCAAGCCCTCTTGTCCAGGCAAAAATAGATGCAATCGGATTCGTTGAGGTAGGGTTACCTTTCTGGTGCTCCCTGTAGTGACGGGTAACGGTACCATGGGCTGCTTCCGCCTCCATGGTCTTACCGTCAGGAGTAACCAGAGTCGAGGTCATCAGGCCCAGTGATCCGAAACCCTGAGCCAGAGTGTCTGACTGTACATCCCCGTCATAATTCTTACAGGCCCAGACAAACCCGCCCTCCCACTTCAGGGCGGCGGCGACCATATCGTCGATAAGTCTGTGCTCGTAAAGAATTCCGAGCTCATCCATTGTGACTTTATAGTTTTGCTGGTACACCTCTTCAAAAATGTCTTTAAACCGGCCATCATATTTTTTCAGGATTGTATTTTTAGTGGACAGATAAAGCGGCCATTTTTTATTAATGGCTTGATTAAAACATGAGTGGGCAAAACCATAGATTGATTCATCTGTGTTATACATGGTCATGGCTACACCATCGCCCTGGAAGTCATACACCTCAAAACTCTTTGGATCACTCCCGTTTTCGGGGGTAAAGGTGACAGTTAACCTTCCTTTTCCCTCCACCACAAAATCGGTGGCCCTGTACTGATCTCCAAAAGCATGCCTGCCTATACAGATTGGTTTTTTCCATGTTGTTACCAGTCGCGGCACGTTTTTTACCATTATAGGTTCCCTGAAAACAGTCCCGCCTAAAATATTACGAATGGTTCCATTAGGGGATCGGTACATCCTTTTCAGGCCAAATTCCTTCACCCGATTCTCATCCGGAGTAATGGTGGCACATTTTATTCCCACTCCTGTTTTCAAAATAGCATCTGCAGCATCAACTGTGATCTGATCGTCAGTTTCATCTCGTTTTGCAATACCCAGATCATAGTACTGAATCTCAAGGTCAAGATATGGAAAAATAAGTTTATCTTTTATAAACTGCCAGATAATGCGAGTCATCTCATCGCCGTCCAATTCCACAACAGGATTTACGATTTTAATTTTTTCCATTTTAATTTCATCTCGTTGAAGGTTTTGTACACAACTTTTTGCTGCACGCAAGTTATAGGTAACATTCCAAACTAACACCCATGAAATGAATTTCACAACGATGACACCGCTTCGCTGTTATGAAAGTAATGTACCCGGGATTCAGACAGCACATGACTTTCATATAAACTCACTTATGAAAAAACAATGCATTGAGCGTGAGAACATTAACTACAAATCTATAAAGATGCCACTCATCAAACCGCATTTATCAGATAAATTCCAAATTTTCCCAACAACTCAATATTTTAAAATATATTTTATTTCAAATAGTTACGCTATCATTAGGTATAATTACCTAGTGTAAAATAGGTGATTCCCCTATTGTTGACCTTTACACTTTATGATAAGAATAACCATGTTTTTTGAAACATTAATCCCTCACGTCCTGATAGATAAGCAACAATAATCGTAAATTCTGTCAGCCAACCATACTATGATGAAATTAGAGACAGAAGAACAGATCGCGTCTTTCACTGTGGAAACCAATAATTAAGAGCTAAAACAAGTTGTTATCATCCAGGACATCCATCCCCATTACGACGGGGACAAAAACTACCCTAAACGTTATCACCTGGATTCACTTTATGGAGAAGCAGTATACCGAACGGAGGATCCTGATATTCTCAAACTCTCCGATGGCTCACTACTTAAAAGAAAAAGGCAATAAATCGACGTCCTCCTCCACGTCTCTCCGTTTATCAAGACTTGATGAACCCGTAAAAAGTCTCCCGCGCCGTCATTCCCGCGCAGGCGGGAATGACGGAATGGCGAAATATTTGGGTTTTTACGACGCCATCAGAACTTGATAAACTCGTGAAAAGGTCATTTGGAGTTCCAGATGGCTAAGTAAAACCCTCTCCGCAGTTTCCTGTGTGACAAACTATTTCCATCTCAATTTCAAAGTGTTATGTTGTTATTATGGAAAACATCTCCTGGAGGGAGAAATAACCGACATTA
>Ga0209633_10001499_pt1 | contig 23814 bp, 16 predicted proteins | sample Cruoilmetagenom1_FD_187290 | JGI IMG/M metagenome (GOLD analysis project Ga0209633, IMG submission 187290) | Oil polluted marine microbial communities from Coal Oil Point, Santa Barbara, California, USA - Sample 1 (SPAdes) (version 2) | ecosystem: Environmental > Aquatic > Marine > Oil seeps ...
AACATTAATGCGCGGCATCTTTGATCACGGACCCAATAAAAACACCGGAACTGAGGCGAAATAATGGAAGACTTTGCTTCTCAATATAAAGATACGATCCTGATCGTCGATGACGTGGTCGAAAACATTGATGTGCTCAAAGGAACTCTGAGCCCGAAGTATAAAGTTAAAGCCGCCACTTCCGGAGCCAAGGCGCTGGAAATCGCGAACAAGCAACCGCAACCCGACCTGATACTTCTTGATGTCATGATGCCGGAGATGAACGGATATGATGTATGCCGCACGCTCAAATCCAATCCTGTGACCCGCGACATCCCGGTCATTTTCGTTACGGCGAAAAGCGATGTCGCAAGCGAGCGAACAGGACTGGAAACAGGAGCTGTGGACTACATCAGCAAGCCTGTCAGTCCGCCAATTGTCAAAGCCCGGGTGATAACACATCTGGAACTTTATCATCACCAACGCACACTGGAAGCAAAAGTTTCAGATCGAACCCGCGAACTGGAACATGCTCAACTCGAAATCGTGCGCCGCCTCGCGCGCGCAGCCGAATTCAAGGATGAAGAAACAGGCAATCATGTGATACGCATGAGCCACTACAGCCGGATACTTGCCCATGCCATGAATATGAATCCGGAATGGGTGGACCGTCTGTTTAATACCGCACCTATGCATGATGTTGGGAAAATAGGCATCCCGGATCATATTCTGCTAAAAAGAGGCCAGCTTACCGCTGAGGAATGGACGATAATGCGCCAACATACCATAATCGGCGCCCAGATCGTCGGGGAGTCCTCTTCTCCATTGATGCAAATGGCCAGAGAAGTGGCTGTGTGTCATCATGAAAAATGGGATGGCTCTGGTTACCCCAAGGGTCTGAAGGGAGAGGAAATTCCTGTTTCTGGCAGGGTCGTTGCTGTTGCCGATGTTTTTGACGCCTTGACCAGCGAGCGTCCATATAAAGAAGCATGGCCCGTCGAAAGGGCGGTGCAAGTCATCACAGAGAATTCCGGGCAACACTTTGATCCGAACATCATCCCTGTCTTCCTCAACAAGCTGCCTGAAATTCTGAAAATCAAAGATTACTACCAGGATGAACCAGGAACCAATACCTCAAATATCGTTGAAGTTTTGCGCAGCGAACGACTGTCTCATCACCAAGCCGCGGAGATCCCATGAGCGTCAATCCATCAGGACATTCACAACAGGATTACCGTATTGCGAATATTGCGCTTGCAAGCTGGGGTCAGTGTGAAATAAAAATAGCCGAAACGGAAATGCCCGGATTGATGGCCCTTCGCCTGGAGCATGAAAAAAGTAAACCGCTGTCTGGGGCTCGCATTGCCGGTTGCATTAGTATGACCATCCAGACAGCGGTCATGATCGAAACATTGATCCATCTCGGTGCCAGCGTACGCTGGGCATCCTCTGGTCCTCTGTCCACTCAAGATCACGCCGCGGCGGCCATCGCCAGCGCAGGCACCCCTGTTTTCGCATGGAAGGGAGAGACGGAGGAGGATTTCCTCTGGAGTATACACCAAACCATACAGGGTTCGGGAAACTGGAAACCCAACATGCTCCTTGATGATGGCGGAATACTAACCGATATCGTTCATCGAGAATATCCGGATATGCTGAAAGACATATGCGGTATCACGGAAGAAACAATGTCCGGTGTATGCAGATTGCATGATTATACCCGCAGGGACATACTTGGCGCCCCCGTAATTAATGTGAACGATTCTGTAACGAAAACCAAGTTTGATAATCTCTATGGGTGCCGCGAATCACTGGTGGACGGTATCAAACGCGCCACCAATATCATGATCGCCGGAAAAATTGCCGTGGTTTGCGGCTATGGTGGCGTAGGTAAAGGCAGCGCCCAGTCCCTGCGCAGTCTGGGTGCCATCGTATTGATTACAGAAATCGATCCTATCTGCGCCTTGCAAGCCGCTATGGACGGTTTCCGAGTCGTCACCATGGAAGATGCGGCTGCTGTGGCTGATATTTTTGTCGCCGCCACCGGAAATATCGATGTGATCCGCCATGAACATATGCTGGTTATGAGAAACGAAGCTATTTTATGCAACATTGGACATTTAAACCAGGAAATAGATGTTGCGTCCCTGCGCCAATATCCGTGGAAGAATATCAAACCCCAGGTTGACCATATTTTAATGCCCAACGGCAATCGTCTGATTCTGCTCGCCGAGGGCAGACTTGTCAATCTTGGATGCGCTACGGGTCATCCGAGTTTTGTCATGTCCACCTCTTTTTCCAATCAAATTCTGGCACAAATGGAATTATGGCAACATGGTCACAATTATGGCCGGAAAGTCTATATGTTGCCCAAACATCTCGACGAGAAAGTCGCCCGGTTGCATCTTGAGCGCCTTCAGATTCACTTGACGTCTTTGACTGAAACCCAGGTAAATCATCTGGGTATTCCTGTAGAAGGCCCTTTCAAATCCGAGAATTACAGGTACTAAACCATGTCGGAACATCATAGTGCACAACTATGGAAAGATCGCCTCCACATGCAACCCCACCCGGAGGGCGGATTCTACATCCAAACCTATGCGTGTGAAGACATCGTTCCCCATGGCGCGCTGGCAGAACGCTATCATGAGCCACGCCACATATCAACGGCGATCTACTTCCTTCTGCATGGTTCGCAAAAGTCAAGATTACACCGCCTGCGCTCCGATGAACTGTGGCATTTCTATGCCGGTGTAACACTTATAGTGCATGAGATCACACCTTCAGGCATACATTGGGGACACCAGCTTGGTCCAGACTGGGACAAAGGAGAGCGTTTCCAGCTAACCATTCGTCACGGAAGCTGGTTTGGCGCGGAACTCCTTAACCCAGCGCGTGACAACTGGGCGCTCGTAGGTAATACTGTTGCGCCCGGCTTCGACTTCGTTGATTTTGAACTTGGTGATACTGAAATTCTGGCAAAAGAATTTCCCCAGCACGAACGCCTCATTCGCAAACTCCAATCATAACAACCTATCGAGGGTTCCTGTTCCCACTATCCTGGTAATGAAACTTTTTTCAAAAATACGCTCGCAAACTTATCCTTCAGACAGATATAAAAGTTATTGGGGCTGTCCTGGATAACCAGTTTAGATGCTTTCTAACCAATTGTTTTAATTGGGATAATTGAGATGCTGGGTCACTGTTGTTAAATCTCCATTCGCACTCTTTCAAAAACAGCCCAAAATGCTCCTTCGGGACACTATTGAATTTGCGCATGTGGCGCTTCGCCTGGTTCCAGAAATTCTCGATGCCGTTGATGGGGTTGTGACGATCTGCGAATAGTCTGGAGTGGTTGATCCGAAAGTGATGAAAATCGGACACAGCCAGCACATTATAGCCCTTCCAGCAATCCGGATAAACGATGCTGTCTGGCCACAACCTTACGCTTGATAATCGGCATCAGGGTGATTGAGGTGGCGTCTGGAATGATCCTGGTATATACCTTTCCACCCCTTTTTAATAGCCCGAAAACCGGGATTTTACCTGTGTGGCACCCCTTCCACGTTTGCCCTTGCGTTTACCACCAAAATAGCTCTCATCCACCTCGATCTCACCGCTAAACATCGCCTCGCTCTCTACTTCCAATTCATAGGCAATGATCTCGCGCAGACGCAGAAAATAGTAAGCGGCTGTGTTGCGATGAATCCCACACAAGCTAGCCGCCGTTCGCGCCGTCTCGTCCCGACTATAAAATGCTCGAGCAGACGGGCTTGTTTATGCTTGCCTAGACGGCTCTTTCTCATACCGCCCATGATAACCCCTTTATTGGTTATTCAGGACAGCCCCAAGTTATTTATTTTTCAGGTGAAATGCGGCGCCTTTTTATGCGAAATGCGCCGTATGATTGTGCCACAATGCTGTACTACCTTGCACAATTGTAGTGGTCCACCCCTGGTACTGGGGCAATATATGCCACATATAAAACACAGCCGAAGCGATTCTTGCCTTGTTCCAGGCTGTTGTGTCCTGTGACACCAAAGCCAACAGGCTGCGCCCCATCAAAAGAGCGCCTGCCACGAGACCAAACAGATTCATATAAGGCACGCATATTCCGGCAAGCGCTCGTATATCGCTTGTTTTCAGCACCCATGAAGTCACCCTCACAAGCTCGGCAAGCGCATTCTCAAGTAACGCGATAATATCCGATGATACTGCGCTTTTTTTCAGCGCAGAAATAAGCATAGCCCCCTCGTCGAAATAAGCCCTGGCAGCCTGCCCCTCATCGCGCAATATTTTCCGGAATAGCAAATCCTGGGCCTGAATCCCGTTGGTGCCTTCGTAAACGGTCAAAATATTGGCATCGCGGATATACTGAGGCACGCCACTCGCCTCAATGTACCCGATGCCGCCATGGATCTGTTTACCGCGTTCAGTAACCCTGACCGCCATGTCAGTACACCAGCCTTTGACGACAGGAGTCAGCAGGTCGACCCTGGCTTGAGCAGCAGCATCACTACTTCGGGATAGATCAAGGTAGTAGGCAGCCTCATACGCTAGTGCCCGCCCGGCTTCGATTTGTGATTTCATCTCCAGAAGCATCCGCGCCACATCGGGATGCTCAATAATATGAACCGGCTGCCCAGGTTTGCGCTCAATCGGAGCGCTTTGTATCCTGTCCTCACGTGCGTAGGTGAGCGCCTTTTGATAGGCGCGCTCCGCCACAGCGACCCCTTGCAGACCCACGGAAAGACGGGCATTATTCATCATGGTAAACATGCATTTAAGTCCGCCCATCTCTTCGCCCACAAGATAAGCGAGGGCACCCTTATGTTCACCGTAGTTCATCACACAGGTCGGAGAAGCATGAATACCGAGTTTGGATTCAATGCCGCTACAAACCACATCATTCCTCCGACCAATCCCGCCCTGATCATCGGGAATATATTTTGGTACGATAAAAAGAGATAGCCCTTTGCTGCCGGAGGCTGCGTTTGGTGTACGCGCCAAAACCGAATGAATGATATTCGATGAAAAGTCATGCTCGCCATAGGTGATAAAGATTTTTTGGCCGGACAGCCGGTAAGAACCGTCTGGCTGTCTCTGCGCTTGTGTGCGTATCGCACCAAGATCCGTTCCGGCCTGCGGTTCGGTCAGGTTCATCGTTCCAGTCCATTCGCCGGAGATCAACTTCGTAAGGAAGACCTGCTTCTGTAACTCTGAAGCATGCAATTCAATGGATTCGACAGCCCCTTGATTGAGCAACGGGCACAGACCAAATGCCAGGTTAGCGCTTTGCCACATCTCCTGAATGGGAAAAGAGAGGGTCCGGGGTAAGCCCTGACCGCCAAATTGTGGATCGAATGAAACACTATTCCAGCCATTGTCGCGATAAGCCGCGTAAGCCTGCCGAAATCCCTGCGGTGTTTTTACTTCACCATTCTGAAAACTGCAACCTTGCCGATCTCCCGAATGATTCAGCGGCGCCAGAACTTCAGACGCCAGTTTTCCCGCTGCGGTCAGAATGTTCAGCGACATTTCCTGGTCAATGTCGCCTTTTTTCACTTGCGCCAACCGCTTCCAGTCAAGGATTTGATGCATTACAAACATCATATCCTTGATAGGCGGTCGATAACTATCCATGAAAATCCTTTATGCATGGCTCGGAGGAAATCGGGTGCAAAATCATGGGAATGTTCAGGAATCTTTATTCATATGAAATAAGCCTGCTATGGTTTTAGCTGGCCAAACAGAAATGACTTTCCCCAACCATGCGGCATTAGCATGGGGAAAATGATAAACAAGGTCACAATACCGAAGGCTTTTTCCTATCATCAGAACAACAAGTTTGAAGACATGGTGTCGAAATGCAGGGAAGCTCTGATCCATTCATGAACCCGGTGCCTGCGGTGAGCGAAGTCGAACCTGCTTGCGTCCCTTATGCCCGGCTTCATCATTGTAAATTTTCGCAATAGCCCTACTGTTGCGTGCGATAAGCACCGCGATGAACATAAGGGACTACAATCACCTTCGTCCAGAATTAATCAAAGGCTCCTTAATTAAACTGCCTTCTAAATCTGAGCAGACTGAGAGTGAAGACAACAGCTCCTATCCCGGTCATGGGGATAATATTTGGCCAAAGAATATCTATACCCGCGCCTCTGAGCAAAATCCCCAAGGTAATTTCAACATAATAATGCAGTGGAGAAACAAACATAATCCAGCGAATTGCCGGGGCCATACCTTCATAAGGCACAAATGTGCCGGAAAGCATCAGCATAGGCGCCAAAAACAGTATTACCATCATACCCACCTGTGCCATATTATTCACCACAGTGGATAAAGCCATACCCACTCCCGACATGGTGAACACGTATATCGCAGAGAGGAAATAAAATAGAAACAGATTCCCCCTGATAGGCAAGTCGAACGCAGGTCGTAACACGACAAACAACGCAAGGGTAATACCAATCATAATGACAATGGTCATAGAGATAACCTTGGGGAAAAGAATTTGCATCGGCGTCAATGGCGAAACCAGCAACTGCTCGATGGTTCCGCGTTCCTTTTCCCTGACCATGGCTGCTGCCGGAAGCATCACCGATAGCATAGTCACCATGGTCATCATCTCTACCACCGGGATAAACCACTTATCGACGCTGTTCGGGTTAAACCACACCCTGTGCCGATCATCCACCATTGGCACAGGCATGGGCCCACTTCCATCCCCACCAATACCCAATGCCCCAAGACTCTGCTCAAGCGCAAACCCACCGATAATCTGGGCGGCGTAACTGTTCGCCCAAGTACCAAGTACCGAATTACTGGAATCTGTTTGTAGCTGTATTGACGCCTGCCGACCCTTGATCAGGTCATCCTGAAACCCGGAGGGGATATCTATCAGAATCATGGCTTTCCCATGGTCAAGCAACTGAAGGGCATGTTCCGGCGAATTTGCAGAACCGATTACATTGAATTCCGGGCCATGAAATCGGGAAATGAGTTCTCTGGATACTGGCGACTGATCGGCATCAAGTACAATCATTTTAGCATTGCTTAATTCCATCTTCATGCCGCTTCCGGCCACGAAAATATCACCAGTGAAGGCATAAAGAACAAAACCCATCAGGATTCCATCCCTCAGCAACTGCTGAACCTCCTTTCTGGTCATCACGCGTATACGTTGCCATGCCACCATCCAATCCTCACTAATGAAGTTCTGCTTTGCCATCATGATTTTGGTCTCTTTGTGAACAGACTATAACTTAGTGCGAAAAGAACAGTGGTGTAAATCACCAGATTCATAAAATGTATCCACAAAGTAGCAAACCCTTCCCCTTTAAGAAAAGTGCCATCGATAATCATCGAATAATGCATCGCTGGAGCAAGATATGCCAGCAATTTGGGCAATGTACCAAGCGAACTCAGTGGAATCAGGATGCCGGAGTAAAGCATGGCTGGCACCACGGTCACCATCATGGTAACCACAATGGCTGCTATTTGCGTGCGTACGAATATTGACACCAACAATCCTAACCCTGTTGTACAAATAGCATAGACCGATGTACACAGAAGAAAGAACAAAAACGAACCCTTAAAGGGCGCCAAAAACAATTGAGTCGCCAGAACCCACAACAAAACTCCGTTAAACAGGGCGATCACAGCATAAGGCCCCAATTTACCGATAATGTATTCAGCCCGCGATACGGTAGAAGCATAAATATTGAGAATCGAACCCCGCTCTTTCTCCCTGACTACACTAACTGACGTTAAAAAAGGCGGTGTCATCATAAGTATGAGCATGATGAGTTTCGGGGCAAGCGACCAAACGCTTTTAACAGCCTGATTGTAAAGGTATCGTGATTCCAGCCGAATACTGTTGATCGTATCTGCCGCCCGCTCTCTTGGAATACCCTGCAAACGTGAGAGAAAACCAGTCAGATTCTCCTGATTGACATAGGCGTTAATTGCAATGACATAACCTTTAGTCATATTGGCGCGCAATGGAATAACACCTTCAATTAAAGTCTGAACCTCAACGCCCTGCCCGGAGGCAAGGCGCGCGCCAAAATGCTCAGGAATGATAATTCCCCCACGCACTTTGGCTGCCATGATCAGTTTTTCCAGCTCATGCTCGTTGGTAACGAATCCCTTGAAGTCAAAATAACGCGAATCAACGTACCGATAAGCGTAATCTCGACTGGCGGGAGTATCGTCGTAATCAAGGATAACAATCGGGATATTTTCCACATCCAGATTCATTCCGTAACCCATCAAAAGCATCATGAGCACAGGTGAAATAAACGCCAGGGTCATAAAAAGGCGATCCCGCAGGATTTCATTCACTTCCTTGGTCATGGTCGCCATTATTCGTTCGGTGTTCATGCCGCCTGTCTCGCTATTTGTCGCTCCATCTCAAGCACATTATGAATAAAGACGTCTTCCATGGTGACAGGTTGACGCTCTACCCGGGTGCATTCGAGACCATTTTGTTGCAAGACCTCCCGGATACGCTGTTCAGCATTAACCGGATCATTGGCCAGCAAATGAATCAACCGACCGTACAGATTGGAATCTTCAAACCCATTATTGCGTAGAAGCCGCTGTGCAACATAAGGCTCATTGGTTTCCACTTCCAGCAAATGACCAAAACGTTCTTCCACCGAACGTTTCAAACCTTCAGGCGTATCATCCGCCACAACCTTGCCGGCATGCATCAAGGCAATGTGATCGCAATGTTCCGCCTCACTCATATAGTGGGTTGTTACCAGCAATGCAACGCCTTCGTTACGAGATATCTGGAAAATCATATCCCAAAAGTGCCTCCTGCCTATCGGATCGACCCCGGATGTCGGTTCATCGAGAAACAATATGCCTGGACTGTGAATCAAGGCACATCCCAACGCCAGCCGTTGTCTCATGCCCATGGGCAGTGAACCGGCGAGATGGCGCTCATGTCCTTGCAGACTGGTAACATCCATAATCCAACTGATCCGCTTGGCAATATCCGATGAATGGACTCCGTATATACCGGCATATAAGCGGATATTCTGTTCTGCCGTCAAATCCTGATACAGTGAGAAAGCTTGAGACATATAGCCAATCCGTTCCTTGATTTCACGACCGGAATGGTGCATATCCGCACCCGCTACATTTCCGTTGCCGGCGGTTGGCGCTAAAATACCTGTCAGCATTTTGATGACCGTGGTCTTTCCCGCACCGTTGGCGCCAAGCAGGCCAAATATTTCACCTGGTGCAACCTGGAAGCTAACGCCATCAACTGCACGAAAAGCGCCGAATTCACGCACCAGATCCTTGGCTTCAATCGCGAACCCCGTGGTCTGCATACTACCTGCATGCCGGGTCAGTTCCGGAGCCTTTTGTATCGCCGAGCGCGATCCTGCGCTACCATGATGCGTTTCAAGCTGTTCAACGACCACTTCTTCCAACTCCGGCGCTACGACAATAATCTCACCGAGATCCAGATCATGAAGCAACTCCCGCACCTTGATTTTTGCTTCTTGAGCTGTATGTCCAGGTGCAAATACGCGCAGCCATTCACCCATACCCAGAACCTGAGGGTAATTGTCCCGCAACCGCTGCAGGGCCTCAAGCTGTTGCCCAACTCGAATAAGCATGGAAATACCCGGGATCAGATTCACCAATTCTTGCGGCGTACCTTGCGCAATGATGCTCCCTTCATGCATCAAAGCTGTCGAGTCAAAGCGGGATGCCTCGTCCATATAAGCGGACGAAACCAGGGCCGTAATCCCTTTCTCTCCGAGAAGTTCGGCCAGAATTGCCCAGAAATCCCTTCTTGACACAGGGTCAACCCCAGTGGTGGGCTCATCAAGAATGATAAACTCTGGTTCGTGTATCAAGGTGCATACCAGGCCGAGCTTTTGCTTCATCCCCCCCGAGAGATTCTTCATGGCCCTGTCACGGAAAGAAATCAGTCGCGTCAAATCGAGCAGACGATCTCTCCGCTCCTTGAGTTCCTTGCTCCCAACAAGCCGAAGACGAGCGAAAAACTCGATATTTTCATCAATAGAGAGATCTGGATAGAGATTCTGACCCAATCCCTGCGGCATAAAACCAAGTTTGATCTTTACCTTCTCTGCTTCTGCTTCTGAAGTGATTGGTTGCCCCAAAACCTCTATTTTTCCGCCTTCATAACTCATAACCCCAGCGACGGACTTCATCAAGCTGCTTTTACCCGCTCCGTCAGGGCCAATCAGACCGAAAAGAGAGCCATGGGGAATAGAGAGATCGATATTACGAACCGCCTCCACATCTCCATACCGCTTCAACAGTTTTGAGATTTGAACGGCTGGATATGTTTTTGTAACCATGCGCATCACCCTTTTTCATGAATCACAGATCAGCCTTTACCATTTGGGTTTTTGCCACGGCACCGAATCATTCCAGCGAATCACTGCATCCGCCGGCATTCCAGGCGTCAAACTGGCGCTGTCTTCTTCATCCTTGAAATAAAGCTTGACCGCATAAACCTGCTTGGTGCGCTCTTCCTGCGTCTGTACTTCCTTGGGTGTAAACTCAGCCCGCCTGGCAATATAACCAACTTTGGCATGGAATGGGCGATCAGGATAAGCGTCGATATAAATCTGGGCGGGCAGGTTCAATTTTAATTTACCCAGATGTTTCCCCGCAATGTAAACTTTCAGGTAGAGACTATTCATATTGACCAACTCGACAACAGGCGTTCCCGCTGCCACCACTTCGCCGGGTTCGACCAGTTTGGCGATAACTGTTCCGGTTGCAGGCGCATAGAGGGAGAGATTATCCAAGGCGATCTGCGCCTCTTCCCTGCCGGCTTGCGCACGTTCAAGCTGCGCAGCCAACGCCCCCAATTCTGTTTCCTTTGCTACGATCTGATCGTAGCCCAACCTCGCCTGATCCAGTTGCCTTCTCGCCGCTTCCAAGCCGGATTTCGCACCTGTCAATTCAGCAGTAGTCGCTTTCCAGCGCAACTGTACTTCTTCGCTGCGATGCTGATCCACACTTCCCTTATCCGCCAAAGCTTTCAATCGGTCTCTGTCCTTACGCAACTGCGCCTCTGCGGCTGTAGCGACTTCCACTCCAGCTTCCCGCGCTTTTACCTGCGCTACCGCCATCTGCTCTCCAAGCGGTATCTGTCGGCGCAGAATATCCAGACCAAGCCGAGCTGCCTCATACTGAGCCTCCAAAGCCTTGATAACGGCATCTGCCTGTTTGATCTTGGCCTCCACCTCTTCGGAGTCGAGACGCAGAATCAGGTCGCCTTTCTCGACTTGAGCGCCTTCATCAACCAAACGCTCTTTTACCTTACCCGGATACTTGCCAGCGACCGATATAGTGTCTCCCTCAATCCTGCCGTTGCCTTGCAAAAGGCCCTCGGGTAGCGGCGCATGACGAATGCGATCCCACACGATCAAGCTTCCCAAACCACCCACGACCACGATGATAACTGAAATTAATACTGACTTTCTCATGGAAATCCCTACACATCCCTGTTGTTTTAGATTTCACCCGTTACCTGAAGCAGGCGCAAGCGATTGTATACGGCATCATATACCGCGTTATTGTTGTTGGCATAAGCCGCCGTTCGCCGCACCTCAGCGTCGAGCACTTCTGTATTGGTGCCGAAACCATGACGGTAACGGTCACGCGCTACTTCCAGATTTTCATCCGCGCTTGCAAGCGCTTGTTTGGTCACATCGACACGACTCAGGCTTTCTTTATAACTGAGCCAGACCTGCCGAACCTGCAAGCCAATCATTTCATCGGCTTCCTGAAACTGCTCCCAATACGACTCGGCGGTTGCGACAACCGAATCCGCCTGGTTGCGAGTAGCACCAAAATCAAACAGATTCCAGCTCATAGCCACACCGCCATAACCAAAACCCTTGTCTTGCAGCGCATCCATCTCTAGGTACATGTAACCGCCAACCAACCCGACCTGCGGCATCATTCCGGCAAGCACCACCTTCGCGGTGCTTTTAAGTGCTCTCACCTGCGCATCAAGTGCTTTGAGCTCTGGGCGTTGAGTCTTCGCCTTCTCGGCATAATACTCAAGCGCAAGGGGCGCCCCCGGAACTGTAAGCTCATCGAGATTAACAGGCGCATCCATGGGGCGATCCATCAAACGATTATAAAATGAACGAGCCAGTTCGAGCATATTATTGATCATGATGCTTCTTTGCTGCGATTCCAGCTCCGCCACCCGCACCGCCAGCAAATCATTGCGTGCCACCAGACCCTGATCGAACAGGTTCTCTACATCTTGAACATGCGCCCGCAGTGTGCGCAATTCATCTTCAGAAATATTGACAGCCTGCTGGGCGCGCAAAACGTTGACGTAAGCCTGCCCCACAGTGAGCTTCAGTTCTTTTTCAACCCTATCCCGCTGCCATTGCAAACCCTCAAGACCGGCGTCGGCAACTTTGATCAAGCCCGAAATTCGACCGCCTGCATACAGTGGCAATGCCGCGGAAAACTGCGCCGTGCCTAGCGTGTCCTGCCCGAGTTCAAAATTGGAAAATTGCGACAGATCAAATGCTGCGCCAGTCACAGGATTGGTGATATTAAGGCGAGATGATTCCGGAAAGGACATTCCCAGCCCTTCCTCTATATCGATGGTGGGTTCTTTATCAAGAGCCACATAACCACCGCTCAGTTGAAAGACTGGAAAACGGGCAGCTTTGGCGGATTTTAATCCATGCCGCGCCGAATCGACTTGTTTCTCGGCGGCACGCAATCCTTCGTTGGCCGCCAGGGCACGTTCCCAAGCCTGATCAAGTGTTTCTCCCCATGCAGGTTGCAAACAGCTTGACACGCATGCAACCGCCATACTGAACAGGCAGTATGCTCTATTCATTAACCCATCCTTAGGTGTTCGTTGATATTATTCCAGAGCCGATATCTAAATCCGCTTAAGTATTTTAGTGAATCTTAGTGCCAAATAATTCATATGTCAAATCATCCTCCAGCTCAAACAAACATTTTTTCATAAGCTTTAAATATGCTTCGACTGGGATTCATGGTTGCCACAATATACCTGGAGTATAGCCAGAGTCTGCTAGCCCAACAAATTAAAGATATCCTGAGTTTTTGGCAAAAGTACGGCATTGCAAGCACTTGCGGCAGGTAGCCTAAGCCGCGCAATCACCTCCACTTCTTCTCGGCACACTGCCGGATTATATCTTGTGCAGCATGCCGTCACGGGCAGTTGGCATAGTCCGGGATAGCCGTTCCTCCAATACCAGACCAAAAGCCCATGGCTCCGGCGCCGCTATGCCACGGCAGAAGAAACGGTTATGCCTGTACAGGACTTTTACCCGTGCGCCCTCATGGATTTCTTGACATAGTAAAGACCCGTTGACTAAGCTTCAAGCGAAGCAGACTAATCGAAAAGCTTTGAAATGTTAATCCTCCTTGGCAGGACATTCCAGTTCTGAAATATAATACATCCTCTGTACGCAGCCAGCACCCTTGGAGTTGTCTGCAAGACCATCGCCTGGTAGTGCAAGGCTGCCGATTAGAAGCATGGCAGAGCAACGGGTTACTTAAGGAGCCTCTGAGCAAGTCACGAACCCGGTTTTTGCGTCCCTTATGCTCAGCTTCATCGTTGACAATCTTCGCAATAGCCCTGCTAACCCGCGCAATTTATCCCGAGAATCTGAACATAATGAACCACGCCTGAGCTTTGCCCAGACTTGTTCATAGGTTCCCTAAGGTAGATTTAGTCCTCAGCGTAAGAAGCTTGCCAGGATAATCCATTCGTGTTTCCACCATAAAGGAGATATGAGAAATGCCGCAAAGCGGTCACCTCAAAGACGAAAAGTTCGGGCCGTTTGACGTTAACCAATTATTTGCTCAAATCCGTATGGCCATCAGCATTACAGATCCCCAGGGCCGGATGGTAGCCTGGAACGATAATCTCGTTGGGTATTTGGGCGAACATCAGGAAGGTGCCGTGATTTTTGATCGGATCGCCTCCGATATGGATCGGCGTCGGCTAATTGATCTGGCCGAGAAAGCCTGTTCCGCCAATGCACCTGTTGCGAATCAAATTCTGCAGTTGCGTGACATAGATGGGCAAGAGCGAATTTTCAGCGTGGCGGCGTCATGCCTAAGCCAAGGGGACATGCGATATCTGCTCTGGGAAATCTCTCCCATCGAGGTCGAAGTTGCCACCTTCCCGAATATGATTACGATAAAGGAAAAGGAGGCTGATCTGACTCATGCATTGCAGTATCAGCGGGAAGTCTTCAACAACATTACCGAGGGTCTCGTCGTGGGCGGTATCGATGGTGCCATCTATGACATCAATCACGCCTTCGCCGAAATAATCGGATATGACGAAAAAGAATTGCTCGAGCCGAATTTCGGCTGGACCCAGATCACCCCGCCGGAGCTTCTTGCTCAGGATCAGCTTTACATAGAGCACGCTCTGGCTGGAGAAGCGGTGCGCTATGAGAAAGAATACATCCACAAGTCAGGCCGACGGATTCCGGTCGCAATCTCTTATCGCAAACTTGAACGTCAGCAAGGCTGGAATTGTGACCGGCTGATCGCCACGGTAACTGATATCACGGAGATAAAGGAAAGAGATCTGGAATTGACCCGCATCAATGCGGCGCTGGGAACCGTTTCCACCAATGTAATGGTGGCTGATCCTCAAGGCATTATCATCCATGAGAACCCGTCCAACCATGCTTTCTGGTCTGCACTGGAGGATAAGATTCGCGCCATCTTGCCCAACTTCAGGGCCGATGGGATAGTAGGCAGCAATATCGACATTTATCATAAAAATCCCGCCCATCAGCACGAGATCCTGGAGAGAATAGCCCGTGATGGCAGTGATTTCCGAACCATAATCTCGGTGATTGGATATGAATTACAGGTAAGGGTTCGGGCTTTTTTCGACACGAAAAATGATCTTCAAGGCTATGTGGCCGAAATCGTAGATTTCACTGCCGAGCAGGAGAAAGAGGCGGTAATCGATGGATTCATGGCAGCGGTCTTTGAGGGAATGCTGGTCTATGATATGACTGGTCGGGTTTATGTTCCCAACCAGCGCTACGCGGATCTTTTGGGTTATACGGTGGCCGAGATGACCGCTCCGGGCTTTAACTGGGCGCGCGATATCTTTCATATAGAAGACCTGAGTTCCGCCGCGGGCCTCGTGGATGATCCGCTGCTGAAATCAGGAACTGTTCAGCGCATAGAAGGGATGGTGGTGTACCACCGTAATGGTCGCGCCATACCCGTCGTGATGGGCCTTAAGTTACTTCCGCGGCGCGGTAACTGGGATCAGGACCGCTATGTGGCTACCATTTTTGATCTCACCGAATACAAAGAAAAGGAAGCCGAGCTGGCGCAACTGCTTGAAACCCAGCGCAGCGCCGTTGAAATTATAGGCGCCCGGCTGGCGCAACTGGCAGCCGGCGACCTGATCACGACCGCTCCAGAGGGTCTGCAAGGAGAGATGGCTCAGTTGGGTGGAGACCTGGGCGAGGCGCTGAAATGGACCCGTAAGGCACTGACAGAGGTACAACATGCAGCGCAGGAAACCCGCCACCGCCTCGGAGACCTGGAATCAGGCAACAGGAACCTGAGACAGCGCACCCAAAGCCAGGCGGCCAGCATCGAAGAAACCAGTGCCGCCATGGAGGAATTGACCGCCTCGGTTACAGAAAGCGCCACTCTGGCCGATGTCACTGCGGTCAGAGCTCAGGAAATGAAAGTATTTGCCGAAGAAGGAGCCCGGCTGATCTATGCTGCCGAGGAGAAGATACACACCGTGGCCGAAACCGGCAAGGCCATCGGTGACATCATTTCCGTGGTCGACGAGATCGCCTTTACCACCAACTTGCTGGCACTTAATGCAACCATTGAAGCGGCTCATGCCGGCGAACACGGACGCGGATTCGCGGTGGTGGCTCAGGAGGTGCGGCGTCTGGCGCAATCCAGTGCCGCCAATTCCAGGGAGATCAGAAACCTTATCAACCAGACTGTCGAATTGATGAGCGAGGGCAGCGCCCTGTCGGGCAAAAGCGCTCAGTCCTTTGCCTTGATCCTCAAGGGCATTGATGAAGCAAGTCAACGGGTGAACGAGATTGCGCAAGCGGCAGAAAGCCAAAAAAGTGCTGCCGAGCAGGTGGCCTCTGCCGTGGCCGATATTAACACCCTGACTCAGGAGAATAGCACCCTGGCTCAGGAGAACTCCACTGCCTTTGCCGCCTTGAGCGATCAGACCGTGCATCTCACCGAAACCGTAGAGTTTTTCACACTGAGGTGAGACGGGATTATTGCTGAATTCGACCGGAAGTTTAGCCCCTTTGATCGGTATGCCCACTCAGACGGTGAGAGTCAGTGCGCATATTATGGACAATCGTGGTTTCGTCCGGAATTCATTGTGCCATGCGCAGCCCGGCACAATAACGCGCAGATTCAATCGCATAGAGCCAGGACGTAAAAAGAAGGCAGACTGTGGCGCTGGATAAATGATAGCAACAGTTTCTTTTTCATAACCATGAGCTATCCGAAAGGCAGCCCCAAATGCTGCGCTTACGAGTTGAATTCACGAGACTGAAATAGGGAATTTGCCATGAAAGCAACGCTTTTATTTTTAGTAACCACAGTGTTTCTTGTATATGTTACAGCTTTTGCCATGAAAGCACATGCTGAAAACCTCCAAAATTGTGATGAAACGTCGTTTAACAAACGCACTGAATTTGAGTGCTATCGCTCTTTGGCGGAACAAGGTAGTGCCGAGGCACAATTCATCCTCGGAACCATGTACTTGGGTGGTCAGGGTGTTTCGCAAAATGATGCGCAGGCCCTTGCATGGTATCGCAAGGCCGCAGATCAGGGACATGCTGCCGCGCTATACTTCCTCGGCACGATGTACGCAGCCGGCCAGAGTGTTCCGCAAGATGATGCGCAGGCCATCATATGGTATCGCAAGGCCGCCGCTCAGGGGCATAAAGCTGCGCAACTCGAACTCGAGTGGATGTACAATCACGGCCGAGGTATTTCTCGCTCAAAATGATACTCAGTGCCGCCGCATGGTTTCACTGAATTTTATCCCTGATCCATTGTATAAAAGTCCGATTACCTGCTATAATCTTTCTTTGAATGTGGATATACTCCAAGGTCAGTTGGTAACCTGCCTCAGGCGGGTTAGAGAAAATATCGCTAGCAGCGAATGACAGTTTTTACCATCGACTGTCGACTCATGCTACCAGATTGGCCCCGTCAGGGGTTTTTTTGTGAGTCAACCAGCCATTTACTGAATTTCGCCATGAACGCCAAGATATCCTTGAAAGAGACATTGCTGCAATTGTTGACACCATCGATTGAAGTGATGGGCTATGAACTGGTGGATGTGGAGTATCACCCCCAGGGACAACGACGAAGTCTTATTCGGATCTATATTGATCATGAAGGCGGCATTACACTGGATGATTGTCAAAAGGTCAGCCACCAGGCAAGTGGTCTTCTCGATGTATTTAGTCCTGTCAGTGAAAGTTATACACTTGAGGTTTCGAGTCCGGGCCTGGATCGTCCGCTGACAAAACCAGCCCATTTTCGCAGGGTTGTAGGAGAGAAAATACGCGCGCGATTGAAATTGCCTTTTGAGGGTCGCCGAAACTTTTCCGGTTATCTGGTTGATGCCGATGATGAAAAGTTCTCTATTCGGATCAGTGATGGTCAAGTTGTCGATTTGCGTTATGATGCGACAGAAAGTGTCAGAGTGGCACAGCAAATGGATCCGTACGGAAGATTGAATCAATGAATAAAGAAATAGTTATGGCTGTTGAAGCCGTCTCGGGCGCAAAAGGCGTTGATGCCGGCGTTATTTACGAGGCTATTGAGGCTGCGTTGGCTGCCGCTGTACGACGAAAACTGGGTGAGGATACAGATATTCGTATAAAAATCAATCGCACGTCTGGAGATTATACTACATATCGGCGCTATCTGGTAGTGAATGAAGATGATTTCACGGGACCGGACCGGCAGATGAAGCTGGACGATGCGCTCAAACTTGATTCAAGCATGAGCGCAGAAGCAACGCTTGAACAGGAGATTCCTAATATTCCTCTGGGGCGCGTTTCAGCACAAACTGCCCGGCAGGTTATTCTGCAGAAAGTACGCGAGGCAGAGCGGGAACAGGTGGCGGAGCATTACCGCGAGCGGATAGGGGAATTGATCACCGGAGTGGTGAAGCGTTACGAAAAAGGTGGTGTCGTCGTTGAACTTGGCGCCAATGCGGAAGCCGTGATACCCAAGGAAAATCTTGTTCCGAATGAAATACTGCGCAAGGATGATCGCGTGCGGGCTTATCTGGAAGATGTCAGGGATGATCCCAAAGGGCCTCAGCTTATAGCAACCCGGACTTCTCCTGAATTTTTAATCGAGCTGTTTAAGCTGGAAGTTCCGGAAGTGGGTCAAGGCGCGATCGAGATTAAGGGTGCAGCGAGAGATCCGGGTATTCGGGCGAAAATAGCGGTGAAAAGTTATGATGCCAGGGTTGATCCGGTTGGGGCTTGCGTGGGTATGCGCGGTTCCAGGGTGCAAACGATATCGCGCGAACTGAATGAGGAAAAAATAGATGTTATCCTGTGGGATGATGAGCCAATCCCGTTCGTGATCAACGCTATGGCTCCAGCGGAAATTGTCCATATTGTGCTTGATGAAGAAAGCCATAGCATGGATATCGCTGTGACCGAGAGCAAGCTGGCGCAGGCGATTGGGCGGGGAGGGCAGAATGTTCGTCTGGCAAGCGAACTGATAGGATGGACATTGAACATCATGACAGAGGCGCAAGCTGCGGAAAAAAACAGCGCAGAAACCGAGAAGTTGACGCAACATTTTATAGCAGAACTGGATATCGATGAAGATCTGGCTGATATTCTGGTTGAGGGCGGGTTTTCCTCTATAGAAGAAATGGCCTATCTTCCTGCGCAGGAATTCCTGAGTATTGATGGCATGGATGAGGAAGTTATTTCCGCGTTACGAGAACGAGCCAGAGATTCTCTCCTGACCAAAGCGATTGCTGAAGAAGAGCGTGATTCTGGTGATGAAGTCACCTTGACCCTGAATGATCTTGAAGATATGAATGATCAAGTTATCAAAGCCCTGGCTCAAAGTGGCATCACGACCCTGGATGATCTGGCGGAATGGTCGGCGGATGAATTGGCTGAAACCTGTGGTCTGGAATATTCATTAGTGGAGAAATGGGTCATGACCGCAAGGCAACCCTGGTTTAATCAATGATTGCTTAATTTCAAAAGAAGTTTTATCGAGGACATATATGGCGGATACGACGGTTAAACAACTGGCAACAGCAGTGGGTATTTCCATCGAGAAATTATTAACTCAATTGAGTGATGCCGGGTTGACTACTAAAACGCCCGAAGAAAGCATTAATGATGAAGAGAAGCGCAAGCTTTTGGCGTATTTGCGACGTGATCACGAGAATAAACTTTCGCCATCACCGAGTAAGATCACCTTGCGTCGTCGCTCAACCAGCGAAGTTCGGGTGGAGGGCAACCAAGGTGTCGCCAAAACCGTCAGTGTTGAGGTAAGACGCAAAAAGACTTATATCAAACAGGGTGCGGCTAAAAAGCCCGAAATGACGGAGACTCCTGAAGCCGAGGCGGCGCCTATAGTTGCACCCGGAATAGCACCCGAGCATGACAGAATAGTTGCTGAAGATTCTCAGGCAATATCTGCTTCTACGGGTGATGCTCCTGTGGCAGACACCGTACAGCCAGGCGAAAGTGATGATAGCCTGCAGGTGGTTGAATCCCATGAAGCCCGGGCAGACGCAATTCCATCTGCCCAGGTTTCTGCTCAATCACAAAAAGAAGTTGCGGGGCTTGTTGAACAAATCTCCACTGATACAGGCGGGTTCGAGGAAGTGATTCGAGAGCCATCTTCGGCGCTGGCGCCTGAAAACGGTGAATCAACTTCTGAGCTACAGGGCTCCACTGAGGAGAAGTCTGCTCCAGCGGATCGGAGCGTTTCTGGCAAGGATAAATCACCTCGAAAGGATTCTTCGCCCAGCACCGTTCAACCATCTGGAGATAAGCGAAAAGCGGCGAAACACGGTAATGTGAAATCTGCCGCGCGTGATCAGATGGAGTCGGAAGCGGCAACGGGAGTACCGCCCAGACAAAAAGACAAGAGCGTTGTGAACAAACGTGCTTTGTTAACGGAAGCAGTCGAGGAATTGGTGGAAATCTCGACCCAGGAACCCGAGGTGTTGCAGGTTGCAACAGCCCCACCGGTTCAGCCGCCAAAGCGTAAAAAGAAAAGTAGAGCTCGCCCCAGTGATGCGCGTAAAAATCATGTGGTGCGACAAATCGTTGTGCCGGAGACTATTGCTGTCACTGATTTGGCTCAGAAGCTTGCGGTCAAGGCGCCTGTGGTCATACGTAAATTTCTTGAAATGGGGCAGATGATTACCATCAACCAGAGTGTCGATCAGGATACTGCGATTCTTCTGGTGGAAAGTATGGGGCATAAGGCCAAACCGCTGATAGAGAATGCACTTGAACAGCAGATATTCAAGGAGATTCGCGCAAGTCTTGATCAAAACAAGCCGGCGCCCAGGCCTCCTATCGTCACTATTATGGGCCATGTGGATCATGGAAAAACCACTTTACTTGATTATATTCGCCGCACCCGCGTTGCGGCAAAAGAATCCGGTGGAATTACGCAGCATATCGGCGCTTACCATGTGGAAACCGAAAAAGGCGTGGTGACATTCCTGGATACACCAGGGCATCAGGCATTCACCGCCATGCGGGCTCGAGGCGCGCAGGTTACGGATCTGGTGGTTTTGGTGGTGGCGGCCGATGATGGTGTTATGCCTCAAACCATCGAAGCCATACAGCATGCCAAAGCCGCGGGCGTTCCACTGGTGGTGGCGGTCAACAAAATTGATCGTCCCGAAGCGGATCCGGATCGGATTAAAAATGAACTGAGTCAGCATGAAGTCATTCCGGAAGAATGGGGTGGCGAACATATGTTTGTGGATCTATCCGCTAAAACCGGCGCAGGCGTGGAAGAACTGCTCGAGGGTATTTCCCTGCAGGCTGAAATCATGGAGCTTGTAGCGATAGATCAAGGTCCGGCTATCGGAACGGTTGTTGAATCGTCCCTTGACCGCAACCGTGGTCCGGTAGCGACAGTGCTGGTAAAAGAAGGTCGGCTCAAATTAGGTGATACCGTGGTGTGTGGGCACAGCCATGGTCGGATAAGAGGCATGTTCGATGAAAATGGGAAATCGCTTGGTGAAGCGGGGCCATCCATTCCTGTCTTGATTCTGGGTCTGTCCGAAACACCCAATGCCGGCGATGATCTTTTGACCATCAATGATGAACGTAAAGCGCGTGAACTGGCGCAGTTCCGTCAGGAACAGCAACGACAAAAGAAAATGCAGGGTCGTCAATCCAGCGCAGCGCAGCTTGATGATATATTTGGCCTCATAAAAGAGGATGAAACCCAGTCATTGAACCTGTTATTGAAGACGGATGTACAGGGTAGCGCTGAAGCACTGCGCGAGGCGTTAAATGATTTGTCCAATGATAAAGTAACGATCAAGCTCATATCGGTCGCTGTGGGAGGAATCAGTGAATCCGATATCCAGTTGGCGTTGGCGTCCAATGCGATTGTTCTCGGTTTCAATGTCCGTCCTGATACCATAGCTCGACAAACCATCGAGGAAAACGGGGTTGATGCTCGGTATTACAGTATCATATATGACTTGATTGAGGATATTCAGCGGGCGATCAAAGGAATGACGGGTCCTGAACTGCATGAAAAAATACTCGGTCTGGCAGAAGTGCGCGAAGTATTTCGCTCATCCAAGTTTGGCGCCATAGCTGGATGTATCGTGGAGGAAGGGACTATCAATCGCCAAAAACCTGTCCGGGTATTGAGAAATCAAACTGTGATTTATGAAGGCGAACTTGATTCATTGCGCCGGTTCAAGGATGATGTCAATGAAGTGCGCTCGGGCACAGAATGTGGTATTGGCATCAAGAATTACAATGATATCAAGGTCGGCGATCAGATCGAGGTTTATGAACAGGTTGAAGTCCATTAGGGAGCCTCTGATCCATTCATGAACTCGGTTCTTACGCCCCTTATGTCCAAGCTTTATTGTTGCAAATCTGCGCAATAGCCCTGCTAACCCGTGCAATTTGCGCCTCGAATCTGAACATAAGGTAATCACACCTGAGCTTCGTCCAGACTTGTTCAGAGGCTCCTCAGGAGGGCTTGACCATGCCCCGTGAATTTTCGCGCATCGTTCGCGTTGAACATCTTTTGCACCAAGAAATTGGTTTATGGCTCATGAAGGAGATGAAAGCCCCGGATATTGGACCGGTGACGGTAACCGGTGTCCAGATTACCAAAGATTATCGACAGGCTCATGTTTATGTCGGATTCCTTGGCAAAGATGATGCCGATGAAGTGAATTTGCGACTCGCTGCGCTGATGCGTTTGCGCGGTCCCATACGTTCCGCCCTGGGTCGAAGTTTGAGAATGAAACGCGTGCCCGAGCTGATATTTGTTCATGATACATTACTGGCTCAGGCGGAACATATGGAAAACCTTCTATCACACCTCAACCAATGAAAATCCAGGCTGTGATAACGGTCAATTCTTGACTCTTGCTCCCGAGAATGGCGAGCATCCAGACCCGGCGAGGTTTGTGCCTGAAACGCGTGCCGGAGTATCCACTGCCCAAGTGACCTCTGCTTAAGCCCCGAGTTGACCCTGCCCATAGGGAACTATGATTAAGTCATGAACTCGGTTGTTGCGGCCATTATGTCCAGCTTCATTATTGACAATCTCCGCAATAGCCCTGCTATACTGCGCGATTGTCGTCTCGAATCTGAACATAATGAACCACAATTACCTTCGCCCAGACTTGATCAGAGGTTCCATCGTGAACCAGATTTATTGGGAGCCGACGCCTGACTCCATGTAAACCCCGCTTAAGCGTTATTTTCCGCCACCTCATTGATTGTGAATTCCAGAAAAACGCGATCAATTTTCTCAGGGTTGGTTTTTCATCTGATTTATAAAATAAGAATCTTAAAACCATGCGGCGATGATGGAAGGTTGTGCTGCAATCCCTGCAAATATGGGTAGCGGGAGGCAAACCACATAGCGCGCGAGGGTGAATTCCCAGCCCAGCATAGGAATTTCAAAAACCAGGGCGCGGTGCCAGGCCAATAGTGCCCACGAACAGCAGAAAGTCACGACAGAACCTGGCCCTGCACCGCGCTCGACCATCTGCAGTGCCAGCGGAAAGGTGATCATAGGTCCTCCGGGAATCAGCGCGCCCCCTACTACAGCCAGTCCTAGCCCCGTGATACTAGCCTGCTGACCCAGATGCGCAGTAATCCAGGATGGTGGAATCAGTACGCCCAGAAAATGCGCCAATAAAATCCCAAGGGGCAGCCGAGGTAATAATATCAGCAATTGTTTTTTTGCGTGCCTCAAGGCATCCCGATGGTGAAGCGTATCTTTCTGCTGTACAACGGTTAGAAAAACCAACAAGATCGCTGCCAAGAAAACGAACGACCATAAAAAATTGATGGGCTCTTACTCCTAATTATGAAAGGGTTGACATCCTCACCGCCCTAAAGGACGGCGATTCCTGCTAAGCGGCTTGCGCCGCTCTTTCGGAGGGTTCGTGCTTCAACGAAGCCGCCACGGTTGCCCGTGGTCTTACTGCCTCTCCACACGCTAACACGGCATGACCTGCCGCGAGTATGTTTTGTGCCGCGTTTATATCGGCGTTTTCCG
>Ga0209633_10001500_pt1 | contig 23812 bp, 20 predicted proteins | sample Cruoilmetagenom1_FD_187290 | JGI IMG/M metagenome (GOLD analysis project Ga0209633, IMG submission 187290) | Oil polluted marine microbial communities from Coal Oil Point, Santa Barbara, California, USA - Sample 1 (SPAdes) (version 2) | ecosystem: Environmental > Aquatic > Marine > Oil seeps ...
ATCCGTAAATTATTACCTCATGTCCAATACCCTCAAACACCACAAATTGTAGCATCACGCTATCAGAAAAATAAATGGAAAGTATTTGAGGAATAAGATAAACCATACATAAAGGAGTAAAACTATGCCAGCGAAAAGACTTAATAACAGAATATTATTGGATGTACGTCCGGACAGATTGGATTTACGAGACAGAGAATACCGTCCTCCTCTGATCTCTCTGCCTAATGCATGGCCTTTGAAGAAAGATTATGAAGCACTTTTACAGATTTATAAAGAGAATAAATTGATCCTAGATCAAGGAAAAGATGGGGCTTGTACAGGGTTTGGACTTGCAGCAGTCATCAATTACCTTTTTATACGCGACCTCTTTGATGCCAATGATGGAATTGTCAATGCAGAGATGATGAAAGACAGACAAGTCAGTTCCAAAATGTTATACGACATGGCACGCATGTATGATGAGTGGGATGGAGAAGATTATGAAGGATCAAGTTGTCGTGGGGCAATGAAAGGGTGGCATCGACACGGTGTCTGTAAAAAAACTACATGGCCTCATAAACATGAGACTGACAAGGATGATAAAGAAACTTATCCCTTAAAAGAGTGGTCAGAAGAAGCAGTAGAAACACCCCTGGGAGCCTATTATCGTATCAATGAAGATTCTATTGTCGATATGCAGGCAGCCATAAAAGAAGTAGGTGCTATCTACTGTTCAGCAAAGGTACATAAGGGATGGTGCCTTAATGAAACAAAAGAGTTACCGACCTCCGATGGAACAATAAAGTTACCAACCATAAAATATAGACTAGAGACAAAAGGTGGACATGCCTTTGCCATTTTGGGCTATAATGAATATGGATTTATAGTACAAAACTCCTGGGGTGATCAATGGGGGCACCTTGGTTTTGCAGTATTAACATACAAGGACTGGGTAGAAAACGGAATTGATGCCTGGGTGGCTGTACGAGGTGCAACTCTCAAATCTAATCCTTCAGCTCTCAAACCTAATGCTTCACCACATACTTTCTCAAATCATTCTCTCCAAACAATAGGCTCTGACCATACAAAGAGAGGGAGCAGTACCATCGGCAAAGCTTTATCTTATCCTTATGCAAAGAAGGATGAAAAAATTCTACCCTGGAGTGAGGGAAAAGCGTATAACCATACACTTGTCATAGGCAATAACGGAAGGCCTAAACTGACCATTGTCTCTGCTTCCACTCCTGAAGAATCTGCAAAAGCTATCTGTTATACTTCAATCAAAGAATGGATGCAAAACAATAAAAAAAACAGAAAAGTCGTTATCTATGCACAGGGAGGCCTCAATAATGAAGAAGACTCTATTAACAGAACCAGGGTCATGGCACCTTACTTTAAAGCCAATAACATCTATCCTATTTTTGTAACATGGAAAACAGGGGTCATAGAGTCTATTTCCAATCAAATTGAAGATTACAAGAATAGTATTTTATTTAGTGCAGGTATAAAACCTTCAAGCACGCGTGCCAAAGGTTTTTTTGGAGATTGGGCTCAAGAAACTTTAGATTATTCCATTGAAGTTTTTTCCAGGAATGTCATGCTAAAAGGTATCTGGTCAGAAATGAAAGAGAATGCCAGACATGCCAGTGATAGGGCTGTACCCGGATATCCCCAACACGACAACACAAAAGCCGGTGCTATGGTCATCATGGCAAAAGAGTTGGAAAAACTTAAAAATGAATTTAACTGTGAGATACATCTCGTTGGACATTCGGCCGGCGCTATTCTCTTTGGATACTGGATGAAAGAACTTACAAAAAGAGATCTAAGCATCAATTCACTCACACTCTATGCTCCCGCATGTACACTTGAGTTTGCAAATAAATACTATGGAAAAGCCTGCAATAAAAATATATTTTCAAAAAAAGACATGCATATTCATATGATGGATGATGAAAGAGAAAGAGCAGACAATGTTAAGGGCATCTATAAAAAATCTTTATTATATTTGGTAAGTAGAGCACTGGAAGACATTCATAAAACCCCTCTACTGGGTATGGCAGCAGCATGGGAGGATACAACTGATTCTAAAAAGAAAAATATATTCAATTATGCAAAAGAGAATGATATCTTTAATGACGCGCAATACGCTGAGATGAAGAAGTGGTCTAAGTTTGCAAAAAAGAAAAACCGTACTTTTCACAGTAAAGCCAACGATCCAGTACAAACATCACTGTTAGGTGACCATACTAATCTCGCGCATGGCTCATTTGACAATGATATCAATATCATAGAAAAAACTATCAAGCAAATCGAAGGAGTAGATAAGCTAAAATTCCCAGTGAAGAATTTAAACGGTTTTTAAAAAATAATAGTTTTAATCTACTATTGGAAGAGGCATAAAAAATGGCAAGAGTAAATTATACTAAAAGTTTGGCAGGGGAATATACGAGACTCTATAAAACCTGCGAAACAAAAGCAAGCTGGTTTGCTACGATCGACAAACTGGTAGGCCAACTCATCAGCAATCGTTCCCGCTATGAAAATGTAGCTGAGAGTTTAGGCATTCCCTGGTATTTCATTGCAGCGATCCATAACATGGAAAGCAGTCAGAATTTTTCTAAACATCTTCATAATGGGGATCCTCTAAGTGCAAGAACCAGGGATGTGCCTGCGGGTAGACCAAAAAAAGGTAATCCGCCTTTCACTTGGGAAGAGAGTGCTGTGGATGCACTCCAACTGAGAAAATTGCACAAGATCAAAGAGTGGTCACTGCCGCGTCTGCTTTATGAACTGGAAGGCTACAACGGCTGGGGATACCGTCTCTAGCATTCACATGTTCTTTCACCCTATCTCTGGTCTTTTTCCGGTCATTACAAAAGTGGTAAATATATAGCAGACGGTACCTGGTCAGATACTGCAAAATCACGTCAGTGCGGTGCAATAGTCCTGATCAAACGTTTGGAAGAACGAGGTGAGATCACCACCTCCCTATCAGCGATTACACAAGAACCACTGTTCTTCTATAGTGCAAATGCTGAAGCCGAAGCTGACAAATTGCAACAGTTCCTAAACGAATTCGATGGAATTGCATTAAGAGTTGATAGTAAACCCGGTAAAAAAACATCAGAGGCAACTAAAAATCTGTTTGGTTTTTATTTAAAAGATGACCCAAGAAATGACTAGATACATTCTGCCGGTACTACTGGTTTCTTTTTTGGTTACAGTGTCAAACTGTCAAAAAATACTGCAGTCACATATGAAAAATGAACAGGTCATCACACTCTCTTTCAGCAAGGAGAACGGTACATTAAAGGTAAAGTCAGGTGGAGAAATCTGTCTGCTGGCAGATGACGCCATCGACTATGAGACTTTTGTCTCTCCTGATGCCACCTTGATAGCTGTCGGAACACTGCTGATGTCAAATCTGCAGATAATAAGAATCTACAAAAAAGGTGCTGACGGCTGCTTCCGCCCTCTGAAGAATCCACTTTCCGTAAAGTTGTGGCCGTGATCTTTCAAAAAAAGAAGGATTTACTGTAGAGGATGTGAGCCACCCTCGCATGAAATTCCTGAAATGGATCAGTAATGAAGAGCTTCTAGTGCAACTCAGCGGAGAGGTTGGTACTAAGACGATTGATGCAAATGTAACTTGTAATTTAAAATCGTAATTTCAAGAGGGTATTTACCCTTAGTGCAAGAGAAGTCTATTCTACTGAAAAAGATCTGTCGTGTTCAAGATATTTGACATACTTCAATTTTGCTTTTTCAAGTGCATAATCTGCTTCCAATTGCAAGGTACCAAGATTCTCATTATAATTCACTATCTTAATATGCTTAGTGCCGAAATAAGACTCTGTCTCTTCATTTAAAATAAATCCATCATCTACTAAGGCAATATAGGTTTTCTTTTCCATCTAAACTACCTGAATAATTCCTGCACCAACATCTCTCAATAATTGATTTTGCAACTCTTTGGCACTCTTTTCCATTTTTAGCCATATTTCCGCAGCAGATAAATTGGGATAAGCTTCAAAATACAGTGCAGCGACACCTGCAACATGAGGTGTTGCCATACTGGTTCCATTCATCATTTTATAGAGTGTTGAATTTGATGCATTTTCACTATAGGAACTCAATATATTTACACCGGGAGCAGATAGATCAATCCGTCCTCCATCAGCTACATTGAGTCCTGCATTTGAAAAACTTGCAACATTCAAATTTTTATCAAGTGCAGCAATCGCCATAATAGATTCAGCATTGGCAGGGCTACTGACAGGTCTAGGGAGATGGTTCGGTCTCTTACTGTCATTTCCTGCTGCTGCAATGATCAAAGCTTTTTTCTCTAGAGCTTTTCGTCCAACTTGTTCAAAAACAGGAGAAGGTTTCTCCCCTATTTGAACTGCAGAACCTAAAGACATAGAGATAACCTGACACTGCTTTTCCAGTGCCCAATCTATACCATCCAAAATATTGCTTGTAACTCCGGAACCTGTATCTGACAGTACTTTACCTATGAAAATATTGGATTCGTATGCCACACCGTAACGATGATCGTTTTCTAATGAAATATATCCTGCAGCTGTACCGGTACAATGAGTACCATGTCCATGGCCATCAAGATCCCACTCTTCTCCCGCCACAAAAGACTTACCATCTATTTGTCTATTAGCAAAATCTGGATGTGCTTTATAAAAGCCTGTATCCAGTATGGCAACATTGATACCTTTCCCAGAGTATTTGCTCTTTTCAAGACCTAAGTTTCTCAAATTAAATAGATAATTTTTCACTATATCTTCCGGATCTTCTTTTATCTTCTCTCTTAAAATATTCTCCAACTGATTCACTTGCTGATTAAGGAGTGATAGTGTGCTCTTTATAGGATCCAAATATTCATTCTCAGATACAGGATAAAATTCACGTTCTAACTCCCAGTGCAGTACAGAACTATTCATCTGTGCAGCATGGATCAATTTCTCTTCTTCAATGTCTTCTACCACAGAAATCCCCAGGTTTTTCAAAAAAACACCTCTACCAGTGCTAAATATATCTTTTGCTTTTACTGTAGAGCTAAGTTCTTCAGATGAAACAAGTTTAATATCAAGCTCTTTTTGCATAACATTCATCATTCTTTGAGGCGTATCCTCTTTAAGTAAAAGAATATATCTTTTCAATTTCTTATTTTTCATCTTTTTCTCCTGATTATCTTTTTATCTATGCATTGATCTTACTGCAAACCTTATCACATATGATAATAATATCATCTTGCATAACCGAGAGCTTCAGTTTTCTCTCAATAAGTTTAACCTGCTCATTTTGCGTTAGATTTTTCCATAGCTTTTTAATACTCTCCTGAGTATGAAGTTCTTTCAAATCACTGTCACCAATAAGACCTGACTGTATTGCTGAGAGAATCACCTGCTCCATAAGCTCTGTAGCTTGATTGATCTCAAACTCTACTTTGCTAAGAGATTCTTGTAAAAGATCACTCATACCATCCAAGACATGATAGGCAGATATCCACACATTTTCTCTTTTCCCAATTTTTAATTTCTCCAAGGTTTGAGGATTTATACCTTTTTGTGCTGTCTCAAAGTAGATATTCAATTGAGAAATTTGAGAAATTTTACCACTCTCTCCCAACTGCTCAAACAACATCTCACTCTCTTTCATAAGATCCATCAATTGTGTATCGAAAGAGAAGGATCTGCCAATATACAGAGTATTAAGCAGAGATAATTTAGCAATAAGCTCTTCTACTCTCTGTTTTTTGTAGTGAATTAAAGTTTTCATCAGTCAATTATTATCTCCTCATACTCTTTGCCATTCTTATCTGTCATCTTAATGATCTGTAAATTTTCCTCTACCAGTTCTACATTCAATTTTACCAATATTTTATCATCTCCACTCTCTTTTAGACTATTCGTATCAGGAGCAATAAAAATATTTTTAAGTTTAGTCTCTACAGGAATAAATTGCGTCTTCATTGTATCTATTAGAGCCTCATGTATCTCCCGATTAACCTTATTTTTGTCCACAGTATCCATAGTTGTGAACTCTCTGATTGGACGGGTTGGCTGAAACGGATTAGTTGGATTAATTGTATGAATAGGCTTGATAAGACTATTCAAATTAACTTTGCTCAGAGAATTATCCAAATTTACAATAAACTTATCATCATTCTTTTTAAGATCTTTCACAACATTTTGAAAAGTTTGTCTTGCAAGATCACTTTTAGAATAAGATTTTAAAGCAACATTATGTTTTTCTCCTATTTTGGATATTTTATGATTGAAATTCTTTAAAAATAGATCTTCATCCATTTTGAAATCAAATTTTGTTTCACTATCCACTTCTGAAATTTTAATAGGCAATTCTAGTTTTATAGAGGGCATAGTAAATCGGGGAGCTTTAAAATATTTTAAATACTCATCCTCTGAATACTGCTTGGCATTACTAATTGCTTGCAGATCCATTGCTTTTCGTGCTTGAATTATCTCATTGCTGAGATAATTCAAATAGTCAGATAATTTAACCATCATATGACCTTTATGATGACATCATGCCCAACACTTTTTCAAGTCCTGCCGGCATTTCATCATTGGTCGCTTTTACTTTTACATTCATACTATACTCTTTTTCAACCTTAACCCCTGTAGAAGAAGTTCTTCTATATGAAGATGAGACTTTAAGTTTCACACCCCAAAAACCTCCAGAGGCACTTGCAGCCATCTTAAAGGTACTTGATGTATTGGTTGTATAGACTGAATTAAGTTTTACATTAAGATCTATATCTAAAGTCTCTATTCTGAGACTCGGGACATTTAAAATTGCGATAAAAGGTACATTAATGACAACATTTTCTTCTTTTGTCGCACCTTCAGCTGCACCTTCTGAAGTATCTGGTACCGTTTTTTTATAAGAAAAATCTACCATTCGTATTTTTTGATCGGGAGCATTGCCTTCAAATCCTACCTCTTTAATAAAAGCTACTGTAGATAGAGATGCACTATTTTGGGCTGCTACTGCCGCTTGCATCGGTCCACCAATTAACTTTTCAAAATCTATACTTCCCAATTCCGCTGCAAAATCAGCATCTGAAGCAGCCATTGCTCCAAATCTAGCTTCATCTGCTTCCATCATCCCAAAAATTTCTTTAATAACTTCACTTGATGCATTAGCAATATTTTCTTCCCATTTCGCGTTATAATTTTCACGAAAATCATCAAGCACAGCAATAATCTCTTTTTTTGTAAGTTTTTCCAATTCGGTTTTTGGATCAACACCACTTATTTTTTGGTACTCATCAATGGTTATCAGGTCTGAAAGATTACTCAATAAGCTAACCAGCTCCGATTTTGTTTTATGATCCGCGTTTTTGTTCAATATATCATTAATACTTTTCATCATTTTTCCTTTTACTTTTATACTTGCTCAGACCATTCAATTCTTGGCCACCTACTTCTCAATATTTAATTATATTAAAAAATAATTTTAAAATTGTTGCATTTTAAATTTTGGTATGATCTACACTACAACAATCATAAATATTTCTATTTTAAGCAAAATAGGAATACCATAGAGTAAAGAATAAGTCTTTTATTAAAGGAGGAGATTATGAGTAAAAGTATATCGATACATATTGGAATGGAATATATTGATCCTGAGTATTATAATGGAAATAATGGAAAATTAGCAACGTGTGGAAAAGATAGTTTGGATATGCAAGATATTGCAGTCACTCAAAACTTTGAGTCAACACAACTGCTTTTAAATGAAGGGGCAACAAGAGACACAGTCAAAGAGGCGATTGAATTGGCCAGCAAGACACTGACAAGTGGAGATATGTTGTTTATAAGTTATTCGGGTCATGGAAGTTTAATTCCCGATAGCAATAGTGATGAAGCAGATGCTAAAGATGAAGCATGGTGTCTTTATGATGGTTTTCTTTTGGATGATGAGCTGTATGCTCTCTGGACACTTTTTGAAGAAGATGTCCGCATATTTATGGTCTCAGACAGTTGTCATAGCGGAACCATGACAAAAGCAGCTCCGGGTGAAAATATTGATTCGATTTTAGTCCCTAAATTCTTCCCTGAAGCACAAGCCAAAGAGGTTTACAAGCAACATAAAAGTTTTTATGATGATATAAGAAAAATGGTAGCTCCAGATAAAGAAAAAGATCTCAAAGCATCGGTAAAACTCATCGCCGGCTGCCAGGATGATGAATCTTCTTTTATTTTACCCCATGCTACAAATAGTCTGCTCACAGCAGAACTAAACAAGGTATGGGATGCTGGACAATTTACAGGAACAACTGTTGAGTTTTTTGAACAAATCAAAGAACAGGTTGTGGGTATAGCTAGAAAGAATAAAATCTATCAAACACCAAATATTTTTACTATAGGCAAAGAGAACACAGCATTTGATACCCAAAGACCATTTGGAGTATATACTTAGAGTTTTTCTATTAAAACGAAAATGCAGTGAGGCAAGCCTCACTTTAATAAGGATCGGATCATGCCCCCTATTCTAGTGAAGTCTTTTACTGCTTCCGCAACTTTCCAATATAATATAATGCATCTTTGACGTTATTCTTACCTTTATACTTCTGTAAAATAACTTCAGCTTCATCAAGATTTGTAGAAGGTAGATTTAGTATATCAACACCAAGTGCCAAAACATAAGCAAGGGAAAACTCATGAAAACCTGGATTAGCTTTGACTTGGGCTTTAGTAATTTCTAACAATTCACTGTACGCCTCTTTTGCCTTTTGAAGTTGACCTGCATCACCATAAAGACTGGCTAAATCAAAGAGTGACGCAATCACTTTACTGGTATAAACGTCTGGGTCATTTTTGGCTAAGTTTCTCCTTTCCTGAAGCATCTGTTTGTAGATTTCAGCCGCTTCATCAATGTAGTTTTGACTTTCTAAAAATCCTGCATAGTTGACAAGGGACGCATAACTTTGGTCATAAGTAAGTGCTTTTTTATATGCCTCTTTCGCCTTTAGAATCTGATTTTTAGTTTTATAAAGTCTGCCTAAGTTCTCGAGTGTCTCTGCCACATAAGGATTATAAACCTTTGCATTGGTTTTAGCCAAGACCATTCTAATTTTTAACGCTTCATCAAACGCCTCTTCCGCTTTTTGAAGCTGTTTTTTGAGCGGTTCTTTATATTTATACCAATAACGATAGCCTAATCTATTGAGTGTTGTTGCCACAGCACTTGGATTGGTTTTGGCCAAAGCCCTCTGTTCCGGAAGTAACTGTTCATACATGTTAATCGCCTCATCAAAATAGTGACTTCTTTCTAAAAAATAGACATAGTCCAAAAGAGTATCAGCTGTTCGGTCATACTTAAGTGCTTTTTTATATGCCTCTTTGACTGGCTCATATTGGTTATCAAGCTGTAGTGCCTTGGCTTGAAATAAATACCCACCTGCCAACTCTTCCATATTACTTTGTGTATTTTTTTCAAACTTTGTAAACTTTTTACCATTAAAGTATTTTAACGTAGCTTCCAACCCTTTTTCTTCAGAAATTTCAGTAGCTTTTCGAACCACTTTTAAGTTTGAGTTTTCAATAAACTCATTTAAGCTCTTTATCTCCACATCTTTTTTATCTTTCTCTTTACGCACTTCATCTAAGCGAACAGAAAGTTCTAATTGCTCTTCAGGTTTACTGCTGGTTTTGAGTTCCGCTTCCAGTTTATCTACTGTATCTTGAAGTTTGAGATTGCGTTCTAGAGCTTTAGTAATTAATCCTGTAAAAGGGTCATCGTCAAAGACCTCATGGGGTTCATTATCCTCTTTTTTAGACTCTTGTAACTCAACACAAAGCTCTGAAATAGGAATAACATAAGTAATATTTTTCACACTATTAATCGCCGTAGTCACACCACAAATATCACCGTTTAAGAACACAGGAGAGCCACTTAATCCACTGGTCAATTGGTTCGGAAGTTCATAAGTATGTTCCCCATTTTGATAACCACTCACTCGATTAGAGTAACTTTTTTGTGAACTACTGTTGTCATAAAAACCAACCACATTCACATTCTCACCCACACTAAGTTCATCGCTAAAAGAGACAGCTTCAATGTTAAATGCTTTTTTAACCTTTAAGACCACCATGTCTCTTTCACAGAGTATCACATCATCAACAGGTGTTACACCACCATCAGGAGTATTGGTCAAATAAATATCTTGATAAATTTCATTTTCAAGATTTAACACTACATGCTTTGCCGTAACGAGTGTATGTTCATCAATAAAAAAAGCTGTACCATTAAAACGACCTTTATTATAAGGATCTCCAATCCAAACTCTTACAATATTTTTCATTTTTCTCCTTTATATTCTTAACTGAAAATACGAACAAATAAAAGCAATCCAATGAGGATAATCCTAAGAAAAAATCAACTTCTCATACATCTCAAAAGTCTCTTTAAGCGGTCGTTTTTGACTGAAACTTTAGGGTCTGGGTAACGACTAACCATTGGCTCACCAATAAAGTTGGTGAGTTTTTGGCGCTCCACTGTAGAGTTTCAATTATTAGGATTTATTGATCCTGTCTATAAATTTGAGTGCGACTTGTTCAAACCCAAGGTTATCAGGATGGATTTCATCATACCATTGATACTCTTTTACGACTCCCCTTAAATCGATATATTCAACATTATTATAATTTTTCGATAAAGCACCCAATTTATCATTGAAGGTATCAATGAGAACTTTTATTATTCCTTGCTTATCTGTTTGAATAGTTATTCCTTTTCCCTCCATAAACTTTCCAAGCCAACGGCCTTTCTTTTTATTGCCAGGGATAACATAGTCGTATCCATGAACCAAAATGGTTACATTTGGAAAGTGCAATTTAATTTCATTAAACATGGAGTCATAGATTTTCATCATCTGATCTACTTTTTCGTAAAAGCGTTGATTGAGAAATCTTGCTGATCCTTCGCCATTTACATCATCACTGTATTGATTTAAATAATCATCAAAATGACCACCCATTAGATCATTCCCTCCACCACTAAAAAGAAAGAACTTAGGATTTTCCTCTTCAATTGCAGCCTTATACTCTGCCTCTCTATAATAGTCAGCCATATCATCACCGGCAGCTCCCAGACTTAGCACGGAATACCTTCCCAGCATATGATCTATTATCTCTTTTACTAAAGGATGTTGAAACCAGGAATCACCTTCTGAAACTATTCGAATTCTATTCGGGTAGCTTTGTTTTGATTTCTTATAGATTTTCACCCTCTTTCTTCTTGCTATTGAATTTACCACGCTTAGACCAAACTCACCTATAAGTGACTTATCTACAACAGCATCTCTTGCTACAATGACATTTTCTTTTAACTTGAAATTAACTGAAAATGCTTCTGCATCATCATATTCAAAATATTTATCCAATGTCTCATCGGCAGTATCTTCATTTAAGAGAAGTGACGATAATTCGCTTTCATCAATGTATATTTTTTGTTCCATAACAATTTTCCTTTTCATGTTTTAATGTGATATTTTCCTTCGTACCGTTCAAACTTCAAAAGAAGGGGTATCGACATAAGTTAAGTATACACTAAAAATCAGTTCATTCAAAATAGCTAAAAAGAACAAACTCTATCAAACACCAAATATTATACAATAGGCAAAGAGAACACAGCATTTTATACCTAAAAGCCATTTGGAGTATACGATTAGAGTTTTTCTGTTAAAACAGAACTCAAGGAGGCTAGCCCCTCACTTTATAAGATTTATCTATCTCTGAATTCAAATTGCAACAATTTTGAAATTATTTGGTGTTAATATATTAATAAGAGTATATAGTTTACTTACTATATATTCAAGGAGTAGTGGTTTGAAATATTATAAAGGGTATGGTAGATTTTACCGAATTTTTTATGATGTGACATTACATTAGTGGAAAGTTTTGTGATGTAATAATCTGTTTGCAAAAAATTCTACAAATATACGAAATTGGAGGAAAAAATGGCATCAGAAAATAATGAAGAACAGTGTGAATATTTGAAAGGTAAAGAAGTAAAAAGTGGTTTTATCTCAGGTGAAACTTTTGAAAAAAAAGAAGTTGAATATACAATTGTTGAAGAACTTCCTATTTTTGAAGGGGATATTGTTTTAGATTTGCTTCCTGAAGAGAAAGAAGGTGTAGCAAAAGGTATTGCTATTACAGGGCATAGATGGAAAAAAGGAATCATTCCTTATGATATTGACAGTAATTTACCAAACCAACAAAGAGTAACAGATGCAATCGCGCATTGGGAAAAACACACGATTATGAGGTTTGTGCGGAGAACATCACAAAATGCCAGCTCGTATCCTGATTATGTACATTTTAGATTTGCGAGTGGATGTTGGTCTTATGTAGGAAGAAGAGGAGGACGACAAGATATCGGTTTAGCCAATGGATGTAGTTTGGGTAATACCATACATGAGATAGGTCATGCAGTTGGCTTATGGCACGAGCAAAGCAGAGAAGACAGAGATGACCTTGTTACGATTCACTGGGATCATATCAAATCAGGTGTGGAACATAATTTTAACCAGCATATTAGTGATGGAGATGATATTGGATCTTATAATTATGGTTCTATTATGCATTATGGAACACATGCATTTTCTAAAGATGGACAGGCAACTATTACAACTAAAAATGGTGCAGCGATCGGTCAAAGAAATGGCTTAAGTAAAGGGGATATTTCTGCAGTATGGCAAATGTATCATAACATTACAACAGGTACGGTAAAAATATCTCAATTGATACAACCTTCACGTTTTAGATCAAGACATTGGGTACATACACATACAGCTGATAATAAAGAATTAATTCGTATGACAGGTATTGTCATCATAGACCATAAAGGATTTGGAAGTAATTGGAGAAGAAATAGGTTGGAATTAACTTTGGGATTTCCATATCATATTATCCCAAAAGGTAAAAAGTTTAGAGTTGAACATTGGGCGCCAGTTGTAACAACTAATGCTGTATTCAATAAAAGTACAGCTGTAAATGCTGGCTGGGCAGTAGATGAGTTTTGGGGTCCAGGACCTGTTACTATAACAAAGTCTTTTAATATTTATACAAATATTGCGGTAAGTGACATAGACGGTTGGCTTTACCGGATTGCTTATGACGTGACATTATCAGGAAGATTTGTATAAAGAAATAATAAGGATACCTGACTAAAGATCATCATTATGTCAGGTATTTTCAGAAAAGGTATATTGTGCAAGACCTAAGACTATTAACAGGTAAAATAGTTATAGACAATATAAATAGATCATTTAAAAATGCAAGTATACATATTTATCTAGAAGATGTCAGCTTGTTGGATAGAGAAGCAAAAATTATTACTGAAAAAACAATTCAATCTGTATCTAGTAAAAAAGGTACAAAAAATCAGCTTCAATTTTCCATTGATCTAGAAAAGATTAAAATTGATCAAAGAACAGACTATTCTATACGTGTACATATTGATTTACAAAATAATAAAATCATAAATAGAGGTGATTATCTTACTATGCAAAACTATCCGGTTTTAACATTTGGATTTCCTAACAACATTATAGTTCATGTTAAAGAAGTAAAATAAACACGCAACTTTTCAATAATCCAATAACAATTTTCCTTTTTATGTTTTAATGTGATATTTTTCTATAATGCACCTTTTTTACAAGACCAGTAAATCAATTATTTTATTCTACCATCTTATGATACCTTTAGATATTCAATTTTTATTTGGATAATTCCTTTTCAACTTCAAGTGCCAATTTAATATTATATAATTCAATATCTGTAAATTGACTTTTAGGAATTTTATTTGCTGCAACTTTAGGTTTATATTTGTTCGGATAGCGTTCCTTAAAATAATCTTCTAACCACTTTGATTTAAATTTAGCACCTTTTAAAGCAAACAACTCATTACGAAAAATTTTACAATAATCTTTACCAATAAATCTTAAGTCATCTTTAGATAATTTTCTTTCAGAAAAAGTAAAACGTTTCATTTGTTGAGTTGTTTCTTCAAATAACTTCCAATATACTCTATGATATTCATCTTTTCTAACTGTATCCAAATCTGTAAATGATTTAGTATATAATGGACCTATAGTATCCACCCAACCCAAGATTTTTGGTACAATTAATTCGGGTAAGTTTATTTTTAATTTACCTTTAGCCCCTGCATATTTTATATCTAAAGTAAGATTTGGTAAATATACCCCAGGTTTTTTTGCTATATACGGAATAGCTAATATAATTGTTTCTCCATGTTTCAAGGATACATAATCTGCATTTTTAAATTTAAACTTTAAGGTTCCTTCTTTTAAAGGGATATTTTTATTAAGTTTTATGTATTCACCAGCACCACCAGTACCATATGCAGATATAACCCTATTTGCATCACCTGTTCTATTAATATATGATGAAATTTTATTACTAAAAATTATATCTTCTCCAAAATCAGTGATATTTGTAATTTCTATAAGGTATATATATCCGTTAATTTCATTATTGCATTCTTCATCAATACATCTATCATAAATTGCATGTGATTTTTTCTCATAATCATTATCGTTGATAAGTTTAGCATCTATTGTGTAAAATGGATTTTTTATATTAAGTGTTTTTTTATAGACCCATTCACTTGGGTCATCAGGATCTTCATTTCTAATATTTATTCGAAAAGGTTTAAATTCATTAGATACTTTTACTTTACCTGTTAATTCTATATTATAATTTTTATAATTTTTTGATATGGTTTTCATAGATGAAGACCGGTTTTCCTTTATATAATTATTTCCTTTTCTTATATTAATAGTACCATAATTTTTTTCCACCATTGCACCATAGTTAATTAGATCTTTATTGGAATCTGTATCTGATTGACTTATTGACAATATTGCACTAACCATCAAAATAGATACAAGTACTTGATTTATACTTTCATAAAATTTCATAAAATTTCCTTTTTTTATTGACCTATGTTAATAGTGCCTTGATTATTTTTTAAAATAGCACCATGATTAATTATCAGTGTATCTCTATTTAGATTTTCAGTTTTATTGTTTTCATCTTTGTAATCAATTATTGTTTTACTATTACTATTATTTAGTGTACTAAAAATATAACTTGTCACAAATCCAAAAATAATAACAATTGTTACTATAACTATCTTTATAAGATACTTTTTAAGGAATAGAACAAATGATTTTTCTTCTTTATCAGGCTTATCCAAGCAGGCTTCATGATGCAAAAGCCCATCTGGCATCTCCTGCCAAATAGATCTGAGATAACCTATAGGGATCGCTTCTGCATGTTTATCATTGTATCTGCTTGTGGCTACTGCGATAACATGACCATTGCTTGGACAGAGTATCGCTGAACCACTATAGCCCCTTTCGATACTATCATCCCTTCCTATAGAGAGATCATAACTGTCAATCTTTTGAGATTCTGAAAAGAGCGTAGAGAGTTTTTTGATACTTCCTTTGAGCATTTCAAGTTTATAGTTTCCATGTAGATGTGGTTTAAAGCCATACACTTCAAACAACACACCTTGACTTACCATCGTATCACTAAGCTTTAGTGCTACACTATCCAATCCTTCTACATAGATCAGAGCCAGATCAATAGCCTCAGGTGTACCTATATGAAGTAATTGAGCCTTTTTATTCTCAACTATCAAAGCATCTTCACCACAATCGTTAATCACATGGGCACAGGAGAGCAGGTAAGTTCCTTTTCCCTCTCTGTAAACAACAAATCCTGTTCCAAAACTGCTATTTTTACTGCTTTTGATCAGAAAAGTGGATTTTTCTATTGATTGGTTCATACTCATATTCCCTTTGATAGTTTAGTTCTTTGTTTTATGATACAAGTTTTAATTACATAGTAAACTTAAGAGGAGTTTTCTATCTCTAAATTAAAAATGCAACAATTTTGAAATTATTTATTGATAAAATGAGTTAATGTACATAAGAGAAATATATTATGTAATAAAAGTTTAACATTCAAAAGGAGAATAAAATGAAAACAAATTTTATGGTATTTATCGCAGGAGATAATGATCTAGATACATTTGGTACTACTGATATGCATGAGATGTTGTCAGTAGAAGATACAGGGGAAGATCTTACGATTCTTGTTCAATATGACCAGTCAGCAGAAGCAATTAACGCTTCAACAAAACGTTATGTGATTCAAAATGGTTCTATTATAGATGAGGAAGATATTGGTGAAACCAATACAGGTGAAGTCAATACACTAAAGGAATTTCTGAAATGGGGAATAGATCACTATCCTTCAGAGAGAAATATTCTTGTATTATGGAACCATGGAGGAGGTACACTTGATGAGAGGATTGATAAGTATTACCCTGATGCAGTTGTTCGACGAGGAAAACTTCCTAGTTCTAAGGCAATGAGTAAAGGTGTGTCAAGCGTGGAGAGTGTTCGTAAAATCAATAGAAATCAAACATTAGGAAATCAATCATCTTTCTTTCCTGAAAAACTACGTATAAATCGTGTCCAATCATTAATGAAAAGTTATCAGGAGAAGATAGGTGAAGACATAATGGAGTTGACAGAACCTCTAGCAAAGTCAATACTTTTTGACGATGAGTCACATGATTATTTAGATAATCTTGAACTGAAAGCCATTTTTGAAGAACTAGATAAAAAAATAGATATTGTTGGATTTGATGCTTGTCTAATGGGTATGATGGAAGTTGTTTATCAGCTTAAAAATCATGCTGAAATAGTTGTGGGCTCTCAAGAATTAGAACCCGGGAATGGTTGGGATTATAAAGCGATATTGACCTATATAGCCAATAATCCCGAAGCTTCGAATGAGAGCATATCTGAAGAGATCATTAGTAGTTTTATTAACTCCTACAGTGGAGAAAACCAAGACCTTACACTTTCCAGTGTACGTACAGATAAACTCTCACATACTGCTTGTTTAATGGATAACTTTGCTCATGCAATTTTAAGCCATGAGCATGATATTTCTGTTCGTGTCAGTCTTTTCTCTATATATGACGCTACGCAAAAGTTTGACAAAAAATATCTTGATCTTTACCATTTCACAAATTTGGTTAAAGAGTATTATTTACAAGACGATATTAATATTGTAGAAAAAGCTACAGAGCTTTTAGATGGTCTTAATGAATTGGTCATTGAGAATCAAACTCATAATTTTGAAGATGCCAATGGTATTTCTGTCTATCTTCCTCTTACGGAAGATATGAGTGACTTTGCACTAAATGTTTTTTCACAGTTAGATATAAATGCAAAGGATACCGCACCTCACTGGCATAGACTTTTTAAAGAAATAGCAGATATATATGAAGAGAATCCTCTGCCTATAGATGCGATAGGAGTACAAGAGTGTCAAAAAGGAGATGAAATTTCAGAAAGTAAGTCCAGAGGAGTTACATTCCCTGAAATTGACCTAAGTATCTCTTATACCGATTTATTACCTATTCCCAAAAATGCCAATATAGGAATAAAAGGTTTAAGCAATAATTTAATGATTTCTCTAATAGGAAATCCTCGTTCACATTATAGTACTTCTTGCAGTCCAGATGGTCCGACAGGAACATTGAAAAATCGGATTGGTTGGGGTAAAAGTGTTGGACCATTTAAAGTTTCTGGTTTTGATTTGGCTGTTGACTCTTTACGAGAGGTTTTCAGTGAAGCCTCATCACTTTATCCAGAGCTGGTGGCAGGGTTAAAATCTTCAGGTATGTTATGTTGCCGTTACGTTCGTGGAAGTAAAAGTGCTATTAGTAATCATTCTTGGGGATGTGCTATAGACTTGAGAGTAGATGGTGTACTGGATAGCCCATACAATAAAAAAGTACAGTATGGTTTAACACTTTTAGCTCCTATTTTTAATAAACATGGTTGGTTCTGGGGAGCAACCTTTAGACGTGAAGATGGAATGCATTTTGAAATAAGCAAAGAGAAGATGTTATTGTGGGAGACAGAAGGAAAATTATTTAATAGTGGTCATTCCATACCTTCATCATTTAATACTTTACAACTTGGTAGTAGAGGAGAGGATGTATTTCAATTACAGCGTAAATTAAATCGTTTGGGATATGAGCTCATTGAAGATGGTATCTTCGGCAATGGTACGCATTTTACGGTTATGGATTTCCAAGCAGCGCATGGATTGGTGGCTGATGGCATAGTTGGATCTAAGAGTTTAAAAAAGATCAATGCTCTCTTGGCTGGTATACCGCGTACAAAAGCAATGGAAACAGAGAAACTTTCAACTTTAACATTTGGTATGAAAAGTCGCTCGGTTCAACGCGCACAAGAGTATCTTAATGCTAATGGCGTTGAAGTTGCAGAGAATGGTATGTTTGATAAGATGATGCTTCAAGCTGTTTTGGATTTCCAAAGAAGTTTAGATATAGAAGAGAGTGGCATCGTTGATGAAGAGCTTTGGGGCAAACTTCAAGTTAAAACAAAATCAATATCTGCCATTACACGAAGGTATCCTGTGTCTGAATTGGGCGATGCCAATAGTGAAGTTTTTGTACTTCAATCTTATTTAGCTGAGAAAAATTATGAGGTTTCCAACGATGGTTTTTTTGGAGTACAGATGCAAAATGCTGTTAAATCTATCCAGGAAGAAAATGGCTTAGAAGTAACGGGTCAAGTAGATGAGTCAACACGTAATCTCATAGTAGAATAGAAGGAAAAGTATGTCGAAAAAATTAATAGAACTAGAGAATGGTCTACTCATGGAAGTAGATATTCCTCAAAGTGAAATCGAGATGATTTCAGGGGGAAGTGATGATATTATAAATCGAGTAGAAAGTTCTATGGGAACTATAGAAAATATATTGGTTCAAAGTGTTAAACCTATTACAAATGCCTATAATGCTTTGAATCAAGAAGTTATTTTGGAAAAAGCAGAAGTTGAGATAGGTATTGGATTTTCTGCAGAAGGGAACATTTTTGTGGCAAAAGGAAATGCGAATGCTAATTTGAAAGTGAAGTTGGTTTTATCACCAAAAGTATAAGTACTTGCAGCAGAGGGGAGTGAACAGAGATGAGTAAAATAAAAGAGAAACCTACCTTAACCCTACTGATTTTCATGGCAGCTGATAACAATTTAGATTCATCTGCAATGAAAGATTTAGAGAGTATTAAAAAATCATCGTTCTATAGTGATATGGACATTGTTGTCCAATTAGACCGTTGGGAATTTGTCGATACAAAAGAAAGCCTGCGTTATCATATAAAGGGTGGTGAAGAGAAGATTATTAAAAGATTGGGAGAGGTCAATAGTGGTGACCCTGCTGTTTTAAAAAGCTTCATAGAAGAGTCAGCCAAAGCTTACTCCTCCGATAAATTAATCGTAGTAGTATGGAGTCATGGTTCAGGGGTTGACGATAGAGATGTCTATAGCTATGTATCCAATGTAGAGCGAGAGCGATTTTTTGTTAAAGAAAAAAAGATAGAAGAGATTGGTGTATCGTATGATGATGAGGCAAAAGATTTTTTAGATAATATTGAACTAAAAAAGGCCCTTGATACAGATGTCAAGATAGATGTTTTAGGTTTTGATGCTTGTCTTATGGGAATGTTTGAGATTGCTTATCAGTTAAAAAATCAAGCAAGGGTCATGGTTGCTTCACAATATCTTTCACCACCCACAGGATGGCCCTATGAGAAAATCCTGGAAGAGACAAAATCAGAAGATACCCCTGAAGAGATAGCTAAGAAAATCGTTGATTTTTATGCTGATTCTTATGATGGTCAACAGGTTAGTGTGACACAGTCAGCATATGACAGTGAAATAATTGATGATGTAGCTCAATATTTAGATACTTTTGCAAAAGTATTAAAAATGAATTTAAGTGATAAAAAAGACTTGGAACGGATCTTATCTAGAACGGGAACATTTAGTAGAAATGACTATATAGATTTAACACATTTTGTAAAATTGGTTAAGGAGGAGTTTACCTTTGATGCTATTGAACCTCTTTTGGTATCACTTGAAAAAATGATACTCTCCAGTCGTGCCTTAGGAAATGGCGTGCAAGATGTTTATGGAGTCTCTATCTATTTTCCAAGCAGTAACCCTTTTAAAGAGACCTTTGAGATGTATGAAAAGTTGGATTTTTCATATGATTACCCTAACTGGATCGGGCTGCTTCATTGGTACCACTCTTAATGTTTAGGATTAGGACTTTCTTGATCAGAGTTCTCTTGTTTCCCTTTAAGAACTTGAGCTACTTGTTCTTTTATCTCTCTGGTCAGCTCATCTTCATGTTTAGTATAAATATCCTGGATAAGTCCTGCAAAGGAGTTTCCTTTTCGTATCTCCTGGATGCCAATAACCAGGGAATAAGGACCTGTATGATTTTCAATACTGGGAATGAACCATGGCGATTGATAGCTGGTATCACAACCACTTTTAGATTCAAAGCTATAGTGTAGACTGTTTTCAAGTTGTTTGAAATGTAATAGGCTTTGAAAAGTTAACTCACTATACGCCGAGATGGCATGACTTGCCGGGACAAAAGCAAAAGCAATGATAATTTCATCAATGTCATTACCTTCAATATCTTCTCCTTTATAAAAATAACTTGTAGTCTGAAAATAAACAGCATTACCATTTTCAGAAGGAATGACTTCAATCTTTATCTGAAGCTCTTTATCGGAAATAAGTGTAACCTGGTTGTCTTGTTTCTTGTCACCATCACCAAATATTTCTCCTTTGCTATTATCGTTTGTATTGGCTGAGAAGTTGGCACGTACAATAGTGATTTCTTTCGGTAAAAAAATTTTATCTGTACTGTATGCATCAATATTTTTATAGATAAGGGTTTGTGTGACATGGTCTTCAGCAAAATTGGCAATAGCAGAAGAGAAAAACTTTATACCTTTGTCAATTAGATCAGGAGCAATTTTGATGAGGATATTGGAAGCAGCGGTGATTGCACTACTAGTTAAAGCCCCCTTTGTTCTTACTTCTGAAGCACTCTCTCCTTCGGCAGCTTCTTTTGGCTCAGAAAGCTCACTGACAAACATTTTAGTTGGTGTTTTAGTATCATCAAAATTAAAAAACTGCATAGAGTTTCCTTTCTCGGTATTTTTAGATTATAACATAGAATTAACTTATAAAAATTTTAGGGCATTATCATATTACATTTTCAAAACCCAACCGCATCAACCATGCCACTCTCACAAGATATTTTATTTACAACAGAAGCATTTTGCAACAATCTGCTGAGATTATCATCTTTATTGATATCCCCCTTCAGGTTGACCCATAATTCAACGATAAATCCTCTGTTGCACTTCACATTGACCTTTTCACCGGATCCTTCGCCAAAGGCTTCATCAAATGCATTACGGATCTGTTCTGCAGTGATCGTTTTATCTATATTGTTGGCAAACAGTGTGCTTATATTCGTATCGTTGATCTTGTTTATAAGCTTGAGTGAATCTCTATAGTAAATCTCCGCGGAATCACTATAACATGTTCCATGCTTTATCCATTCATGCCGTTGTAAATGTGAAGCTACACCGGGCATAGATATAAACAACTCTACAAAAGTCTCTTCTGTAAGTCCAAGAGGATCCAATAAATTCCATGCCTTTCTACGATCAATACTTTTATCTTTATCACTGACATTACAGTATGCATTATTTCTCGGTTGTGGCCAAAGCCCATGCAAGGAAAGATGTGTAGCATCATATCGGTCTTCTGTTTGAGTTTCACACTCCAATTTACTTTGGTGTGATTGACAGAATGCCGGTTGCCAACTAATTGCCAGCAAATAATTCTTTTCTATTGAAGGTATTTCGGACTGATCAACCTTACAATCAATCAAGACAATTCCACAATCAACAGGTACCCATTTATTTGGATTTTCTTCTAAACTTTCAATATCTATAAGATAATGACTCACTTCTGGTTTATTTTTTGCCATGACCTTATAAGCCATACCTTTTGTAAGAGTGAAAGGACCTGTTCCTTTTTTGATAGAATGAACCGCTTCACAATTTTTTTCAGCTATAAAATAACCATCTATTTTGATCGATGCGTGACTTACTATCGGCAAAATAAGTAACACAATCAAAAATTTAGTAATGATCGAATATTTACCACGATGCATAAAAACTCCTTTTTTTTTGATTACATGAAATATATTATATATGTGAAATGTTGCATATGTGTTGTATTTCTAAAATAAAAGGGAATTACATCTTGAGAAAGGAAAAGAGAAACATCAACAAGCAAAACGAATCATAAACTTCAATCCATTCTCATTAGAGATCTTCATCTCTCCTTCCATCTCTTTAATGGTAAGTCTGATTAGTTTCATACCCAGAGTATTGCTCTTTTCCAAAGAATCTATATCGACAGGATGCTTGCTTTGCTGATGATATATCAATAAGCACTTCTTTTGTTCTCTACTTAAAGTGATCAAAAGTATAGGTTCGTTATTGATATTTGTAGTAGTATGTTTGATGGAATTGGTCAAAAGTTCATTAATGATCAAACCTATCTTCATCATCAGTTCAAGGGGAAGATAAATACTATCAGCGTGAATCTCTATAGGTATATTCTTACCATAGGTTTGATTGATGAGTTGTGTAAGATTTTTCATATATTTGGTGAAATTTATCTTTTCCAGATCATTGGTCCTATAAAGAGCATCATGCACCATTGCCATTGCTTCTATGCGAAGTTTACTTTTTCTCAAAACTTCTTCAGTATCTTCTATTTTACCGTTTTCTATGCTCAACATTTGAAGTCCGATCATAGAAGATATCTTATTAAGATTATTTTTGATCCGATGATGAATCTCTTTGAGAAGAATCTCCTTTTGTCTGTTAGCATCTTCCAACTCTTCATACGTTATCTCCGTAGAGATGTGATAAAAGTATGCAAATACTGTTGCAATGAGGGAACTCACTATAATATTTGCAAGGGAGACCACTTGAAATGTAGGATCTTCAGGAAAAGTAGTATGTCCGTACCCACTTATCATCAGCCAATAGACAAGATGTGCCAGTGTCATCCACGCTGCAGTTCTGAGTTTGAAAAAAAAGAAAAAACCAAAAATAATAAAAAATGGATAGATCGTCACAAAGTTACTGAACTGATGACCCAACATGACAAATGCACTGTCAATTTCTACTATAAGTATCAAAAAAATAGCATACAACTGGGTATTGCCCGACCTCACATAAGCATAAAGTAACCCTGCGTTAAATGCAGATATAGTCAACTTTATCCAGAAAATACTATAATATCCCACCCATCCTGCCACTACACTCAGAACAGCAAACAAGGCTATTGAAGAGAGATAGAGTCCAGTAAGCATGATCTCTTTATGGTCTTTACTGCGAAAAATCTTTTTTAGACAACCCACAAGCATATTAACATCCATCCTTTTTAGTTTTTACATAAAAATAAAGCTTAACAGAATCATTATACACAGATATCATTTCGAATTTGTTGCATAAGTTATCTTTCTTACTGAGAGTACAGTTAATACTTTATTAATACTTTAGTGCCATAATTAATAATATTATCTAATCATGACAAACTCCTTACAAAGTGGGAACGGGAAGGTGTGGGTTTCTTTTGAATGATGTCCAAAGATATCTAAATACAATTGATTTATTAGGGGTTTTATTTTTTATGAGGAAAAAAACTATTTTTATAGTAGAAGATGACCTACTCTCTGCTGAATATCTCAAAGAATTTTTAATAAAAGAGAACTATACTGTTTTGGATATCGTAGATACAGGTGAAGA